>Ga0116226_10003294_pt1 | contig 14247 bp, 11 predicted proteins | sample S1TSphfallax_FD_89692 | JGI IMG/M metagenome (GOLD analysis project Ga0116226, IMG submission 89692) | Host-associated microbial communities from peat moss isolated from Minnesota, USA - S1T2_Fa - Sphagnum fallax MG | ecosystem: Host-associated > Plants > Peat moss > Unclassified | place: USA...
TCATAAGCACGTTTCTTCCTTTTGTACAACTGTTTCATTTGCTTAAGTCTGACCTGCCTATCTGGGTGTGCATGTGACAATTTAGCAAACTGGCTTTTGGTCTAGCGACATTCTGTGTCAAACCAAGGTTTGTGGCTATGCTTTATTGCTTTTCCTAAGGCCACTTGTCTATTTCCAAACACTTCTTCTGCAGATTGTGTGATGCCCTGTTGTAACAGATTGATTGTTGTTTGTACGTCAGATGCATCAAGTACATCTGGGCTTGCCCAAACACTGATGTTATGTTGTACACTCCTACTAAACTCAGCTGCTTTGGCAGTGTCATATTTGAAACGTGGTAGGTGTTTGATTGCCTTTTGTTGAATAGGAGGGGGTTGCCACTACTGTGTGATTGTAAGTACCAATGGTCTATGATCAGAGTGCGCATCTTTGTGACTTGAGTACTTTTCATCGCAGTTAACTTCTAAGCGTTTGACAGCCTCTAATTGGTCAACTCTCGTAAGAAAATAGTCCATAGTGCTGAAACCTTTATTGGATAGGCATGTGTACTCCCCTGATATGTCTCCTGGTGTGCGGCCATTGAGGATGAACAGCCCAGTAGTTCTGCAGAGATCTAGGAACTCACGATGCCAGCCAGCCGTGACGATGTAAACCAGTAAACATCGGGTGGATTTTTTATCTTATAAATTTTTTCCCTGTATATACCTAATGGGTATAAGGGAAATAAAACAAAATCGGCATTTCAAAAAACATAATGGGTGCTCTTGTGAGTGTAAAGAGCCGGGTTTTCCGGTTCTAGTGGGAACCATCGGTTTCGGCTTGCATCACTTTCCAAGTGACGATTTCAGTTGGGTTCTAGTTCCCGTTTTTTCTCAAAAATGGGACTCAGTTTTGGTTTCATTTTTTCAATTAGTGGGGTCGGTTTCAATGTCGATTCTTTTTTCATTTTTCAAGTTAGGTCGATTTCTGTTTTCCATTCCATATAACCTTCCATTCCAAGTAACCTTCAATTCCGGTTCCAACATCCAAATTTTAGAATGAACAATGCAAAAGTATTAAAAATTTGAGCTTTTATTCCAAGGGTAAAAATAATATTACAATGTTTTTCATCTACAAACTGGCCTATTTCTAAATTCTAAACCCTAATTTACACTAAATGGTTATATAGGATCAAAACCTTTTTTTTTGTCATTGCTATACGGTTCCTTGACTAAGGTCCCCAAAATTGTAATACCACTTGAAATGGCATGTTGTCACCTTGAAAAGCCCCCAAATTTGCCTATAATCAAGTCCCCAAAAAATCCTTCATCAAGATGCAAAAACTCTTACTTCAGCCCCAAAAATCCATGTTTCAGCCATAAGAAAATCTTAATTCAGACCTCTAAAAATAACCCTAATCCCACCCGCAAGACCCTATTCCAGACCTTTCTCCCCAAAGGATATATTTCAAACCCCTCAAAACCTTGATTCAGACCTAAATTCCAAATGGTTTCAAACCCAAAAAACCATATTTCAGACCCTAAATTTCAAACTCCAGAAACCCTAGTTTAAACCCCATAAACCCTATTTCAAGGTGCAAGAAAAATCAGAATCCATATGGCACTACAAAGAAAAAACCCTAAACATGAATCCTAGCAAGTTATAAAGGTTCATCATATCCTAGGGTTAGGATTTAAAATTGCCAAACTCCATTTGCTTCAATGCTCCAAGATCTACAACAAACAACAACAACAATAAAATTCAACCTTGTAATCTAAAACGAAACAAGATCCAACACAATAAGAGAAATTGACATAATGCAATAAATTACAAATTTTACCTAGAACCTACTATTGCTTTCCTCCAACTAGAGAAGCCCGATTTGTTCAATTACATCTTCATTTTCTTTCATCAAGGCTTCTTCCATATCTATGAATTGCTTCGTAGATGCCATGTCTTCAACACAAGCATCGGTTGGCCATTTCTTATAAATGCTTATAAGCATTTCAAGATTTTCTATGGCCAACCAAGAGTGTTGAAGGTTTGTGCAAATACTTGCAATGTTAAAAACTCTCTCCGCCTCAATTTGAAAGCCCACAATCCCCAAAATTTGTCAAGCTACAAACCAAACATACGAAAATTGTACTTCATGTGTTCTCCACCATGCTAATGGGTCCTTACACTCCTCCATGACTATCTTGATTTTTAAATGATTTAATTGTTTTTTCACCATTGATAATGTCATCTCTTCATTAGTCTCTATGAAATCATAAAAACTTGTGGGTTCAATACTTTGGAATACAAAGCTAGGGGCCCTAACACTTACATCATTTGGATTTAAATACTTATGGGCACAAATAAGGAGTGGAAACAATATTTGGTGATCATATTCACTTGCAATATGCAATGCTCTCTCCTTACCAACATATTGAATAACCAGCCTTAACCCTTTAATGTGAGGGTCTAACATCATTGCCAACATGTTGTGAGCTTTGGCCTTTTGGAAATAAACCATAAATGAAAGGAAGGGGTTTAGGACTTACCACTTGTTTTGCATCCGTAGTCAAAATAAATGAAGTTCACCATCAAAATCTTGGGTCTCATTAAATTCAGGTCCCATGCAATTTAATCACATTTGACATACAAGAGATATAGTAGAAGTAAGAGCATTTGAAAGTAACCAATAACCCGAACTCTAGTTTAGCACATATTGTTCAACCATAAGCCCCAAGGTATCAACAACAACTTGGGCTATTGCTTGAACTTGGGGACTTGGAACATGACCTCAAAAAGCCAATGATTTTTGCTTTCCACGACAAAAGGCAATGACATGCTTGAACTCAAAAAAATTTTAGAATACAATGATTTTTGAGGCAAAGCTAGTTTTCACAAGAGTCTTGAGTTTTCATGGTGGCACCCCCACATCCAAACATGTTTTATGCCATTCTTGCTATCCTTTACCATTTTGTGGTTGAAGAAGTTTATCCAAGTGTTATTACAACTATAGTTATTATTGTTGCAATTAAAATTGTTGTTGCAACAACACTTTCAACAAAAACTAAAGCACAACAATCTATTTCCAATTAAGGTTTTGTAAGAAATAAGTTACCTTTTAGAAGAAGCTTTGAACCATCCATGACTTTAAACCTTAAAAAACATCGAGAACATCAATATGAACATAAAAGATCCAAAACCAAATTATAGTTCTACCAATAGCAACAAAAAGATTTAAATTATGTTAAAGCTGTTGGCAACAACAAAAAAAATTTAACTCTGCCAACAACAACAAAAAGATTTCAACTCTATTAGTAGCAACAAAAAGATTTTGGTTTTATGAGCACCACTAAAAGATTCCAGCAATAACAAAAAGATTTCAATTCTGCCAATAACAACTCAAAGAAATTTCAATATGCCAACAATAGCTCAAAGAGATTTCAACTTTATGAATAATAACAAAAATATTAAACAACTTTATTAGCATTGCAAAAATATTTCAGTTTTACAAACAACAATAAATAATTTTTAGTTTTATTAATAGTAGCAAAAACATTTCAACAATGTTAATAACAACTCAAAGAGATTTCAATTCTGTAAGTAGCAACTCAAAAGATTTCATTGCAACCTTAACCTTGGGCTTGTGACTAAGGCAAAGGCTTGTATGGTTGCGGGCCAAGAAAAAAGCTTAGGAGTCACATCTCATGCTCCCAAGAGTGTAGGAAAGTGTGAAAGAATGAACCCTCACACTCCCAAGGGAACTCTCACTTTGGAAATTGGAGTCCTTGTGGACCCTTGAATCTTTAGAGAACGATTACAAGTGTCAAAACCCATTGAATCGAGGAGTTCATTATATAAATTGGAAAATATCTTAGAATGTAGATGTCTAAAATGGGCATCGCATGATCCATTTGGACATTTGAAACACAAGTTATAGACAAAAGAAAGGCCGGGAGTCAAATTGGCAATTTGATTCCTGACCACTAAAAGTTAGGAATTGACTCCATTTCCTTATATGCAGGTGGCATGCGACATACCGTTGAAAAGCTTTTGACAAGGGCTACAACTTTGCTTCAAACTTGATCTCAATTAGAGGTCTACACACAATGTTATGGGCCCCCAAAGTCACGGGAATCCCAACTTTGGTAATTTCAAGACTCCCATTTGGGAGTCTTGAGACAAAATGTCATTTGGATGTGGGCCTCATGGAGAGGCACAAAGTATACTATAAGGGAGAAGGTAGTGGTTTCCCCCCGAGTCCGAGTCGTGGTGAGTATTTTAAGTCCGAATTTGCCCATGGTTTGTCTTAACACCAAAAGTGTTTTAATTATGCATTAACCAACATGTTGTTTGGTTTTGTGCAAATCTATGTGAGTGATTGAGTGCTTGTTAATCTTCCTAATCCCATCTCAGAGCTCCAACACGCCCTTTTACCCCAAACTGCTATAAGCCAAAGAGCATGTCCCTGATTCCTTGTTATTCGGTTGTTTTCACTTAAGACTCACATTTGAATCTATCAAGGAGCTTGGGAGCACATTAGATTTCAATTTTGTTAACAACAACAAAGAAATTTCAACTTTGTTAATAACAATAAAAAAATTTCAACTTTGCAAACACCACCAAAAGATTTCAATTCTACTAATAATAATAAACAATTAAACAATTATATTAGCATCACTAAGAGATTTTAGCTTTGCCAATAGTAGCAAAAAGATTGAAAAACTTTGCTAACACCACCAAGAGGTTTCAATTTTATTAACACCACCAAGAGATTTCAGCTTTGTTAGTAGTAACAAAAGATTGAACAATTTTATTAGCATCACTAAGAGGTTTCAACTTTGTTAACAACAACAAAAAGATTTTACTTCTATTAATTACAACAAAAAGATTTCAACATGCCAATAACAACTCAAAGAGATTTTAGCTTTGCCAATACCACCAAGAGATTTCAACTTTGCTAACAACAAAAGGATTGAATAACTTTGCTAGCACCATCAAGGGATTTCAACTCTAATAACAATTCCAAAAAAATTTTAGTTTTATTAATAATAGCCAAAAGATTTTCAACTTTGCCAGCACCACCAAAAAAAATTGTTTTATGAATAGCAGCAAAAATATTTCAGCTTGTTAGTAGTAACAAAGAGATTTCAATCCTCCCAACAATAATAATGAGATTTTAGCTTTGCTAATAAAAATAAAGAAAAAAAACAAGGGAAGCCATAAACACAAAAACTAAGAAGGCCATGAACTACATGAAGCTGAAGAACACAAAATTAAGACTAGGAAGACCATGTGTAACATGAAAAATAGGAAGGTCACATGAGCTTAACAAAGACTGGGAAAGCCATGGCTAATGAAGTGAAGACTAAAAAGGCCATGAGCTAAATGAAGGCTAAAAAGAAGGTGCAAACACTAGAAGGTGATGAATTCAATGAAAACCATGAAGGCCATGGGCTATGTGAAGATCGGGAAGGCCATTAATTTTAAGAAGGTGACGAGCTTTTAATGAAAATTAGGAAGGCCATGGGCAATGCAAAGACGAGGAAGGCCATGAGCTACACAAAGGCCAATTTTTTTAGAAATAATTATATATTATATATATAAAAATTAAAAATATATATTTTACATGTGTAAAAAACATTATCACACAATTATATTAGATTATATATGTAAAATGAATAAATATTGTAATTTTAGAAAGTATTTAGTATTTTAATACTAGCTATTTTTTCAAATTAAATTAAAATATTTAAGTTAAATTTATACATCATATTTAATATGAGTAATATAAAAACATTGTACATCTATATAATTGATTGATGATCCATTTATAAATATTTTATGTGGATAAATTATATGGACTCATATGTTTAAATTAAAAGTTATTAGTAAAATTATGATATATTGGAAGAAAAATTGTATGATATAAATTCCTAAATCAAATGAAGGTTTAAAGGGTAAAACCTAAACAACACCAAGTACAATCTTCTTCCATTTTTCTCTCTCCACATTCACACACAATGTTGCACACAAGAATGATAGATCTTAATGTTAATATTAATGCCAATGCCATCCTTCTCTCCCCTCAAGAAATAAACATTATGCCAAAATGTGGCATATATTACTTCACTACATATTACTATGTTTATAGTAATATAAGTCACATATTACATGATTGTGTAATAAAATTAGACTTATGGCTTATGCCATAAGTAATAATTTTGGTCATAGTAAGTTTTGCCATTAGTCATGCGACTTGTATTACAACCGTGACTTTTATTACAATGGGAAAATATAATTAAATAATAGGTATTTATGACTTAAGAAATGTAGACCCATGCTTAAACATAATAAAACCATGTTGACAATCTAGCTACTTATTTATTAACATAGTTTATGAATTTAGCCTAGGCTAAAACCCTAATTAATAACCTAGGCTAACCAAACTAAGTAGCTTACACCTAGGTAGCTTAAAAACCTAAGCTAAAATAGGTAGTTAGGCAAGTAGGCAAGGTAGGTAAGTAGGTAGGCCCAAGGAGGACCTTATTTATTTATTTGGTCATAAGCCTTTATGACTAGCTCATCACAAGTGGTACATACAACTTAAATATATTTAGTGCATGTATTGTGTGTAAACTAACATTCTTTCATCTAGTTATATAGTTTACAAAGTTGAATTTGTTGACAAAGGATATGGGATATATTTAATGAAAGGGAAAGATTACAACATTATGCCATATCATCATTTCTTTCACACAAGAGTAACCAACTATAACCATTATCATCTTTTTCATACTTTGTCCAAACAAAAAAAAAAAACCTTCATTTTTTAAGATTTTTCCAAGATGTACACATGTATACATTTTGTACATATATATATACCAAGTAATTGGACTGAAATGCATGTGAATCTTCACTATTCCACACATTTGAACAACAATAATGTCTTGAAGAATTTGTTTTCCTTTTTCATAAAATAATTTCTAAATATACATATTTAAAATCAACATATAATTGTATTTGGAATGTTGAAATTTACATAACTCAAATATTAAATTTCCTGACCTTTTAAGCATATAATGAATCAATAAATGTTGTATAAAATGTTGTGTTATATTTCATTATAGTTACTTAGTAATATTAATTTAATTTTAAAATGAAATATCTAATTTATATAACATATAATATCATTAAAAAAATTTAAAATGTTATCTACAATATTAACATTATGTAAATTCACAATTACTAATTTTTAAAACTTTTTTTAATGTCAAAAGTTTTATGAATAATTTTTTTGGTCTATTCTTAAAGGTTATTTTCAGTTCATTAAATATGATTTAATATAAATTATAATGTTTTGCCAAGTTGTATGACCAAATATTTTGATAAATCAATAAATATAAAAGTTTAATCATTAATAAATTTGGATCAAACTTTGTATTTCAATACCCACTATATGGAAACTTGCAAAACAAGGTCATTTTGGGGAATATGGATTTCTTTTAAAATCCTTTGGATATAATTAAAAGAATTATATATCATTAATTAATGTTAGAAATTTCAAAAAAGATATTCATCAAAATAAACCTTTGAGGACAAGAGTCCAAATTTGAATGTTTTTTGGGTGAATATTCACAATGTGATTCAAACAAGGTGTCACAAACATGCACACCTTGCCTATATATGGTTGTGTCATTCATATGTATGTATATGTGTGTATATGCATGCATGTATGTATATACATATGTGGAATTGTTTGTATCCATGTGTATGTATGTGTGCATATATATGTTTTTATGTATATACATATTTGTATGTATATCAATGTATGTGGATTTGTTTATGTTTTTTATTGTTTATAGATTTACAATAATGGATGGAACATAAACCCATATATTATTTGACGCAAAATGAATACAGGGAAAAAATATATATAAACTATAACTGTTAATAAATTTTAATTTTATTTAATTGTATCCATTCTAATAATTTTTTAATTTATTGTAAATGAAAGTAGTTTATTTTAGTGTTTATTTTAATATGTATTTTCAAATGTTTTGAAAAAAAAATTAGTTCAATTGTTATGAAACAATTTCAATTGTAATGAATTTGGTTAGAAAATATTTTTAATCATAATTTTATAATTTATTTTTGGTATATTTTGATGAATTATGATGGAATAGTTTCATATGCCATTAAGATATTGGTCATAATATTCTATTTTATTTTCAATTTTAATGTTTTTTAATTGCAAGGCTAATTTATCTTATGAAGCATAATGTTATAAAATAATTCGAATTGTGATTAATTTGGTCAAAAAATATTGTTTTGGTTTATAATTTGGATGTTTTGGGATTGCAAGGTTTATTTATTTTATGATGAAGAATCTTACATTTGGTAATTTTGTGAACATATTTTATTTGACATACAAATGGATAAGATATATTTGATAAAGGTATGTGTTTATACATTTTGTTTTCATTGCAAATATGTTAAACCATATTTCACAAACATGATATGATTTAAACGATATACCATACTAAACCACTAAAAAATTATACAATATTCTTTCACTCGTTTACAAATACAAGAACATACAAAATGTTGAAACTTACATATGCATGTTAAAACTTGTAAACTTATTTAGAATAGACAAAATTTGTGAAATAAAAATATTTTTTATTTGAAATACAAATCAATCATATAAGTTTGAGAAGGTATTTTTTTTGGGTCCATCTTGTTATGATAGGTCCATTTCATTCACCACCACCACCAATTAAATTTTTTTTTCTTTAAAACACATATAAAAAACATTGAAAAGGATTGATAGAGAGTTCAACAACATTCAAACATCAATCACTAATGCACCACTAATTTTGTTTGGGACATAATTCTTATGACCTTACAATTGTGAAGAAGGATTTAAAAGTGTGATATAGACTTCAAATTCCAAGCACACAACAATGAAAGAGGGTGAGAAGAAAAATACAAATGTGCCATTGAAAGTGGGTATCTTTTCAACACAAAATTTTCAATGAAAACCTATTAAAACTTTTTTAAAACCGAAAATAAGAAACATTTAGAAAGACATCCATAATGGTGAATTGAGATTCCTCTACTTCAAAATGTGCCCTATCAACTTCTACAAGGTTTATTAGTTTATCATGTATTTTGATTAAACATTGTAAAAATAAATCCTACATCGACATTTGTTTCATGTTTCATGAACTTTTTATGTATAGTTATATTTTGTATTCTTGTTTGGTTAAACAACAAATATGTGATGCAAATAAATTTGGATCTATAATAATATTTTGAAAATGTAAATTTGATGAAGGAGTGTTAAAAAATTACATAGGTGTAAATTCTTTTCAACATAGGATCTACTTAAAAGTTTTTATTTTAAAGTAGAAAAAAATATATGTATATTTGTTCTTTTGAATGAATACAAAACAAAGCTCCATATGCAACACCATGTTTTGTTATATTAGTTAGATCAAATATTGCTTACAACTAGTTATGTGGTTAATTTAGTGACAAAGTTTTTTTTGTTTTTTTGTAACATTTTTTAATTATGAAGTTAAGTTATTTTATTATGAAAAATGTTAAAATATTTTGAATTATGATGAATTTGGTTGGCATAATTATTTCATCATAAGTAATCAAAATATATATTTTTAAAAATTAAAAAATTCTAATGATAACTAATATGATGTGTTTTCAAATATGTTTTTTACTATGTTGAAAAGTTTTAACATTAATGTATAAAAAATGTGGCAATTGTTATCCATTGGCAATTTTTATAGCAAATTTTTTAATGTAATAAGATCATTCTAACAAAATCCTTGTTAATTCATGGATTATTGAAAATATTTTGCTAAAAATGTTCAATATGAAAATCTTTTAATTTTTTCATTAATGTAAACCAATTATTTACACCTATAGTGAATGTAACAAAAATGTTGGAGGTCCAAATTGTTTAATCATTGCAAAAACGTTTTTTAGAAGGTGATCTAGATAATATAGAAATGTTTTCATGTGTATTAATTCATGATAACTTGATACATCATTAGTGAATATTTTTTGAATGTGAATCCATGTAGAAAATAATATCAAATGAATCAAATTTTAACAAAAAGAAATATGACCTTAAGTGATTAATCACATAGACTTTAGGAAAAGAAATGCAACTTCAAATATTACCAAAAAAGGGCTTTACAAGAAAACTCGATTCTTGATGAGGGAAGGGTGGCAAATTGAATATTCATTAAAACTTGAAACAACAAACACTGGTGAAACATCTTTTTCTTCAACATTAGATAATAGGATTCGCAAATTTTCAACAAGCATTGCATAGTCAACTTCATTAGTGTTTTAAATACACATTGACATCAATTTTGTTCCTAACAATTGTGCACATATCCTTAATCAATGGTATTCTACCAACATGTCATAGGTGCATTAGTAGATGTGGATTTAATTCCTCCAAAACCACTCCACGCTTATTGTAACAACAAATATATATTACAAACATAAATTCATCCTCAATTATGCATTGATTTTTAACAAACATCTATCTATAGTCCATCAATACACTAGATTCATGATTATTTATAATAACTAGAATTTGTAATCAAGAATACCATGTTGAAAACTACAAATAGAATCACAATTCATTTTCATGAGAAATTTTAAGACCACAGATGATTCACACATCAAATTGAAATTATAAATTAATGGAAAAGTTTATACTTTCCTTATTTACTAAAAACTTCAACAAAATTACAGCAAAATCCATGTTCTATGGAAGTGTAATCAAAGCAGTAAGTCAAATTTGTAGTACTCAACACTAGAATCTATGGTTTCTTTACAAAGTACTTACATATCTATTCTTATTCCAAAAGTGTGTATCTACAAATGTCCTCAACTTCCCAAAACTCCCACTCTTGGGCAATCCCCAAGTCACCATCATCATGAACAAGAAAAAAAAACTCAACAAGAATTCGAAATTCAAAACCCCACAAGTGTCCAATGGCCTATTCCTATCCATAATGCCTTATAAGCCCAAAAACTATGTAATCTACCTATTCTTTAAACATTACCCCACCCCTCTACTTTGGATTCCATCCCCAAAATCCTGGTGGAATAACATAAAAATGTAATCTAATTATTGTACAACATCTTGTGCTTCTAAGTGTTCAACTATAGCTTTTGTATTCTCATTTTGTACATCAACATATGTTTCTACACCTAGTTTTGAATATGTACTTCTTACCTCTTCTTCCACTAACTTACTCTATGGTTCCACTTCTAATGGTTGCATTTGTGACTACTCTACCTCTGCTGCTATAGTAATTTTCATTTTTTTTTGTTCTTGACCTTATTCATTTGTGGTTCTTTATCTTCCTAACCTCCTCCTTTAAATATCAATAGTTCTTCAACTTGCACCTCTTTTCTTGAACCGTCCCACTAGGCCTTGCTTCATTATCCTCATCTTGATCCAATGCCTTTATGCTTGTTGGGTCTCCACATACAAAATATGGGAAAGTTCTTTGATATGCCTCCAACTTGTACTCATATGTTCTCTCATTAGCTCTATGCTAGTTTATATTTCTCTCCAACTCTTTAGAAAAATATTTGTCTATGGCTTCCCACCACTTAGACTCTACATCAAAATCCTTCATTTTATTTTTAATTCTCATGAGGGTATGATACTGGAGCATCTAGCCATAATTTTCCAATATTTTCTTCACACGTAATAGATCCAAACTTTTCTTCCTTTCATTTGCATTCTCCAATTGTGCTTGCAATTGTTATAAAATCCTTTGATGCTTTTTATTTTTCTTCACTAGTTTTTTTTAATCTCCACCTTTATTGTTTTTCTTCTAATTTCTTCATAATTGAACATAGAAGAATTCTTTAAGTTTATCAATTCCAAATCTATCAATACATTTTCATTTTCCTTCTTTTTTATAGTTAGTGCTTCTACCTAATTACTTAAGGCCTCTTTTTTCTATTTATAAATAAATAATGTTTTTGTCCATTTTCTTTCTATGGTTTCCCAAACTTCAATTGTTTTCCTCAACTCCTTCAATTCTTTAGTCTCGAATTTCATCAACCATGTCTTCTCCTTGAGCTCCTCATTCTCTAACTTCTTTCATTTTCAATATTAACATTTTGGTTTTGTGCTCATTCTCTATCCTTTACTTCCTCCAAATTTATATATTGTGGTCATATTTTTTTTGGAAATCCCTCTCCTTCTCCAATTCCTCCTACAATGTTGCCTTTTCTTTCGCCTCTATAGCTAATTTATTTTTTAAATTGCTCAATTCTAGATTCAAGACCTCATGTTCAAACTCATAATAACCATTGCTTGAAACAATTAAACTATTTTATTTGCTTTCATTACCTCTACAACCACCTTTTCCACAAATCTTGGTGTACTTGTTTGTGTTGTGGGATTTTTGGATCCCTCTTTAGAAGATCCAAACTCTTGTACTATTCTATTCCCTAGCCCAAATTCAAATGGTTGTCGTTTTGCAAATCTTGGTCTACTGGTTGGTACTTGTATTTCTAGTGGTTTAAATATTGTTAAAGAAGGTTTTATTCCCATCATCTCCTTTTGTAGTTCATTGGCCTATGGACCTCCTTGTGTCTGCCATTAGCGTTGTTGTTATTGTTGTGTCTGCTATTAGCGTTGTTGTTATTGTTGTGTCTGCTATTAGCGTTGTTGTTATTATTGTGTCTACTACTACAAATTATGTGGACTTCCATTGTTGGCCATCTAGTTTTCATATATGTCTCCCTCTGTCTATGGTTCCTTTTCAAGCTTTGTACACCTGGTATCATTTTCCCTCTTGATCATTTGCCTTTGCTCTCTCATTTGTCTCTTTTGTGAAGATAACATCTATGATGCATCAACATTCTACCTCCTTGCATGTGCCAATGTTGGCACTACAAACGGTGTCACTCTCCTTTTCATCATCTTGTGGCCCCTTGCTTCTATGCTCTCCTACTTATTTTTGGCCCCCAATCCTAAGGTTTCGTTTTCGTCAACCATGCCCTTCCTCTTTAGATCACTCCTTGGAAATTCTACTATAACTTTTCTTCTGTTCTCCAATGATGCTTGCATTTCATCTCTAGTTCTCTTGACCTTGGTCTGTGGTTTCTATGGACTATTTGTGGTTTGCCAAAATCAAGGTTAATTAACATGTGTCCTTCTTGTCCCCCTTATTGTCCTTGACATATTTGTACCACCAATCTAGTTTGTTACACAAATGATTGAACATAATTTACTCCCAATCTACCTTCTTCCCTTTCTTTTCTTTCACTAGCATGATGGCATTCTTATTGTTAAAGTAAGTCACCTTCTTTTTCTAATAGATCATATATTTAATTACAAGGAATCTCATTGAGTATGGCAAACCCAAACTCTTTGCATTCCATTGAATTCTTGGGTTCATTTCTACAACTTTGTAAGGCTTGAAATGCTATAATCTTATTGACTTGCCCTTTTGGGTTTTCTACATACCCCTTTGCATAAATTGTAAAGACATCTACAATTAATTACTTGTTAATCACATACACTTTGTCTTTGTAACCAAAATAGATATGTATGCTTTTGATTACAAAAGTTTCCAAAAATTCCAACATTAAAATCGATGCTTCCCATTTCAAAAAAAACAAAATGATAAGCTTTTCTTTATTAACCTATTCTTCCTCATTAATTGTTTTCCAATTTCTAACTTCTCAACATGCTTGTCATATTTCTACTTTGGTTATATCCACATGAATATGTTAGGATCCAAAATGTGAATACCTATTTCTAGTAGTGTTGCTCTAACCAACAAGATTGCTCTCCTCCTCACATGTGCAACCCCTAGTGCAACCATTTCAATCTCCATTTTATTTGGTTGCACTTCTCTTGGTGGTTGCACTCTCACCAATATTACTAAAAGAATTTGGACCCACCTACAAAATTTCCCATTTTGCACCTATTCATGCACCATGAACAATAGTGATATTGACTAAACTACCACAAATTGCCCATTGATTTCATGAGCTCCTTATAGTTGGTAAAGGTCTCTTGTAATTTATGTGTGAAATAATTTATTGCCAAAGGTAATTTCTGTTGTGATTTTGGAAGCAATAGGAATACACAAGCATATTTATGGCTAGCAACAAACCATAACATCAATGAAAATAGAAAGAAAAAAAATGACAAAAAGGGAAAGGAAAAAATAAAAGAAAGGACAAACATGGAAAGACTATGAA
>Ga0116226_10003295_pt1 | contig 14243 bp, 7 predicted proteins | sample S1TSphfallax_FD_89692 | JGI IMG/M metagenome (GOLD analysis project Ga0116226, IMG submission 89692) | Host-associated microbial communities from peat moss isolated from Minnesota, USA - S1T2_Fa - Sphagnum fallax MG | ecosystem: Host-associated > Plants > Peat moss > Unclassified | place: USA...
CAGAAGGAAGAAGGCTACGGAGGGGATAGCTCCGCTGGCGAACATCCAGCGCCAGTTGTTGGGGCCGATGTCTCGCAGCAGATAGTTGATGAGGTAGGAGACGACGATGCCGAAGGTGATGCCGAGCTGGTTGAGGGCGACCATGCGGCCACGGATGGCATAGGGCGAGGCCTCCGCGATATAGAGCGGCGAGACCATGGAAGCGGCGCCTACGGCGAGGCCCCCGACGATGCGGGCGATCACGAACAAGATGAAAGTGGGCGCAATGGCCGAGAGGACGCTGGTGACCGCGAAGATGAGCGCGATGGAAATGAGCGTGCGTTTGCGGCCGAACTTGTCCGTGACGGGCCCGATGACGATTGCGCCGATCATGCAGCCGAAGAGCAGGGAGCTGACTCCCCAGCCGAGCTGCAGGTCGTTGAGCGCGAAGTGAAGTTGCACGAAGGGCGCGGCACCGGAGATGATGGCGATGTCGAAGCCGAACATCACCGAGCCAAGCGCGGCGACCAGGCTGATGAGCGTGCTGTAGAGGGCGCTGCCGAGGACTTCGGGCCTCGCTTTTGCTGCCGGTTGAAGCATCAAGAGTCACCTTCGTTCTGTGTGCTCGTTCTGGCTGGCTAGACGGGAGTTGCGACGGGAGCAAGAGCATGGTTGACGGCATCCGCGAAGCAGTCTTCCGCGATGCGCGCGAGCAGGAGCGATTGCTCCCAGCGGTCGGACTCTTCGACGAGGCGGCCCTCCGAGTCGGGAAAGAGCCTGGCGTAGTAGATCTCGGGGTTGAGCAACTCTGGAGTGAAGCAGATGAAGTCGGTGGGCGCGGCCGAAGCTAAGAAGCCCGCGAAGGCGGCGGTCCATAGCCTCTTGAAGTGGGCGATGCAGGGATGACGTTGTTCGTCGCCATCGCCGAGATCGACCTGGATGCAGCCTGGGTTGCCGATGCGGCCGTGCAGGAAGCGGACGCGCTCGAGGACCGGGGCGATGAATGCGAGCTTGCTGTCGAAGCTGCCGTAGACCATCTCCTGGCCCGTGTACCAGTGCGAGAAGTCGCCATTGAAGCGGAGGTCGGGAAAGCGCTGCGCGAACTGCACGGTGCGCCACATGTCCTGCATGAGCGTGGCGCGGTGGGTTTCGATGTAGAGCGGTACGTTGTGCTTCTCCGTCGCGGTGATTACGGCCTCGATGAGACGCGCGGCTTCCGTGTCGTCCTCAAGGCCATAGCCGAGGTGGACGACGCCGCACTCGGCACCCTGAGCGGCGAGGGATTCAGCGGCTGGCCCGGCGTGGGCAGGCACACGGATTTCGCGGAACTGCGCCATGCCGAGGCCGCGCTGGATGCAGTCTGCGATTGCGGCAGCGGGATGAGCATCGCCGAACTGCACGCCTTGGTAGCCCGCATCCTGAATGGCGTCCAACATGGCGGAGTGGCCGAGGCCGCGGAATGCCGGCATGCTCTCGACGGCCTGCATCGTGATGTAACGGCGAAGCTGCGGTAAGGAGGTCGCGGTGTGCGTCATGGATTCGGTCTCTCTTCAGAATTCGTCATAGGCGATCTGGGAGTCGGGTACGCCCAGTGCGGCGAGCATTCGGGTGCAGGCTTTTATCATCATCGGCGGCCCGCAGAGATAGTACTCGGCTGCCGCGGGATTGGGATGGTCTTCGAGGTGCTGCTCGAAGACGACGTCGTGAATGAAGCCCTTGTGTCCGGGCCACTCGTCGGTATCGAGCGGCGCGGAGAGGGCAAGCTGAAAGTTGAAGTTGGGGTGCTTGTCGGCGAGTTCACGGAAGTAGTCTTCGTAGAAGATCTCCTGGCGGGAGCGGGCGCCGTACCAGAAGCTGACTCTGCGGGCGGTATCTTCGGTCTCAAGCAAGTGGGAGAGATGCGCGCGGAGCGGCGCCATGCCCGCGCCGCCGCCGATGTAGATCATCTCACGCTGCGTGGGCTTGATGTGGAAGTCGCCGAAGGGGCCGATGGCCGTGACGATATCGCCAGGCTTGAGGCTGAAAATATAGCTGGAACCGACACCGGGGGCGCACTGCTGACCCGGCGGCGGCGTGGCGATGCGGACGTTGAAGCGGAGCACGCGCTCCGTGCTTCGATTGCTGGCGAGCGAGTAGTTGTTGCGCTGACCGCCGTTCGGATTGTGCGCGACGAGGTCGAAGACATGCTGCTGGCGCCAGACGGTGGCGAAGGGTTCGGGGATGTCGAAGTCGCTGAAGCGGATGGTCTCGTATGCGGGGATGTCGATCTGAAGATAATCGCCTGGACTGAATGCGAGTGAGTCGTTGGGGTCCAGCGGCTCGAGCATGAGTTCCTTGATAAACGTGGAGACGCTGCGGTTGCCGACTACGCGGAGTTGGCAGGTCCTCTGCTGGCGCAGACCCGCGCCACCGATCTTGACGACGTTGATGCGGAGGCGGCCGAGATGCTCTTCGAGCGGATAGGTTGCGAGTCCGCGGCAGATGGGAGTTCGCGCGGGCGTGCCATCGATGAGTTTGAAGCGGCCGTTGTGCTTCGAGCACTCGATGATGCCATCCTTGACGAGGCCTTCCGACAGGTGAACATTGCCATGGGTGCAGATGCCGTCCATCGCATAGAGCTTGCCCTGCTCGTCGCGGCAAAGCGCGTAGGTCTTCTTGCCATGGTCGAAGCGGAGGACGTCGGCGCGTTTGAGCGCGGACGCATCGCAGACATCAAGCCATCCCTCAGCGTCCGGTTTGCTCGTGCTTGCGTAGCCGTCTCCGTGGACGCGGCCCTTCGAGACTGGCAGTTCGCGCTTCACATGATACGCGTGATCGGCAATCTGCCTGAAGACCGCTGGAACGATCTCCCTATAAGCCGACAAGATGCTGGGATAAGGCGGAGGACAGTCGTCTTTGATCGCGGCATGCAATGCGGGCAGAGCGTGGTAAGGCACCAGGGGGAACATATGGTGCTCGACGTGATAGTTCATGTTCCAGTACAGATAACGGTTGATCGGATTCATGTAGACGGTGCGGCAGTTGAGACGGTGATCGAGAACGTTCTCCGCGAGACCGGCGTGCTGGGTGACGCCATACAGCACACCGAGCCAGGTGCCGAAGAGGTCGGGGAAGCCGACCAGCAGCAGCGGAAGGACGCTACGGGTGTAGACGCAGAGTCCCCCCGCGGCAATGTAGATAAGAGAATGAATGCGCGCGTTGCGATAGACCTTGTGGAACTCGGTCGCCGGGATGAATGTCTTCTCTTCCGCCGTCATGCGTCCGAAGCAATGCAGGAAGAGATGTTTGAAGTAGTCGGGATAGACACGCAGAGCGAAGAAGTTGGCAATGATCGACGGGATGCTGGGCGGGCGCTTGACATTGATTTCAGGATCCCGCCCGACGATGCTGGTATCGCTGTGATGGCGGGTGTGGCTCCAGCGCCAGACTACGGACTCCCGCACGATCATAAAGGAGGCGATCTCGTAGAGAAGGCTGTTCATCCAGTCGGTCTTGAAGGCGGTGCCATGGCCAGATTCATGCCAGCGGGAGTCGGCGGGCGTGGCGTAGAGAACGGCGTAGCAGAGATAGGGAAGTACCGCCCACCAGGTGTGCCAAAGCAAGACCGTTGCGGCGGCGGTGACCAGGAGCAGGAAGACCCATATAAGGGTGTCGCGAATGGCTGGTCCATCGCGGCGCTCGAGCAGCTTACGCATGGTCTCGCGGGGCACGGGGCACTGGTACCAGTCGGCTTCGGCAAGCCCCTTCTCGATTGCGAGCTTTGAGTTGATGCCGACGAGACTATAGTCGATCTGGACGAGAGGCCCGGGATTGATCGTTACGGTCTGGCTCATACAATCCTTTCTGCTCAACAACGAGACGGAGTTCTTTCAATGCTGCGAGGAGATGGCGTAGATGGTCCTGTGGCGCTGTGGCGCGCCGGGACGGAGGACGATGTCGCCGAGGTCGGGCCGGGCGGCACCATTGGGGTAGCCTTCGCATTCCAGGCACAGGCCGGCGTGCTTTTCATAGGGCCTTCCCGACTTTCCGACGATCGAGCCATCGAAGGCGGAGGCGGTGTAGAGCTGGAGATACGGATTGGTCGTCGAGCAGGTGAGGGTGCGGCCGCTTGCGGGATGAACAAGCTGGGCGATCTTCACAGGCCCACCCGCGACCGGGGGCTTGGGGACCGCATAGAGCGCTCCGTGACCGCGGGTAAGGCGCGGCAAGGTTCCGGCCAAGGGCGTGGGCCGGCGAAGGTCGTCGGGAAGGCCGGTAACGGGCATCAGACGGTCGGCGACGGTGAGGTCCTCGTTGGTGTCGACGAACTCATCGGCGAAGACCTGGAGGGAATGATCGGCGATTGAGCCGGAACTCTCGCCCGCGAGGTTGAAGTAGGAGTGGTGGGTGAGGCTGAGCGGTGTCGGACGATCGGTGCAGGCATAAGTGTCGATGACGAAGGCATCGTCGTTCGTAACGGTGTAGGTGACTGAGACGCGCACCGTGCCGGGATAGCCTTGCTCGCCATTGGGGCTGCAATAGGTGAGCTGCACCGAGGGAGCTCCGTCGCTCCTGGCGATGGGGGCAGCGGTCCATAGCTTCTTGTCGAATCCCTCTGCGCCTCCGTGCAGATGGTGGGGCGGCTCATTGGCGGGCAGATGGAACGTCTCGCCATCGACGGTGAAGCAGGCGCCGGGAGTTCGGCCGGCGACCCGGCCGACGATCGCGCCGAAGTAAGGATGGCCGTCGAGGTAGGGATTGAGCTGGTTGAAGCCGAGAACAAGGTCCAACCAATCTCCGTTTTCGTCCGGGTGCAGCAGTTTGGTGACGATTCCCCCGTAGGTGATGGCTTCAAGGGTGAGGCCCGATGCGCCGGTCAGCGTCCATGCCTCGACGGTCCGGCCCGAAGGCAGGGAGCCGAAGTGCCGCGAGCCGATATGGGCGTGGATCATGGAGTATCCCTTCGGAACGTTATCGTACACGATATGACATTCGGCTGTCACCGCCCCCCAATACGCTGCTCCTTCAGGGCACCACATGACCAAGGCCTGAATTGCAGTATGCTGGGTGGAGTTCTTGTCGAAGGGGCGATCGGCGCCTAATCAGGCGTTATCTGCAAAGGCGGATCCAGGCGGCGAGACGTATCCTGGAACGTCCTGGCCTCGGACTTTGCACGCATCTGGGGCTCTATTATTATTCGGGAATGATTGGTTCATCCAATACGTGCGGTCTCAGGAAGCGATGGGCCCTCGTCAAGGAGGTCAACTCGGGCGGGCGGTCGGGCTTTGCCATTCTGTTTCTTGTGACATTTTCTTCGTTTTTGGTCGGGGAAACGATCTCTCCCGCAGTATACGATCTGGTCAACCCGATCATTGGGAGCAGCGGCGAGGGTATGACCTCGCCGACGGCGCAACTTCCCTTCGGCATGGTCCAGTGGGGGCCGGACACCCACATCGGCGAGTGGTACAACTACGCCTACGAGGACAACAAGATTCTCGGCTTCAGCATGACCCACCTCAGCGGCGCTGGCTGCCGGCTGTTCAACGATCTCCCAGTTCTGCCCTGGATTGGCGAAGTCAAAGCGAATCCGGGCGTCGCGGCGGCCTATTCGCTTTCCTTCTCGCATAGCGCGGAAGAAGCGCACCCGGGGTACTACGCCGTCACATCGGACAATGGAATCAAGACGGAGCTTACCGCCGCGCCGCGCTCGGGGATGGCCCGTTTCACCTTTCCCGCCGGAGCGACGCGGACCCTGCTGCTGGAAGCAGGCAGCAGCGCTACCGAAGAGCTTCTCGCGAGCAAGAGCGACAGCTCCAGCATCCAGCTCGTGAACGGAAACGCCGCAAACGGCAAACTGACGAGCGGACACTTTTGCAGCGGCGGGCCTGATTACACCCTCTACTTCTCGATCCAGTTCTCCGAGCCCTTTGCTTCGACCGGCGGATGGGACAAAGAGGTGCATCCGAGAGCGGTCTCTGCGACGGGACACAAAGCCGGTGCGTGGGTCACCTTCGCGGGCGGCGAAAAGGCCGTGTTGATGAAGGTGGGGCTCTCGTTCGTCAGCGTAGAGAACGCACAAGCGAATCTTACGGGAGAAGCTCCGGGGACGGACTTCGATGCTGAGTTCGATCGGCTCCACCATGCGGCGGAGCGGACCTGGTCCGAGGCGCTTGGCAAGATCGACATCACGGGCGGAACCGCCGAACAGCGAAGCATCTTCTACACTGGCCTTTACCACATGCTGCTTTCGCCGAACATCTTCAACGATAGGAACGGCGAGTACATCGACTTCGAGGGAAAGGTCCGGCAGCTGAAGCCGGGGGACGAGCAATACACAAATTTTTCCGATTGGGACACGGCGCACAACGTGATGCAGCTACAGTCGATGCTCTTTCCCCGGCAGAGCTCGCGGATGATGCAGTCTCTCGTCCGCGATGCCGAGCAGAACGGTATGTTTCCGCGCTGGCCCTATGCCAACGGGGCCGGTTGGGTGATGAGCGGCGACGCGCCGGCCGTGCTGCTTGCGGACTCGTATGCGTTTGGCGCGCGCGACTTCGATACGCATACGGCCCTGAAGTACATGGTGCAGGCCGCGACTGTGCCAACAAAAGAATGGTGGCATGGCGGCCAGGAGCGGCTCTATCTGGATGAATATCTCTCCAAGGGTTATGTGTCTTTGCATGACCATAAATACCCCAGTATGTATAACGCTTCCGCGACTCTGAACTTCAACAATGCGGATTTTGCCGTCTCGCGCATGGCGGAGGCGCTCGGAGACCACTCGGACGCACAACTGCTGTTGAAACATGCGCAGTATTGGCGGAATCTGTTCGACACGGACTCCGGCCTCATCCGTCCTCGCGAGAGTGACGGCACTTTTGTGTCGGGCTGGGACCCGGACCATTATCTTCCTCGTTTCGATCGGCTGAGCGCGCTGGGATTTGAGGAGGGATCCGCTTACCAGTACACCTACATGCTGCCGTTCAACTACGCGGGTCTGATCCAGGCGCTGGGCGGGCGCGAGGCGGCAATCGCGAAGTTCGACAGCTTCTTCCAGAAGGTGGCGGGCTGGAACACGATCAACTTCACGGTCACCAATGAACCCGACTTCGGTGAGCAGTATGTTTACGACTGGCTGGGCCAGCCGTGGAAGACGCAAGCTGTCATCTCTCGCGAGCTGGAGGCATTCACCACGAAACCGGACGGTCTGCCGGGCAACGACGATCTCGGAGCGACCTCCGGCATCTATGTGTTCGACTCGATGGGCTTCTACCCGGTGATTCCGGGTCTCGGAGGCTTCGCTCTGGGAGCGCCGCTTTTCCGCAAGACACATATCACGCTTGGAGATGGACGGACTTTCGATATCGAGAGGCACGGCAAGGGGATTTATGTTCAGCGAGCGGCCCTCAATGGAGAAAAATATACTTCGACCTGGCTGCCTCTGGATCGGCTGTCGAAAGAACACAACATACTGACTTTCTGGATGGCAGAACAGCCAAGTAAGCAGTGGGGAGCAAACGCACAGGATGCGCCGCCATCGTTCGACGTTCAGCCGTAAGCCGCGGTCTTCCGCAACGCTTTTGTAAGCTCTGGAGATCTCCCCGATAATACGATTGATGATTGGTTCATCCAAGAGCGGAGGCGGTTTGAAGACGAGATCGCGATTGGCCCGGGATCTGTCTCCGGGCGTGTTGGCAACGCTGTGGCAGATTGTGATGCTCTCGATGCTGCTGCTGGCCGTGGCCTGTCCCGCCCACGCGCAGGACACCGGGATTGAACTGAAGGATTCGCTGTTTTCTCTGCCGTGGTGCGCCGATGAGAACTGGGAGCAGCACAACCAATGCTCGCAGGAAGAGATCGACGCGTGGCGCAAGGACCTGCTGAACTGGCGCGACCAGACGCGCGACCGTGTGGGATACGATGACGCGCTGTATAAGCAGCCCGAGGGGGTGTGGGCGCAGAGCAGCTTCATGCAGGCGCAGATGATGGTCGAGGACCGCTACTTCTACGATCCGGTGGCGCGGAAGTATACGGTGGACCGCTATCTCGACGATCTGGAGAAACGCTTCGGCGGGATCGACAGCGTGCTGATCTGGCCGAGCTATCCGAACATTGGCATCGACAATCGCAACCAGTTCGACTTGCTGCGGGCGATGCCGGGCGGCGTTCCTGCGATCCGGGCGATGGTGGAGCAGTTTCACAAGCGCGGCGTGCATGTGCTGTTTCCCTACAACCCCTGGGACCGTGGAACGCGGCCGGAAGGCGTTCCGGATGGCGAGGCGATTGCGGAGTTGATGAAGGCGATCGACGCCGATGGTGTCTTTGGCGACACGATGGACGGCATGGCGCAGTCATTCCTTCAGGCATCGGAGAAAGCGGCGCATCCGCTGGTCTTCGAGCCCGAGGGATTTCCGAGTTCGGCCGAGATGCTGAAGTACGACACGATGAACTGGGGCTACTGGCGGTTTCCGTTCACCCCGCTGGTGAGCGAAGGCAAGCTGATTGAGCCGCGGCACATGACGAACATCTCCGACCGCTGGAACCGGAGCAAGACGGACGACCTGCAGTTCGCGTTCTTCAACGGCGTGGGCGTGATGACGTGGGAGAACCTTTGGGGCATATGGAATGGCATTCCGCCTCGTGACGGCGAAGCCATTCGCCGGGTGGCGAGCGTGGAGCGGGCGGCTGCACGGTTTCTGGTGAGCCAGGACTGGGAGCCGTTGACGCCGACGATTCAGTTCGGGGTCTTCGCATCGTCGTGGCCGCTGAAGGATGAGACCGTGGTGACGATCGTGAATCGCAACGAGTACGACCTTACGGGGCCGCAGATCGAGTTGCCTTACAAAGAGGGTCTGCACTACTACGACCTGTGGCATGGAACGGAGCTGATCCCGCTTCGTAAAGGCAACACGGTGGCGCTCAGTTTCGACATAGAAGGGCATGGCTATGGGGCCCTGTTCGTTGCGCCGGGGCTGAAGGATGAAGCGCTGAAGGCGCTGATGGAGAAGAGCAAGACATGGACGGCTACGCCGCTGGCATCCCTCAGCGATGCGTGGAGGCCCCTGCAACAGAGGCTGGTCGAGATTACGAAGACACAGGTTCCGTCGAATGAACCGAAAGGCATGGTGAAGGTGCCCGCGGGGGAGTTCGAGTTCCGCGTGGTGGGAACGGAGATTGAGGGCTTCAATTGGGAGGGCCTCGATGTGCAGTATCCCTGGGAGGACTCTCCGCGGCGGCACCACGCGCACGTGCTTCAGGTAGAGAGCTTTTGGATGGATAAGTACCCGGTGACCAATGAGGAGTTCAAGGATTTTCTCGATGCGAGCCACTACCGGCCGAAGGATAAATATAACTTCCTGAAGGATTGGAAGAATGGCAGCTACCCAGCGGGCTGGGAGAAGAAGCCGGTGACGTGGGTGTCGCTGGAGGATGCGCGGGCCTACGCGGCGTGGGCGGGCAAACGCTTGCCGCACGAGTGGGAGTGGCAGTATGCGGCGCAGGGAACGGATGGCCGCGCCTATCCCTGGGGCGGCGGATGGAATGACGCAGCCGTGCCACTGCCGAGCAAGAGCCGGGAGATGATTCCGCCGGATGGAGTCGATGCGCATCCGTTGGGTGTGAGCCCGTTCGGCGTGATGGACATGGCCGGCAACATTTGGCAGTGGACCGACGAATATGTGGACGACCACACGCGGGCCGCGATTCTGCGGGGTGGCAGCTCGTACCAACCGCAAGGATCGAAGTGGTACTTTCCGCAGGCTTACAAGAACACGGAGCACAGCAAGTATCTGCTGATGTCGCCATCAGAGGACCGAGCGGGCACGGTTGGATTTCGCTGCGTGATGGATGCAAAGCAGTGAATTTTTCACCTACTGCTTGAACCGCGAGGAGAAGATTTTTAGGTTATGATTGGTTCAGCCTTTGCCCTATTCCCTCGAATGCCCGTCCCGGAGGATTCCCATCGATGCGTCGCTTGCTTTACTGCGTTTTGCTCTTTGCGCTTCATCTTTCGGCCTCTGCCGCGACCTACTATGTAAGCGGCAATGGGAGCGATGGGTCGAGCGGCCTCTCTAAAAAGACCGCGTTTCGTACCTTGCAGCACGCCGCCGACCTTACTCAGCCCGGCGATGTGGTGTATGCGATGAATGGGGTCTATGCACTTCCGAAGTCTCAAGCCGATGGAACGGTCCTTTCCATAACGAGGAGCGGCACGGCTGAGAATTGGATAACCTATAAGGCATTTCCGGGGCAGCAGCCCCGCGTTGCGACCAGGGGCTGGAACGGGATTGCGTTCGGGCCGACCGTGGCGTACGTCGAAGTGAACGGATTCACGGTCACAGGCAATAACGACAACATCGATCGCGAAGAGGCCATCAAGCGAGGGGATGTTCCGAAGCCGGTGCCCGATCCGGCATACGATGGCAACTGCATTGCCATCGATGGGCGCACGGGAACGGCGAGCGAAAGGCCGCACCATATTCGCATCCTGAACAATGTGATCAGCAAGTGCGGCGGCGGCGGTATTGCGGCGATACAGGCCGACTACCTGACGATCTCCGGCAATACGATCTCCGATTGTTCGTGGTACTCGATCTACGGCACAAGCGGCATCTCGACGCTGGAGAGCTGGAACTCGGACAACTCGAACGGATACAAGATGATCATCACGCGCAACCGCCTTTACGGGAACAGCGAACTGGTCTGGTGGGAGGCGCAGGGGAAGATCACCGACGGCGAGGCGATCATCATCGATACGCTGCGCAGCCCGAACATCGGGACCTATAAGGGCCGAACGCTGGTCGCGGACAACGTCATCTATGCCAATGGGAGCGCGGCCGTCGAGGTCTTTCGCAGCGACCACGTCGATGTTCTGAACAATTCGACGTACGGCAATGTGATCAACCCTGCTGAGACGGGGCGCGGCGAGCTGAACCTGAATGAGGCGTCGGACGTACACGTCGCCGACAACATCTTTTACAGCGCGACGGGTGAGAATCCTGTCGATCTTGATACTAGCGCTCCTTGCGACTGCGAACTCACCGCAAATATTTACTTCAATGGCGCGAACAGGCCAAATGGCCTAAGAGGCGCCAAGGACCTGTTCGCAGACCCGAAGTATCGCAATATCGATATGAAAGATCCGTCCTTGGTAGACCTGCGCGTCGCCGGGAACAGTCCCGCGCTGGGTTCCGGCATGGAGACGATTGGAAGTGCGATCGACTTTACCGGGAAAGCGCGCCCGCGGAGCGGCTGGGACCGCGGCGCTTTCCAGCAGTAGCCTTCCCGATGTCTCGATAGGTTCAGCCAAGTTCATGAGGAGACACCGTGAGCACTTTGAATCGACGCGCGTTTGTTCAGCTCGGCACCGGCGCTTTGCTTACTTCTACATCCGCCAAGCTGGCGGCGCAAAGCATGGCGCCGTCAATTACCAGCGATGGCGGGAAGGTACGCGTGAAGGCGACAACGTACGCGTGGGAGTACCGACAGGCAGACGATTTCTTTCAACTGTTCGACTCGAAGAACCGTTTGATTGCCGGCGGCAAGCTGCAACCGTCGGTGGTTGTTGCACCGAGCGCGACACCCGAAGCGCGCGTCTGCACTCCAGGCAAGGCCGGGGCATCGCGGACCGACGGGAACAAGATCAGCTTTGTGTACGAGGGTGTCAACGGGAGCTCGCGTCTCTCCATTGCGTGGCGATTCGACGAAGAGGGTATCTGGACCGAGCCCATCGTCTACGACTCGCAGTCCCCGGAGGATGTGGTGAGTGTTCATTACTTCACGCAAAGCGACGGCGTGAAGCATACTCCATCGCTCTTTTCGACGTACTTCGTCGTTCCGGCGATCAGTGAAGGGCCGGCCATCAGTCCGATTCTGTACAACACCGTCAAGCTGGATGAGAGCGTGTGGCTGGGCCGGGGCAGCTTCATCCCTGGACTGCTGCAGCAGTGGGGCCTGCCCGTGCATTACTTCTGCGGCTTCAGTGTGCAAACGACGGGCGGCGACAGGGACATGTACGTTACAGGCCGCTCCGATGCGTTCACGCTAGGCCTGGCCGATCTGCCAAACGGCGATCTCTTTCTACAGATGTATGAGGGCAGTTCAAGCCTATGGGTCGACTATCGCGGCGACTTGTGGAAGCATATGCGCGGCCCGGGCCGCATCACTCTGGGCGCGACGCTCTACTGGGCGGTGGCTCCGGACTACTACCATTCCATCGCCGGGTATTATCAGGGCCTGCTGCGGAAGGGCATCATCCGCAAGAAGGAGAACTCGGCAAAGAAGACCTCAGTCGTGTTGACGCCGGAGTATTGCACCTGGGGCGCGCAGCGTGTGCGCAAGAAGGATGGCGCTCTGCTGGATGAGGCGGCACTGAGGGAGATTTACAAGGACCTCAAGAGCTCCGGCATGAAGGCTGGGCTGTTTTCCATCGACGACAAGTGGGAAGGAACGTATGGGAAGCTGGAGCATTCGACGGAGAGGTTCCCGCACTTCCAAGAGTTTCTCGATGAGGTGAGAGCCGATGGACATCGCATCGGCATCTGGGCCGCGTTGATGCGCTGCGAACATCCCGCGGATGTTGGCCTGACGGAAGAGAACATGCTGAAGGCGTCGGACGGCAAGGCTTACGTCGTTCCGAACTTCGGGCACGGGGGGTACTACATCCTCGACTTCACCCAACCCGCGGTTGAGGCGGCACTGAGTGAGCTGGTTCGGAAGTTCATGCGCCGGTATAAACCAGACCTGGTCAAGTTCGACTTCGGATATGAACTGCCTAACGTGGCCGCGGCTTCGCCCAGAGATGGCTCATTGAGCGGGGAACGGCTGCTGATGAAGGGGATCGAGATCGTCGTGAAGGCCATGCGGCAGGAGAATCCCGATGTCGTGGTGATGTACTACAACCTGTCTCCTCTCTTCGTTGAGTACTTCGATCTGCACTCGCCCGATGACTTGTTCATGGTGCAGGGCGAGTATGACATCGAGGCCAACCGGCGGTTTTACTTCAGTAGTTTGTTAGGGCCGCTGGGAGTGCCGACCTATGGCTCGTCGGGTTATGACTGGGCGAGTTCGCCGAACATCTGGTTCGACTCCGCCGCCGTGGGAACGATCGGGTCGCTGAACGATCTCGTGCGCGATGAAGAGGGCGAAGGCCCAACGCCGGAGCTGATCGCGAAATACAACGGCGTCGCAAAGGCACTGCGGCCGACGAACTTCTTTGAGATTGTGCCGCTGGGCGGTGTCTCGCAGGCATCGACGCGCGGGGCTCATGCCCGCTCGTGGGTGAGGCTTGAGGGCGGCCAGCTTGTGCTGTATGCATTCCGTCCGACGATCGCCGGCGAAGAGTATGCGCTTGCCGAGACGACGAGCGACCCGCGGATCAAGGATGCGATCTCGGCAAGCGCGCCGGTGATTGTGAGCTCAAAGACGGCGGAGAGCATAGTCCACAGCAACTCGCTTGCCGTGGTGACGTATGCGCCAGGCAAAATCTCCATTCGCCGCGAGCGGGGCAAGAAGGCCGTGGTCCTGAGTCACTATCTGGGAGGAGCGGTGACAAGAGACACTGCGATCATCAAAGAAGGGCGGCTGACGTTGCAGCCGGTCAGCCGCAACGCCTCTGGAGAGCCACTCGAGTGGATGGAAGTACAGATTGCGTAGTTGCAGGCCGGTTACGGTTCTTCGGCCAGAGCCGCCGCAAAGATGTTCCCGGGATCGGCCGTCGCGATCCAATCGATCAGAGCGTGCGCCTCGGCGGGTCTATCAAGCCCCATAAGAGCGGCGGCCTGGAGAACTCTTGCGTGGATACGTTGTCTCTCGTCGAGATCGTCCTCGAAGAGGAGCAGCGTTGGAAGAGAGGTGGCGAAGTAGTCGATGTTGGCCTTCTGCCGCTCGAGTTCCTTGCCGTAGGTCAGCATCGCTGCAAACAATTCGTTTGCTTCCCGCGACTGGCCGAGCCGCCGCATGGCCAGTCCGCTCCAATAGGTCATGTCTGAGAACGGCTGCAGAGTCATGGCCTGAAAGTCGGTTCGCTGAGCGGCCGAACGCCTATAGTTCTTTACGCTCTCGGCTTCGTCTCCCATCTGTTCGCAGGCGCGGCCGAGCCAGTAATAGATGTTGCTTGTATTCGCGAGCAGATGCCTCGCCTCGCCAAGCGAGGCCGGCGGGTGCAAGGCGCCCATGAAATGGCCCAGAGCCTCGCCTGCGCGATGCTGACGCAGCGCCGCCTGTCCTAGACCAATCATCGCCGCGGTGAACTGCGCAAGGACCAGGCCCTCGCCGCCCTCCCAGGG
>Ga0116226_10003296_pt1 | contig 14242 bp, 18 predicted proteins | sample S1TSphfallax_FD_89692 | JGI IMG/M metagenome (GOLD analysis project Ga0116226, IMG submission 89692) | Host-associated microbial communities from peat moss isolated from Minnesota, USA - S1T2_Fa - Sphagnum fallax MG | ecosystem: Host-associated > Plants > Peat moss > Unclassified | place: USA...
CTACGGATTCATCACCGTCTACGGCCAGGTCACCTTCGCCCTGCCCTTCTACCTCAAGCTGAAACAGCACCTCACCGCCCCGCTGCTGCTGCTCTCGATCGTCGCCACCGCCGCCATGGCGCTAGCGCTCGTCGGAACGCTCTACCCCGTCCCGCCCGCCCCCTACAACTGGCTGCCCTATCTCTACCTGTCGTATCTAGTCGCAGGATTGGTCTGGTTCGCGGCCTCGCGCCGGGCGGAGGCGAACCGGCTGCTTCGCAAGCACTGAGGCAAAGAGGCAGGCTGCGGCTAGGCGGAAAACAAATGCATCAGCCAGAAGAACTTTCGAACTTCCATATCCCCGTCTTCGTAAACGGCGATATGCGATCAAGCCCTCAACCTGCATCCCTCTGGATTCGCGTATGCTTGCCTGTCGGCGCTGGACTTTTTATTCTGGCGCTCATCCTTTCGGCAATCATTCTGCCGCAATTCCGCCCGCTTCACGCCTTTCAGGCTCTGATCTACGTGGCCATCCTCATGCTCGCTCGAAGAAACAACCCCTGGGGATTCGGCGCTGGAGTCATTGTCCCGACAGCGTGGAACTGCCTTAGCTTGTTTATCACCCATCTCATGCAGGCCGGAGCGGCTCAACTTTGGTCGTTTCTGCGCACAGGCCATGCCAGTCAACCGGACGCGCTGACGGTCCTGCTCGGCGGCATCGCTCATTTCCTGCTCATCGCCGCATGCATAGGCGGGTTTCTCCAGCTGCGACCCCACCGCAAACAGTGGCTGCAGTTCTTCGGTGGAGGCTTGGCAGCGATGGCCTACTTCGCGCTCATCATTGCAGTGATGGCGCCGCGCTAGCAGAAGGCGAAACAACGGCGCCGCCCGTACAACGCGAAAGCCTCAAGATCAATCGATGGGGAGATATCTCTATTCCGCCGCCTTGAACCGGATCAAGCACACAGACCAAGCCCAAATACTCGGTATTCTGTCGCCATGCGCACACCGGCCTTGCTAATCATCGATATGGTCAACGACTACCTCGATAAGTGAAATGTCGATAAGTGAAATGTCGAGCCCAAGGGCGAATTAATTTGCTCGATCAATCGGCTCGTCAATGGAATGCGCAGAGCTGGTCAACCCGTTATTTGGGTGCGGCAGGAGTTCGAACCTGACTTGCGAGGTGCATTTCCCGCGATGAAGACCAACCAAATTTACGTGACCATCAAAGGAACCGTAGGATCCCAAATTTTCTCCCAATTAGCGGTCGTCTCGTCAGATCCTATCGTGGTTAAAAAGAGATACAGCGCATTTTTTGGAACAGGCCTTGACAAGATGCTGCGCCGAATGCCGCCAGATACCCTGATTCTCGCAGGGATCAATACGCACGCATGCATTCGCGCGACGGCCATCGACGCATATCAGCGACACTGGCCGCTCATCGTGGCGTCCGACTGTATCGATTCCTACGACCGAGAGCAACACGACATCACCCTGAAACACATGGGAGGCGAGATAGCGGCAGTTCTGACGAACGATGAGATTGGGTCACTGTTGAACGTCAGCAAGATTTGAACGCCGCCTGCCGAGGTCGGTCGACAAGCTCCACCATCGATCGCAGGGGCGAGGTCATAACTTGCGCTACCGTTGCACTTGTATCTCGAATCCGCCGACCACCTTGTAGCCTGCGGCGGGATCTTGGTCCACAACGACGCCGTGAGCTTGGCCAGCGGCGTTTTTGCCAGCCGCCGCGATCGAGGCCGTTCCTCGTAGACCGGCGCGCTCCATCATCGCTTGCGCCACCGAGTATGGCTGCCCGACCAGGTTCGGCATGACGAATCCTTCCCCGCTCGCGGGCGACGCCGCGCTGACGACGATACTGATATTCGGTTTCTCCACGCCAGCCGCGCCCGCTTGCGGATCTTGCGCGATCACGGTTCCAGCAACCACCGCATCGGACGGCATCTGCGCCACGCTCCCCAGTTCAAGCCCGACGCGCCGGATCTGAATCGAAGCGGCCCGCTGCGGTTGACCCACCAGGTTGGGAATCTCGACCAATTGCGGGCCGAGGCTTTCCGTCGCCCGCACATGCCACTCTCGCCTAACCACCGTTCCCGCCGCGGGAGACTGCGTTAGAATCCTCCCCGCAGGAACCTCCGCGCTATAAAAACGGTTGTCGATCGTCATATCGACGCCAAGGCTCGCGGCCTTGCTCAGCGCTTCTTCCGACGTTAGGCCCTTGAAACTTGGGATCGTCACTTCGGATCCGTGACTGGCAAACCGCATCGTCAAGATCGCCGAAGCCAATGCCACCAACGACAATCCCAAAACAAGAATGACTAACTGAATAAGTCGTAGCATCAAGGCGCCTTAACTCTCGCGACTTCGTCTACATACACAAGGACGAAGTCGATTTCAGCCGCTTTTTCGAGCATTTTCGAGACCGAGCAGTACTTGTTCTTAGTGAGCGCGACCGCGTCTTCCGCGGCTTTCTTCGACACGGCTCCACCAATTTTGTAGGTGAGCGCGATGCGCGTGAAAACGCGAGGAATGTCCGTCGCCTGTTCGGCCGTCGCCGATACTTCCAGGCTGGTCAGCGGCTCGCGCTTCTTCTGCAGAATCGAGACCACATCCACCGATGTGCATCCGCACAGTCCCATCAGCACCACTTCCATCGGGGTGGGGCCTTGCTCATGGGAGGGGTTGGCGTCGAACAGAACTTTGTGGCCGCTCTCCGACTGCGATTCGAACAACATGCCTTCTTTCCAAACCGAACTTGCGATCATGGCTCTATCTTCCCGTTCATATATCTCTCCATTCTTTAATGGTGATGATTGTCGCTCACCGGCTCGGGATGGATCAGCACCCGATACACCTCGGGCGATTCCAGCTTGAACTGGTCCTCCAGCGCGGTGATGACATCATGGACATGTTGCATCTCGAGCGCGTCCGGCAACGTGCAATGGCAAGAGACCTGGATGCGGTCGCCGACGCGCCCGATCAGCACATCGTGAATATCCAAGACTTCAGGGAAACGACGGGCCGCGTTGCGCAGGCGCGACTCGATCTGCCGGTCCCGCGCGATGCTGATCGGCAACTCGATGGTCGAGGGCTCGCTTTCGATATGGGTCAGCACCGAGGCGATCAACGGCACCTCTTGGCGAATCTCATCCTCGATTCGCCGCACAAAATCATGCGCCTTGCGAAGATGCATCGTCTCGTTGACTTCAATATGCTGCTCGACGTTGAGTCGTCCTCCAACCGATTGGACGCTCACGTCATGGAGCACGACATTGTTGCGCGAGGCCACGGCCCGAACCTTGTCGAAGACCGTTTCGGCAACATTTTCCTTGGGAATCGTGCGAATGACCACATCGGCGCCGGGAATCGCCTGCTGCACCGCTTCGGTGGCGTCGCGCACCAAATCTTCGGTGTGCTGAAACGTCAGATGGCGGGAAAGCGATAGCGTGAGATCGGCGAAGTAGGATGTCCCCGAGCGCCGCACCCGCGCCTGGTCCACCGACAAAACGCCGTCCACGCGCTTCACCGCGGTGATCATGCGCTGCCGCGTCTCTACGGGAGCGGAATCGAGCAGGACTGCAATGGTCTTGCTCGCGAGCTCCCAGCTGAATTTGAAAATCAAAGCTGAGACGGCAATCGCCGCGACAGGATCGGCATAACGCAGCCAGCGCAAATGAAACCGCCCGCCGATCCAGGTAGCCGCAAGACCGAGCAACACGGCCAGCGTCGCCCAGATGTCCGAGGCGAAATGAAGCGCGTCCGCCTCGAGCGCCGCGCTGCCGTGCCGCCGCGCAATCTTGATCAGCTGGCGCGACCGCCAGGAATCGACCCCGATCGACGTGATCAAAACAGCGAACGGCCAGGGCGAGATTCTGATTTCGGTTGGATGGAAAAATATCCGGTCGATCGCTTCATAAGTGATCCAAATACAGGAAATCACCATCAAGCCGGTCTCGACAAAGGCAGAAAGGTTTTCGATCTTGCCGTGGCCGTAGGTATGATCCTCGTCCGCCGGCTTGCCCGAAACGCGCACCGAAAAAAACGTCAGGCCCGCCCCCAGCAGGTCGATCCCGGAGTGCGCCGCGTCCGACAACATGCCCAGCGAACCGGTCAGCACTCCGGTGACCGCCTTCAGAAAGGTCATCGCGCAAGCGGCAAATACCGACAGCAAAGCCGCCGAAGTCTTTTCGGCGGTCACTCGCTGCTGCTCGTCTTGCCCGGCGCTGTTGCTCATCAACGAGTCGTTCTCCGCTGTATAAGGGTACAGCTCCCAAAGGTCTCAGCGAAATAGCCCCGGCGGCAGAAATCTTTCCGAATCCTTATTTGGCAGTGTCGAGGTGGAAGGTTTCCCGATATGGCTCCACTGGATAGCCCTTCTGCTTCCACGCCGCGATACCGCCCTTAAGGAATTTGACCCTGAAAAAGCCGAGCCCGTGAGCTCGACGCGAAATCGCCATGCTGGTCTTGTCGCTGGGACAGGTGCAGTAGACGATCGTGTCCTGATCGCGCGGAATGAGGGTCGGATTCTCCTCGATATCTTTCGGCGAAACCCGTTTGGCGCCCGGAATCATATCGGATTCGGACAGCAGATCGAGCGGCAATCGCACATCGAAAATCAGAACCTCTCGCTTCTCCCCGGCCAGGGCCCCGCTCGTCAGGGCGCCGCAAGTCAGGGCGCCGCAAGTCAGGGCATAGAGCGCCTCGGCCGTGATGCTGCTTCGCTCCACCTCCCGGCGTTCCCGGACCGCTTTGATCCAAAGCGCCACAGCAATAGCAATTACCGCGATCACACCGATGATGCTCAGGGCGAGGGTCAAAGCGATTCCTCCGGTCTTTGCGTCGAAGCTCTCGACATTCGCTCTCGAAAGCCATGGTGCCCGTCATCTGCAGCTCTCTTTCATTATGGGCGATTCAACAGCCCGAGCCGAATAAAAATCTTTCGCGCCAGTCCCGTGAGCGGCAAGGAGGGAAGATCGGCAACCTTGATCCAACGCACTTGGTCGCCTTTCAGGCTGCCCGGCAATCCTCTCGATCCGGCGATTTCGCGAATCGTGGCGGTGTAATTCGTCTGCATGATCGCGTGGCGCACCGTGAGTCGCGGCATCGCGTCGCCCTCGGTTGGACCCTCCCATTGCGGCAGCTCCCACATGCCCGGCATCACCGAGGCGCTTGCCGGCCGCTGATGCAACAGCACTTCTCCAGATCCTCTTCTTTCCCGCCGCGCCAAACCGTAGTGGCTCTCAGCCCTCACCCCCGCCTTGCGACGCCCGGTGGGATGCTCTCCGCGGGTGCGGCAGCTTGCTTGCACCGGACATTGCAGGCAAAGCGGATTTTTTGGCAGGCAGACCGTCGCGCCCAGTTCCATCATCGCCTGGTTGTAATCCCCCGGCCGGGAAGGTTCGAGCAGCGACAAAGCAAGCGCCTGCATCTCCTTCGCGGAGAGGGAAACTCGATGGCCGCCGCTCCGGCCCACGCTCGCGCCAACTTCGCCCGCGCCCGACTGCCGCAGCAATACCCGCTCCACATTCCCATCAACCACCGCGACCGGTTCGCCGAATGCAATGCTCGCGATCGCGGCGGAGGTGTATACGCCGATCCCCGGAAGCTTGCTCAGTTCCCCGGCCGTGCGCGGCAGCGCGCCGTCGAGTTCCTCGACAACCGCCTTGGCCCCTTTGTGCAGGAAACGCGCCCGGCGATAGTAGCCAAGACCGCTCCACGCCGCCAGAATCTCTTCCTCCGAAGCCTCCGCAAGCGCCTTGACCGTCGGGAATCGCCGCATCCAGTTCGCGTAATGATCGAGCACCGCAGCCACGCGGGTCTGTTGCAGCATGATCTCGGAAACCCAGATCGCATAGGGATCTCTCGTCCGTCGCCACGGCAGATCCCGCTTGTGGACGTCGAACCAATCCAAGAGCGACTTGCGGAAAGCGCGAGCCTGCGCCGACGAGAAGGAAAACTCGATCATGACTTCCGTGGCGTCCGAATCACCGAGCTGAAGCAGCCGCCGGATTCCCCGACTCTTGGCTATGGGCGATCAGCACGTAGCCGCCGTTCTTCAACTGTTGCCACACGCTAAACGCCGAGAACTCCTGCAACGCCCCGCTCGCGCCAGACAACTGCAGCGTGTACGAAACCGTCATGTCCGCGCCATTTGGCGCGAAAGATGCCTCCCGAACCTGGGCGTCCTTCAGGCTGAGCGACTTGAGATACGGAACAACCCCGTCGCTGGCCAACCGTCTTCCATCGACGCTCCAAACCATGGTCGTCGAAAAAAGCGGCGCGATCTTGTCCCATTGCTGCTTTTGAACCATCTGCCACAGAATTCGCTCATGCTGCTCCGCGCTCGGCGTGCTCGCCAGCGTCGGAGGATTCTTCGCACCATAAAGTGTGCAGCCCGCCATGCCTGCGGCAAGCAGACAAGCGACCGGCAGCGCAAGAAATTTCAAAAGCATTCGCATATAGACAGCCACTTTCCAATCAGATTCTATTCCCCAGCCTCGCGATTTCCCAATCGGGGCGCCAGCGACTCAATTCTCCGAGCCGCCCTCAAACAAAAAGCCTGCCGCGAACGGCAAGTCCTCCCCATGTTACTTCTCTAACGAAAGACCTGCCGTCCGCCGGCGCCCTTATCGCGGCGGGTTTTCCAGCGATAATCCTAAAGTTTCGATTGGAACGCCTTCTCGGACGCGGCCGCCTTCCGCTTCGCCAGCGCCTCCGCCTTGGCCAGCCAGGCGTGGCCTGTCTTCAAGAGAAATCCCGACTTTGCCGCTGCAAAACCTGTAATCAAACCACCCGTCACAAAACCGATTCCAAATTCCATTGTTGCCTCCTAATTCCCGCTTTGCGCGGAACTCTGTTTGTGGTCGAGAACCGTCGCCCCGCGGTTGATCGCGTAAAGAGAGCCGCAAACCAAGGTCACATACCCGCCGACCGCGCCAAGGTCTGGCAGCTTCTTATCGTGGAATACCAGCGCCGTCACCCATCCCAGTGAAAAAACGACGACGAGCACGATACAGAACCGCGCGCTCGAAACATTCCCATCCGATTCCGACAGCAAGGACCGAAAGAACGGCCGACTCCAGTTGTCCATTCGCTTTCCTCCAAATTCTTCTTTGTCGAAGATCTATTTACGGTGTTCAACCGCGTAAATCACCGCCCCGCTGGCCGCTCCCAGGGCGAACCACTTCGCCGCGCCCAACGCCCGATGCCACACCGATCCGCCTTTCGCCGCCGTCTTCCATTCATCCCGCTGCGCCTCGGTCAGGGTGATCTGCTGTTTGGCGTCCGCCTGTGTCGCCTGGCAAGCGACGAGCTGCGCGCCGCCTTCTTCGCAAGAGAGTTGCGCGTCGCGAATCGCCTTGAAATCCGCCCGCGGAATCACCACCTCCTCGCTTGCCGGCGCATTCGGCAGCCCATTCAGTAGCGTCGCCGGAACCTCCCGCGCTTCGATCGCCTCAGGCAAATTCGGGATCAGCGCGCTCGTCTCGGCGACCACCGACGCGGCCGTCGCCGGTTGGCGCCGCTCGCGCTCGATGCCTGCGACCTTGCTCGCCAACGCCTCCTGCGTTGCCGCAGCCGCCTGCTTGAGTCCGTCGAGTTGCTTTTGCTGGTCGCTCGAAAGCGACTCCGCCTTCAACCGCGCATCGTGTTCTTGCAGCCAGCCACGGCCGGCCAACACCGCCGACAGAACTGCCACGGCCGCCAGCGCAAGGCCCGCTCTTCCTTGAATCGTCATCGACTTTTCTCCTATCGTTCATGCATATAACGCACCGCGATTTCCATCAGTGTGAAAATCACACCCATGGCCGCCATCGCGCCTTTGGCGTGTTGAATACCGCGTTCGTGCTGGTCCAGCCGCTTTTCCAGCGCCGTCAATCGTCCCGGCTGCCCCGCGCCCAGCAACGACGCCATCTGGTTCTTCAGCACCGCCATCTCGCTCTTCATCGACGAAAGATCGGTAAGCACCGCTGCCTCGAAGTCACTCATCGTCCACGTCTCTTTCCTGTACTGGATATATGTCGCTGCCGCTGTTACACATGCGCCAGTCACAATGGAACATTGATGAACACCGCGCTCGAGAACCGCGAATAGTTTGGCGGCGTCGATCCGTCGTATTGCCGAATGTAATACTGCTCCATCGCCGCCTCCCGCGGAATGCTGAAGTTGGATACCGGGCTCCGCAAAACCAGGTCGGAATCGTTGCCGGGCGCGAAATGCCAATCCTGCCTCCGCACCTCGAATCCCCCGCCCGCCGGCGCAGAAACGCCCGCCGCGATCTGGATCGCCGATCCCGTCACCGAAGAAATCGCAAGCGTTGCCAGGTTCGCAAGAACGGTCACTGCCGTCTTCGCTGCTTGCGGAAGCCACGCGTCCTTCGGGACCGTCGACGACAGCTTCATCGAAAGATCGTCCGCCCAATCGTTCGCGAACGAAATCGTATATTTCGTCAGATCCGGCGAAGAACTCCCCGCCTCGATCGCCACCCCGCGAACCACCAGGTTCGCAATCAATCCCGTCGACGTGGAATTCACCGCCAGCACATCGCCCGGCCAAATGTCCGACGCGCTTTGCAGGTTGTACGCCGTGTAGCTCCCCGTCCATGCGGCCGCCCGGCTCGTCGCCACGGCAAGCAACGCGAATGCCGCGTTCTCGCAGTCCGCCGAGCTTCGCGCCGCCGGACTTGTGATGCTTCCCGCCCAGCGCGCAGTCCCCGGAATCGCCCCGTTGGCCTCGGCCGCCACGCTGGCCGCGCTCGCGATCCGCGCCACGGCTCGGCTGGACGTCCGATACGTAACAATGATCGTTTCATTCAACGCCGGAATAGCCGTCGCGTAGAAATGCAGCTTCCCCGACCTCTCGATCCGCGCGTCCGCCCCTTGCGTCGCCAGTCCAAGCTTTCGCGTGAACACGTTTCCGCCAGGGTCCTGGCTCGTCACCCAGACCGATCCGGCTTCAGTGACGGTGATCCTCGCGAGGCTGCCCACGAAATTGGTGCTGTTGATCGGCGCGAAGGTCGCCAGCGCCGGCGACGCGCCCGACGCTCCGTCGTACAGCACGGTCGACACGGCGGTCGGGCCAAACGTCGAATCCTGCATCTCGAAGACTAGATTCGCGCCCGACGCCGTCGCGTTGCCGCCAAAGCTGACTTCGCCGCTGTCGCCCATCGCGTAATAAGCGGCCAGAACGCGCTGCGTCTCCTTGCAGTAAGTCCGAATCCGCAACGTATACAGATGTCCCGCGATCGCGGTGAAACTCGCTCCCGCCGCCGCCCCGTTCACCAGCGGAGCCACCACCGTGGCCCCCAAGACCTGCTTCACCTGAAAGCCCGCGAAACAGTTGCCGCTCGCCACCGGCCCCGCGTACAAACCGCACAGTATCCCCGCGCTCAGCGCCCCGAACTCCACCCCGCCCGCCTCGATGACCAGCGCGCCGCCAATCTCCAGCTGGTCGATGGCCGCCACCGTCGTCTGCCCGTCGCTCCCATTCCCTCCGCTGCACGTCAGTCCCGCCGGCGTCACCGAAAGATAACTTCCCCCTTCCGTAACCTGCCACAGAACCGGGTTGATCGCCGGCCCCTGGAACAAATCCACCAGCGGCTTCGAGTGCGAAGCGGTCGGAAAGTAGGGAAGCCGCGTCAGCGGCCAAACCACCGTCGCCCCATCCCCCTGAATGATCTCAGTCACATACGCCGCCGGCTCTTCGGCCCCGCAAACCGTCACGTCGTTCGCCAGCATCTTCACCATCGACGCCTGCAGCCCCTTCACTTGCAGGCTCCCCGCCGTCTCGCTCAACGTGTGGACCACATTCCCCACCGGCGCGAGCGTCGCCGTTCCCGACAGAACCGAATACGCCGAGCGCGCCATCGATGCCAGTGTCGCGACGTTTTGCGACCAGCTCTGGCCAGGATCCGGCATCACATGCCCTACCGGAGCGGTCGCCAGTCCCGCGTTCAACGTCAATCGTGTCGGATCCACCCGCGCCGTCAGCGTCGTCAGCAACTGCCCAACGCTCTGTCCCGCCGTCGCCCGCGTCTGCGGAACGCTCTGCCAATCCAGCAGCACCTCGTCGCTGATCGCCGAGACTATCAGTAGATAAACCGCCCCCGTCGTCCCCGCCCCTACCAGCTCGCGGGCCGGTTCGGTCGCCACATAACCGGTGAACAACACCACCCCGTTGTTATCTGTAACAATCACTCTGCCATTTCGAGCTGGAGCCGTCGTGCTGCTCCCGCTCACCGCCAAGCCTAGCGCGCAAATCGAGGGCGCGTTCAACTTGCGCGTGATCCCGATCGGTCGCGTCGACGCCAGAAGGCCCGAGTAATCGATCGGCCCATGCCCATCCAGGTTGTCAATCGTCAATTTCAAAACAATCTCCTTCTGCGATACCTAAAGCAACGTCAGCGGACTCGGCAGGAAGCTTCGGAAGCAAAGCGCCTGCTCGCCGTCGTTCGCGTCGATCACCGGCATTGCGCGAAAATTCGCCTGCAGCGTGACCCATTCCAACGGCGCGGCCAGAGCCTGCAACTCTTCTTGCGCCCCGCCCGTCGGCTGCAATCGCGGATAGTGGTAAAGAATGCGCTCCCCTTGCTCCCCCGGCATCACAAACAGCGCCGACCACTCCTGAAAAAACAACCCGCCCTCGCGATCGACAAATCCCTCGATCGCCTGGACCTTCATATTCGCTGCCGGAGCGCCCGCCAACAGCGGCTGCGCCAAAGTCAGCCCCGTCGCCGCGACCGCCGCCACCAGAGCCACGTTGAAGCTTACCCGGCGAACATAATCCGGATCGTTGTTCACGCTTGCCGCGCTGCGAACATACGCCGCGCTCACGCCGCTGCCGACATAGCCTGTCTGCCCGGCGTAGTCCGCGTCCACCACCACCATCTGTCCAGCGTGAAACCCCGCCAGGCTCGCCGCAGCCATATTCAGCGAACTCGCCGTCGAACCCGCCAGCAAACTCGCCGCCGCTATTCCTTTGCTTCCCGACCCGTTCGCCGCCGCCCCCGTCGCCGGAGCCAGCAAGTTCATATGCTCCGAGCCCGCCGACAACGCCATCGAGATCTTCTTCCACGTCAGAAAACGAAACGAAACCGTCGCCCCGATCAATGCCCGCATCTGCACCAGCGGCGCTGCCGGGCTGCCCGTGTTCAGCGCCTCGATCGCGCTGTTCGACTTCCGCGAAAAATCCGCGATCCAGCCAAGATCGATCCACGGCGATGGCGGACTCTCCAGGTTGAAACCGCCGCTCGCCGAAGGGTCGAAGATCGTCGGTTGCCCCATCGCCCGGTTCACCGGAGCGAAGTAAGCCCGCACCCGACGCGTCGCCGGCGTGGTCGGCGTCGAATATGTAACAGCCGCTGTGCTCATAGCTCCCCCTGCTCCTGGTAGGCGAAGACCGCGACCTTCGCATACCGTGTCAACCTGTCCCGAACCGTCGCCGCCGGCATAAACGTCGCCGCCGTCCAGAACACCGCCGTGGTCAATTGCGTTACCGGATTCGTCGCGTAGTCCATCTTCGGCGTCGACCTCGGCGTCAGCAGGCCAATCACCTCCGCGTCCATCTCCTCCAGCGCCCGCCCCCGGTCCAGTCCAAAGGCGGCCGCCGTCCCCCCGGTCGTGTAGTGCATCTCGCACTCCATCTTCGCCAACGTCAACGGCAAGTTCGTGTCGGTCGTCAATCCCGTCCATCGCAGCACGAAAGTGTCCGCCGGCAGCATCGCCACCACCGCCTCCGCCTCCTCCACCAGGATGCTCGGCCGTTGCGCGCCCCGCAGCAGCATCGTTCGATTCGGATTCACCGTCGCCAGCCTGTTCCGCAGCGCGACATAAAACGTGTCCTTCGCATTTTGCATCGCGTCCTCACATCCCCTCTGGCAAAGCTTCACGTAACTGCAGCCGATACAAATATGCTTGGCCGAATGCCTCCGGCGCCGTCACCGCCTCGATCAGGAACATCTTTCCATTCACCGTCACCCCCGCGGCCTGCGCGAACAACGCGTCCGCCGACGCCAACTGCAGCGCCCCGACCTGCGTCGCGATCGCCGAAGCCGACACCGCCAGTTCGAACTTCTCCGGCTCTCCCTCGTTCATCGTCACCCGGACCCGCCGGAAAATTGCCGGGCTCAGCGGCAATTGCTGATACGTCTGCGGCGTGATCCCGATCTCCGACGCCGCTCCGCCAACGCCCGTCGACGGCATCATCAGACCCACCGAAAATCCCCCCAGCGAACGCAGCAGCGCGTCCGCCGCCCGCTGCGCGATCGGGCTGTAATTGCGAATACTCAGGTCGGCGCTCATACTTGGCTCTCCTTGCTCACGGCGCTCACCCCAGCCTGTTTGCGATGTAGGGCCGAAGCAGCGCCGCCACCTGCGAGTCGATCAGCGAATTCGAAAAATACTCCATCTGCATCGTGTCCAGCTTCGTCGATTTCACATTCAGCGACGGCGTCGCCTGCATGTTCTTCACGATCTGCGCGCACGCCGACATCACATCGTTCCCGATTGTCGCGAGGCCGGCCGAATACGTAACAGCCACCTCGTTATAAGGAAGCCCCAGGATGTTCATCGGGAAAATCAACTCCCCCGTGTCGAAAACCCAATCCACCGTCGTCGGATCGAGCGCCGTCCACGCCCCCGGCAATCCGAATGCCCACGCGATCTCCGACTGGATCGGATACACCAGCTCGCCCCTTCGCGGCCTCGCGTAGCGCGCGTTGATGCTGATCAGCGGCGATGCCGCCGGCGCGATCGCCGCCAGCGGCAGATAGCTCAACCGCACCGTCTGCGCGCCTTCCGTCAGCCGCATCCGCTCCACATATTGCGTCGGGTTCAGGCTCGCCCTCCGGCAATACGACTCCATCAACGCCGACGCCGCCGTCACCCAGTCGTCCGTCGTCGCCGGATCCAGGCCGAAATTCACATAGTTCGTTGGCTGCAAATATCCCATGCTCGCTCGCTCTCGATCGATAGCACTGCCTGTTGTCGAAACTTGAAAAAAGAGGGCCGTCGCGATCTTCGCGACGGCCCCGCCAATGCAATTGCGCGCTACCAGTCATACCCCAGACTAGCGGTCGACCAGCACCTGGTAGTGCGCGTAGTTCGCGCCCTTCACCACCACTCCGCCAAACTTCACCGCCACATACTGCGAAGCCAGCGAACCGGGCACCCCCAGCTGGAAGACCCTCGGAGAAGGATCGCTCAACCAGTGGTACTCGATCATGTCCTCGGTGACGATGTAGGCCGGCAGAACCGCCGATCCCGAACCCGGCGTGCCCGTGTAAGGCAGCGCCCATTCCGGAATCAGCGGCAGGTCGCCCGCCTGCGTCGACAGCGCCTTCACCCGGAATCCGCCCGTGATCTCGGTGGTCGTCAACACCACGTTGAACTCCGTCTTCATCTCCCGGTCGATCAGGTCCAGCAGCACCGGGTTGGCGTAAATCGCCGTCGGCCGCACGCGAAAGCCGCTATTGGTCACCATCTGCGCGACCGCCGACTTGATGCCGTCCACGATGCTCGCCGTCGCGCCGATCGTCACGCTCTGTCCGCCCGCCTGGATCTGCCCGACCGCGCCGAAATACTGCAGCGAAACCGGAGCCGCCAACGACGTGTCGTTGCCGTTCCACAACGCCACATCGTGGGTCGTCAACACCCCCTCGACCGTGTCCACCAGGTCCTTGGCCTGCAAATACGCGAACTGCTTCTGCTGGTTGCCAAGCTCGATGTCGAACAGGTTGTAGTTGATCTGCGCCACGATCGCCTTCAGCGGAACGCTCCGCTCCAGGCGCGTCGGGCTTACCACCGGCGCGACGATCGAGCGCGGATTCACGAAGCCCGACGTCCCAGGGTTCGGGATCGCCGTCTCCTCGAAGAACCGCGAAGGATGCCCGGTCGCCGGGACCTGCTTGATCCGCTGCCCGAAAATTCCCCGCCGCTGGACGATGTCCGTGATCTCCGTCTGGTAGAAGGGAACTTCAATCGCGCCAGGTCCGATGTAGTCGGCGGTCGCGTGCAGATCGAAAAAATTACCGGTCATGATGTTCTTTCTGCCTGATTTCAGGCCCCTGCCGCCGCTTTGCCGGCGTCAGGTTATTGCGGTTGGCGGCGAAGTGTAACTGCCGCGGTTGCAAACAACAAAGGCCTCGCGGGAGGGCGCTGGTTGGCGCCGCCCATGAGGCCCGGTAAATCCTGCGAACAAAACTCTCTAGCCCAACAGCCCGGCGCGCATCAACTGCGACTTGACC
>Ga0116226_10003297_pt1 | contig 14241 bp, 11 predicted proteins | sample S1TSphfallax_FD_89692 | JGI IMG/M metagenome (GOLD analysis project Ga0116226, IMG submission 89692) | Host-associated microbial communities from peat moss isolated from Minnesota, USA - S1T2_Fa - Sphagnum fallax MG | ecosystem: Host-associated > Plants > Peat moss > Unclassified | place: USA...
GACTCTCAGGTTAGAACTCCCTATTGCAACTCAAATCTTGAGCCTGGCAGTATAGGTGTACTCTGGCATGTCTTTTGCAATTTCTACAAGCAATTTCTTGATTGGAATAGTTAAGATCAATTATTTTAGTGTATCTTTGCAAGTGTTGCCTCAGACAGACAACTGCTCTAATATCACAATCTGGTATGTTCTTGGGCTTTGGTAGGATCTTCTATGCTACTCACAGCTCAGCTCAGAGATTGAGGAGAGCCCAATGCAACCCCCGGATGAAAACCTGATTCCTAGGTATTGCTTTCTACCAAAACTCCCTTATCATCTTTTTCTCCTCCAAGTCTGTGTTTCTAAAGTTTTGACATCCTCTTTCTACTCTTGTTCCTTTTGATTTCATTGCAATATGCCCTATAGCCCACTTTCTTTCCAGATTTCCATTCCCTCGAGTGCTGGACTCTGTTACAGCACACATGCCAAGGTCTGATCATTCAATCGTACTCCCATTCTTCACTTATGACCTTCAACACACTAGATTCCATGGTGGAATGCCTTAGCAAAAGCATTTAAGCCAACTCTTGCCTTGTTTCCTCAACTTTGAGTTTTGCCTAGAAAGCTATACCTATGAAATATCTCTTGAGTGAGGTCTCTCTTCCTTCTTGACTGATGAACAGCCTTTTTGTTCTTTGGTTCCAGATGTTCTGATGGAGGAAGCAACAAAGAGAAAGATCACTTATCTCTTAGGCACATAGATGAGCAACAGATATACATAACAGCTACTCATGTAAGGGCATTGATTGATGATGAGGCTGAGGATGAAGATGAAGATCTTCTGGCAGAAAATGTAGAGGAGGAAGAGGCTGTGGCAGATGAAGAGGAGTTACGGGACCTCATTGCCAGTACTCAGGAAGAAAAAGTTGGTGATCAAAGTCGCCGTGCAGCTCTCCATCGCAAGTGGCTTCAACAGCAGGCATGGACAGTTCTTTTCTCTCTTTTTTCTGTCACCATAACTCTGTATACCATGGAACTTCTGTTTTTTGGTCCCAGAGCTTGTTGCCAAAATAATCTTGGTGTCAAAATTTGCAGGATGCTGAACTTACAGAAGATATCATGGAGCGACTGAGGACAGGAAGAGGTTCAAGATGGAAAGGTCGGGATCGAGTAGTCAGTTGTCTGGATGAGGAGGATTGGCTTCATGATTCAGATTCCGATCAAAATGACAAAGACAAGGAGGATCCAGATGAGGAACTTCTTGAAGAGTCTGCCCCTGAGGATGATTTGGTGGCAAGCAGTTTCCTTGGGTCACCAAGTAATCACAAAAGGAAAGAAAGAGAAACCAAGAGCTTAGATGATTTGTATGACTGGGAAAGATGCAGCCTGGAAGTCAATAACCAGTTGGATGATGAAGAGCATGACAGAGAAATTCTCCGGCAACGTCTCTTGGAAGAATCTGTGAGTGTGCTCTTCTGATTTTCCCACATTTCTGCTTGGTGAAATTGCTTCACCTTGTTGCTATAGGTGGGCCAATAAATTTGATATTATGGTACTTTCTGCATATGCTTGCTGAGCTGTGGCAGTGTTGTATCTTAGTACTTTTTTGTACATGGGGCTGTTAGATTCAGTACATACTAGAGGGGTCCACATTTGTTCTAAGGGATGTACAAGCCCATAAACCAGGACTGAAGCTAGCTTTTTCTATCATTGCCATTCCACATGATTCACAGTAGTGTTGGTCTTACCCACAGTACGCAGGCAGCTTTGTGAAGTGCTACCAATCTTGGGGGGTCTAACCTTGTCCCTTGCACTTGGCCACAAACTCTAAACTTCTTCAGAAAGAAGGAACTGAAAATGAGGAAATTTATGGCTTGAGCAGACAGCTCACAGAACAGCAAAGTTCACCATTTAAGGTGTCCTGATTGAGAGGTCCCAGTCTTTGGGAATAAAGCTGAATCCAAAAGGTTTAATGCTTGGTATTGTGACAGGAGGAGCAGCTTTCTTTCCTATCACCTGCTGAGGATGAAAGCTCAAGGGAAGTTTTTGGCCTCATCAACAAAGTGAATGTTACTTCTGTAAAAGGAAAAGCTACATTAGGTGTGCTTCAGTTCCTTGGGCGTGTGAAATGTTATCAGCCTTCCATTCTATCTTGAGCATGAGGTTTGGTGTATTGTTATAAAGTGTCAACTGACCAAGGTGAAAGTGGGTGATCTGTGAACTGGCATGTATCCTTGAAAGTGCTTTGCTTTTGCTTGATTCCTGATTTCAGTTTAAGTAGGGCAGTTGCCTCCTGTCAGAGCATCATCAATATGATACTTGGCATTGTGCTGGCCAGGTCATAGTGACGTGCGGGGGATTGGGAACAATATTTCTTCTCTTGTTTCAAGGGTAATGTTCTTTCTTGCCAAAATTAATACACAATTTTCCCTCCAATTTTCCTTCTGTTGAGCCCTGATATCTACATTGGAGCTTTGTATACTGGATCAGCAGTGCTAGTCTCTACAGTACTTTGGAATAGTTTCTTCAAACTGCCTCTTCTGTTACAGTCAATCCTGGCCTTTAATCATACCTGCATGTATGGTTCCCTGAGGAATGGTTGTCCAATTGTGATTAGTTTAAGAATATTTGTGAATTGCATCCTAAAATAGAACAAAGGAATGATTTCAGAGTACATTCTTCTGACTTGATTTGTGGGCTAAAATTATCTCAGCCATCTTTTTTGGGGCGATCAACTTCAACATCCCTGCCAACTGCTTCACACAAGCAAGGAGGATCAGGAGGCTCCCGCTCTTTTGTGTTTGGAAGAGATGACAGCAATAGCAGCCTTGGCCTTGTCACACAGCCAGCTAAGGAAGATCAGCCAGCTAATGAAGCAAAGGTATACTTGCCAAGTTTTCTACTACAATCCATGCAAGAGATAAAATATTGTGATTTAGCAGAACAGTCATACTTTCAAAAGGTTTAACTAGACTTGAATTGGTTGTATTGCAGGTTATACAAGAGAGTCGAAGCAATTTGTCAGGGCATTCAAAAAAAGAAGTAATGAAGCCATTGCAAGGGAACTCTGAATGTGGCCCTTCTCTCTTTGATCTTCTAAGACGCCAGGCAGCTGACCTCAACAAAGCTCTTCAGAAAAAGTCAACATCCCCAATTAAGAGTCAAATCAAGGTGACACACAACTTATCTGTTTTTGCTTTCAAATCATCAAGATCAATTCGTGGAACCCGTGGGTCTTGAATCTTTAATATAGCATTATCTAGTCAGGCTTATACTGCTCCCTAGGGGATTTCTCTTTGTTTGGGTCTGGCTATTTGTCTCAACAAGGTTTGTTATTACTCCATTGCTCAGGATTGTCTTGTAGTTTAAGTCTCAAGCTTCTTAAGTGGGTGGCAAGATTGCCATCTTTCAAAAGGAGCTTGAGCCTTGGTAATGCTCTTGTCAATAGACAATGTATGCTGTACCCCTCCGAGCATGAAGACATAAAAAAACACGGACAGCTAGCTTGATAACCATAATGGCTTTCATGTAAATCTGGCCAAGGTATTGTAAGGTGGCAAACTGACAATTGTCAGTGCATATATAACCATGTTGTCCCACAACATGTACAGACATGATGTTTGCAGAATCTGAGGTGAAGTTTGTAATGGAAGATTTCCTTCTTTGAGGTTTTGATGCTTTCAGGCCATTCAATTGTCAATTTGACAAACTAGCTATAGATTTAGTTGCACAATGACTAGATGCAAATTGATAGGGTGTGTTTGCTCTGGGTCATAGCATTTGTGAGTTCTTAGTGTTGGGGAGTAAAATGTGAATGACTTGGTCCCAATAATGGTCTACACATAAGTACAAATGACAAAAGGGCAAGAGTAACATTCTGCAATATGAACACTGCACATCGACTTTGGCATCTCTTAGTCAACAAAAGTTTTCAACAAACAACATCAAGCCATGTGAGATGTCTAACAAGATATTGATGAGCCCAAAATGGCAGTAGGAATACTCTATTGGTGTACTTTTATGGTAGCTACATGTAATTCAATCCAATAATGCAATAAAATGCCCTGAGTTATGTTTTGTTCATTTGGCAATCATGTTTAATGCCTAGAACCTAAACCAAACAACCTGTCAAGTATCATGGAAATTATTCTCAAACTCTTCTTTTCAATTTGTTCAAAAAGAAAAGGAAAAACCATTCATGTTTCATGCTTTTCTCATGCCTATACTACCATCATGTAGACCTATCAAAAACTCCATGCATTCTCTCTCTTTACAATCCACAAGTGAGAGAATTCCAACCTACAGTTCCCCAATTTTTCAATATGGTAGAATGATATGAATCAAGTAACTTGTTAGAAGTTTCCTTGTGTATTGGGAGGTTGCCTTGAGATCCCTTTTGATATTGGGAGGTCATCCTATATTTTAGAGTGGGCTCTTACACATTTTGTAAGGGTGCATCATTTTTTTTGGTGCAATGGAAGGGTATTGGCCATCAGATCTTCGCATGACAATTAATTTTTCATAGTAAGGTTTTTGAATGACGATGTCAATCACAAACTTCCTATCCCACAATTTGATAATGAAAATTTGTGCAAAAATCAATTTTCGTGAATGTGTGTTTTTTGCATAGGAATGTTGTGCATTTAAAACATATATGATGCATGTATAAATGCAGTGAAATATTTCATGGCATTTATACATGCATCATATATGTTTTAAATGCATAGCATTCTTGTGCAAAAAGCACAAACTCATGTAATAATAAAGTTATCTGTAAAGTCCAACAAACTCGACATCGGAAGGTTGTGTTTGTCAAATTCACGAGTCGCAATGTCCAATTCGACACCCAAAAATGACAAAGGGCCTTAACGAGGGGTGAAATTGGTTTTTCATCACTAATTTGACATGAAACTAGTCGGTCACTTGGCACATTTGGTTCACAACTCACTCTCCTCTCTTGTTGAGACTTATTTTTCAAGGGTTTTTTGAGCTTAGAAGGTTTGAAAAGCACACCACAACTTGGAAAAAGGATTTAACATTGTGGAAACAAGTGTCAATAAAGGGAATTTGCATCATAAACACTTGCAGAGAAGTGCATCATGGAGAGTGCATCGCAAAGGAAACCCACTTGCATCATTGACTATCCATCTTACATCCTATGTTTGGTTTTGCAACAAGAGCACCAATAAACTTTACCTCAACATTTTTCTCAAGTGAAGCTTAGTTTTAATTACAACCATGACCCTTGTATCAAGTAGTTACAATGAAAACAAAATTTTAAACAACTATCACCCAAAAGACCTCACCATGTACCAAACGTTTTTGTTCTCATTGTGGTCACTTTCAATGTTTATTCATTTAGTTTGTGTGTCGCTTTCAAACTTTGCAAACTTTTGTAAACCTTAACCTCTTCATGCCTTGCCCAATCATTGAAGGAATTAAAAAACTTGTATCCCCTAAAACCTAGGTTTCATGAACATTCTTCAACCCCAAAACCCATTGACAATGGCCTAAAACTTCCAAGAACACTAGAAATTCTACAAGCCAAGTTCTATAAGTTGTATACAAATTCTATAAAATTTTATAACTCAATCAATCCAAGAAATTTTATGTGAGAGCCATGGCCTTTTACTAGCCCCTTTGATGGATGACTTTGTTATTGAACATTTATCCATTTGGTTGCCCATGGACTCGTCCATGTTATGGCATCATCATCGAGTAAACAAACCTTGGTTCAAGGTTGTGGGTGAAACTTTGGCATGGAAAGCCTTAGAAATTGTGAAATTTGACAATACTTCTTACCATCACACAATTGTTATAGGGCCCTATAAACCCAAAAAAACTTGACACCATCTGCCATGATATACATGTTCATGAAAAACATTTATACAATATGCATCGATGCATGGTATCATCAAGGTTTGAACCCAAGACCTCATGACTTGGCATACCAAATTCTTAACCACCAAACCATTTCAAAACTTTATTAACAATGAGGATTTTTTATTTATTTATTATGTTTGGCATGAAATTGTTTAGGAAATTAAAACTTTAAAATACATTTTTTGTTTCAAAATTTATTCAAATGATCTTGAAGCTTATTCAATAATGTATTTAAATTTTTTATTATAATTGATAAATATTAAATATAAAAGGTTAAAATAACTTAAAATAACATGTCATGAATAAATTTACAAATGTCCTTTTGTTTAAATTGACCTACAATATTTGTGAATTCAATGTGAATTTAAAAAAGGATTCATTAAGTCTTTAACAATGTTATTTTCACTATGTAAAATGTGTCTAGCTTTTTAAAAATTGCAAGTTTTTATTTTCCCCAATATGATTAGGTACAAAGTTATTTATTTATTTATTTTTGTGATGTTGTTATAATGGTGATCATCCATAAAAACATTTAGCCACATTTGGTTATAAACAAGTTGTGAAATTGTAAACTTGTTTGAATCCTTCAATAGTATGATTACCTACTATAATTTATTGTAAAAAATTGACAATATATTTTTAAATTGACAAATTTTGATTTTTTTTTCTTTCAAAAAATCCCTTGCTAATGTTGTTGCCCTTTAAATTGGCAAAAATTAACCACAAGAGGAAATATTAATTAAGTATTCAATATAACCATTTAATTTTCGATGTTACATGTTTTTAGCAATATGAATCATACACTAATACAAATGATTAGTTACATTATTATTTTTTAAATCACATTTTTTTCCTTTTAATGATGTAAAAATATTTTAAAATTTCATTTCCTTTGATAAAAAAACATAAATAGTTAAATTATTCCCACCCCCTTTATGATTTATTTTTTTAAGATTTTTCTAAATTGTAAATTTTTATTTAAAAAAAATGGAAAATATGTAAAAATAAAAGAAAAAATTAAAAAAACAAAAAAAGTTAAATTACCCCCCCCCCCATTATGCTTTATTGTTTTCAGATTTTCCTAATTTGGCAATTTTTATTCAAAAAAAATGGGAAATATGTGAAAATTCAAGGAAAAATGTAAACAACAAAAAATTTGCAAAACTTTTCAGATCACAAATTTGGAAGAAACAAAATTACTATTTTTTAAATAATTATAATAATTTCACCTTCAAATAAATAGAAAACTCCAACATCAACTTTAATTGAATTTTTTAAAGTTCAATCTTTGAAATCACTATAAAACTTTTGAAAATATTAAAATAAATATTAATGATGTAACTGAAAAAAAAAAATTGGTGGTGAATTTCCATAGTTTTGCAAACATAAAAAACAACCATCAACATCAACAAAATATTTTTTAATTAAAAAACTAGAACTTGAATTTTTCTTTTTTAATGATATAATTTTACAGTGGGTTTTAGGACTTGCAACCAAAATATAAAAATATTTTAACAAATTTATACTTCCTTATACATGGCACAACCAAAACATGGTTAAATTTTGTTGTTGATGATCTTGAAAAATACCACAAGTTTGAAAAAATAAAAAGATAAAAAATTCATGGATGTAATTATATTATCATCATTTATAATTCATTCTTTTTATTTTATTTTTTAAGTAATAATAATAAGTATAAAATATTAATGCATTTTATTATTTAAATTTAATATTAATAGTACTTTTAAATTTTAAAAATTAAAAATAATATATTTTTAACATTGATTAATTTTTCATACACCAAGGGAAAAAAATGGGAATTTTTTTGGATTATTTCTAAAGGTTTTTAGTGTGACATCATGAACTTTCATAATAAAAAACTTGTCCATGCTACTTTAAACAAACTATGAAAAAAATACATTTTAGATTCACATAAATGTACAATAATTTACTATATGAAAAAATTATAATTTAAAGGTCTAAATGCATCCTAGACTTTACATGCACAAACATTTGACTTAATCATTAACCCATTCAAATGTAAATGTGAAACTTGCATAATTTTTATACATCCATTTCAAAATATCATGGTGAGTTAAAAATGTAATTCATAAATAATGGATTTAACACATTCAAATTGAATGATTCAATTCATGTGCAAATGTTAATAAATCAAAAGATGTGAAAAAAATTGCTAACTCATTCAAGTATAAATGTGAGGCATTAAGTTGTTATGTGTGTTAAATATATACTAATAAGTGCAATACACAATATTTGAATAATGGTTTCAATAAGTTCAAAGTGCATGATTCAACTCATTTAAAGTTGTTGATAGTTCAAAAAATGTGAAAAAGTTTCCATTCAAATATAATTATAAAACATTGAATGGCATGTGTTTCAATATATTTCAATAAGTGCAAGATGCAACTTGTGAATAATGATTTTAACATATTAAATATAAATGATTTAATTCATGAATCCATGCTAATAATTCAAAAGATGTGAAAAAAATCATTAATTTGTTCCAATATAATTGTGAGGTTTTTAATTGTTACATGTGTTTTAATAAATCATGGTAAGTGTAAAATGCAACTCATAAATAATGGTTTCAACATGTTAAAAGTTGATGGTTCAAGTTATGTACCATGTTGATAGTTGAAAAAATATGAAAAAAATCACTAACCTATTATGATGCATTGTGTAAATAATATAAAAGGTTCCTTAATTTCCACATCAGCAATCTAAACTTATTCAAAAATAGAATAATGTCCAAATTATATTCATATGTGAACAAAATAATGAATGTAACAACTATGAATAATATTGACCATTAATTAGTGCAACAAGCCACTTACAAACTTACAATAACCAAATGTAATTGAAATGTAATCAAATTAAATAATAATCACAATGTGTAAAGGTGAAAAAGGACAAGATTTTTTCTTGTGGACCTTGGTGATTTTCATACAGATATGGTGGTGGTGGTAGTCAAAACTTTTATGATTTTGTAGGTTCAAGTTTCAAATGCATATCCTTCACTTTAGTGACTAGTTAGAATGTTCCAAACTCTTCTTTTGACTGTCATCCCTTTTTTCATTATGGTTTGATCATTCTTTAACCCACAACCCACAAACCCCTTGTGGTCTTGATGGTTTTTTTTCTCATGACGTGGTTGTCAAAACATGGTTGATTAGGTTGAATCAAATTTGAAATCATCATTTCTAGTTAAATGGCCAATGGACATTGTTTGCATTTTTTTTATGATGATCATCAAAAATGTTGATTTTGGTTTTGATGATGTGGAGATTAAAAAACTCATGTGTTTTGTTGCATGATATTAGAGATCCTTGTGTCTAGCCCCAATTGGTGGTCATAATGGTTTGAATTCCCATTCTAGTTAGATTATCCCAATGGCCTACAATGTTATGGTCAACCCAATGATCAACATTTTGGTCTTGATCATCATCCTTGATTATGGATTCTCAATCCTTAAACATATCCCATTAGCATAACATTTATGTTTGACATGGATTAAATTTCAAATTAACATTTTTAGTTTTAATTGGTGTTTTTAATGGGTTGCATTTTTCTTCTAATCATCATTTTTATTTTCAATCTATATTATCATTACTAGTCATAATTGGTCATCATTACTAGTCATTTTTGGTCACCGTTGTTGCTCATTGTTAATAATCATTGCTAGTCAATATTAGTCATTACTTTGGTTTTTGCATTGTTTCTAATCATTGTTTTGATAAAAAAACTTGGTCATTACTTTGTTTCAAATCATTATTTTTTATCATTTTCTTTGATTATATCTAAACATTTCCAATGTATTTTGGTATGGATGCAATTATCCAATCATGTTATGTGCATATTTCCAAGGATGGCAGACCTTTGGATAAGCACTGAAATTGAATCAAACCTACAAGAAATGCAATAATTTGAATTTGTGCATTCCACATTGCTAAAGTCCCCTATAAAAAAAAGGTTTTTAGATAGATCATGAAGTCTCCCCACTTTAACACCATGGTAGTTTCTTATAAAAACATTTTGCAAGCTACAACATGGGTAAAAGACATGTGAATCAACTCATCCATGTTATAGTGTGGAAGCACATTTACATAGATTACAAAGTGCATCACCCAATATCTAGGTTTTGCAATAGAAACCTTGAAGGATTGCCTTCATGACACCTTGAAGGAGTTAAAAACAATAACTAGCAATGAAGAGGGGTAAAAAAAACCACATTGCAATGTGATGAAGTGTTGGAGCATTAAGGGCCACATATGAACATGTAACTAAGAATGTTTTGAAAAGACGTCAAAGTTTGTTAGATAGGTCACCTATATTTGCACCCTCAACCTTGTAATCTAGTTCTATTGAACTAATAGCTCTTATGTTTAACCCTAATGCTTCATTAGATTCTAAAGCATTTGCACGTGATAGTGATAGGTTAATGACCAAGGCAAAGATGCTACAAATCCGATCCAAGAGCATGGCAATATTTGCATCTTGTTTCTCTACAACCTTTGAGATTCAAAACACCTTCTTAGTAGCAAAGTTGATATCAATAATTAAAGATCGAATAAAATAAAGATAAGTAACTTAAAGATAACTAAAAACCTATGTGTCATCACATAGGATGAATTTATAACATGGATTAGATTAATTTTGGACTTGTAAGTAGAAGTCCCCAACCCATCCATGTGCAATTGAGTTAGCATTTTGATCAACTATGACCTTGTATGTGAAGTTCATGTGTCTCATGTGCAAGAAGTTAGTTAAGAAAGTTGTAGTTTCAAACAAATATGAATATTTTGGTTTTCTTGAATCAAACCTCTTCAAGAAGCACTTCCAATTTCTTTTCAACCCACTTATGCCCCACTCTATTTACACCTAAAACCTACATTCATCTTATTGTAGGTTTGCACAACATTATGGTTAGCATTTGGTGATAACTCTTATCACCCTATTTTATGCATGATGAACATCTCTTCACCCATATAGCTCAGATCTCCTAAGAAATATTTAAAGTAATCATCCATGTGGGTGAAGTATTGGCACCAATCCCTATAAACATTCCAATGTCTTAAAATGTTCATGCGATGATAAAAGTCTAGGTAGCCATTGTTTATGTAATGAACAAGCCCTAATGATCTAGGATGACTATGTTGTTCATTGCACATATGTTTTTCCACCCATTGAACCATGTACAACGTGTTTTATTTTGTTAGGGCTTGCAAATCTCAATCAATGTCTCATCAATGAACTCAATGCACCTTGGCAATTCTTACAAAATGCATCTTTAACCTAACCCTTTCCTAAGGTGTGGGCCATCGGATTTCATTTGAGAGTGCATGGTTGATGCAATGAACAATGCATCATCACATAATGTAGATTTTGACCAATTTCACATGAAGATGTCATACATGGTGACATTGTCGTGTTTCATGTAAAGAATGAAGTTATGGAGGCATTTTTCAGGTGTCAACTTGGAAGGCCTACCAGATACAACTAAAACCTCACCTATGATGATGCAATAAAACCCATTAGATTTGAAAGCCCTAATCCTAAGGCCTAAAATATAGACCCTAACATTAAGCCAAAAAATCAGACCTGAACCCAAGTCTGAAACCCTAAAACCTAAACTCTAATCTTACACAACAAAAATCAGACCCTAAACCCTAAATTTCAAACCTAGGAACCTGAACCCTGAGGCCTAAAACCTAGATCTAACCCTAAGCAGGAAAAATCAGACCTGAAGATCCAACATTTAAACCTTAATCCCAAACAACAAAAATCAGACCCTAAACCCTAAATTTCAGACCTGAAAACCCTAACCCTAAGAAAAAAATCAGACCGTAAGCCCTAAAATTTAGACCTGAAAACCCAACCCCTAAACCTTAAAACCTAAACCCTAATCCTAAACAACAAAAATCAGACCCTAAACCCTAAATTTCAGAACTGAAAACCCTAACCCTGAGCCCTAAAAGCTAAACGCTAACCTGAAGAAAAAAAATTAGACCTGAAAACTCAACCTGTAAACCCTAACCCTAAAAAATAAAATCAGACCTTGAACCCTAAAGTTTAAATCCTAACACCTATTTTTAATGGACAAAAATCAGACCTTAAACCCTAATCCTAAGGCCTAAAATCTAAACTTTTGGCCTTGTTTTTATGCTTTAGGGTTAGGGTTTCAGGTCTGATGTTTATTGCTTATGGTTAACCCTAAATGAAAAACCCAAAAAATAAAATAAAATATCTGACCTTAAACCCTAAAGTTGGCATGACAATTTCATTTGTAGATGGTGAACGGGTTGAAATTTTTGAGACAACTAGATATGCCAATTCATCAAATTTGCCCAAGCTGAAGTTGGTCTTGAACAAATTTGACATGGCTTGCATTGTACTCAACACATGTCAAAGAACAATTGTTGGGTCTACGGATTGCCTCACCCCATCTTCTGATGTGAAAAATTCATGGGAGTTGCAAGGAATTGTCATGCAATGAAAAATAACCATGTCTTCTTTGTCCATATCCTTCAATATCTCATCATCACATGAGGTAGAAGTGAAATGATCATTATTAGGAGAAGAAGCATCACTCTCATTTGAAAAAGACATCTTTGGTTTGAAATGAAAATGAGAAAAAAAATGTTTAGAATGAACTCTTTCTTATATAGCCCTCATGAGAACGTAAGCTACACCTTTACATAATTTTACATTGACCTTAGTCTACACCAAAGTCCACTCCATTGGGGTTGAATTTTTGTTCATCATTCTACATAGACATAGAACATAACCTTAAAATTACATAGCTAAGCTTAGTTTCATGATTAACTTGCATTCATGATGTTGCCCACCATAAACCCTACCTTGAAAATATTATTCATAACTAGTGCTTTAATCTCAAAACAACCCTTTCAACCTTTTTAAAATCACCCTTTAAAGTCTACAAAACCAAACCCTAAGCAATAAACATTAAACCCTACAACCCATAGCTCTAAATGGTATAAGTTATTAAGCCCCCATAGGCTTAATCATATAGCCCCATAACCCCCAACAGCCCTATCTCCCATGGAACTAACTACCGTAACACTAACCTTCATATCAATATATATAGCCATAGTCCTTAGGCCCCCATGACGCTAGGCCCCATAGCTCTATATATGTCCAAAGCAACTAAACCTCAAAAACCTTTTATTCAAACCCTAATATAACAAATAGCCAAATAGCCCACAACCAATACCCAATAACCATAGCCAATTTACAATGGCCAATAGCCAATAGCCAATGGGTTTAAAGCATAGCCATGGACAATGGCCAATAACCAATTGGTTATAACGATACCCACAATAGCCCTAGTGTAAATATCAATAGCCAACACCACTAGGCAATGGACAATGGCCAATAGCCAATGGATTATAAGCATAGCCATGGACAATGGCCAATAGCCAAAATGGGTTATAACCATAGCCACAATTGTTTTAGTGTAAATATGAATAGCCAATAACCATAGCCTATGGATAATGGCCAATAACCAATGGCCAATAACCAATATTCAATACACATAGCCATTAGCCAATAACCATAGCCAATGACCAATAGCCATGGGCAAGGCCAAATGGCCAATAGCCAATCATCAATGCTAATAGCCATAGGCATAGGCACATAGCACCTTAAACCCACAGCGCCCTAGCCACTAGCTCCCCAGCCCTACCCACCATAGCAGAAGGTAGCTGTGGGCAGCCCGTGAATGAAAAAAAAAACCCCCTGCTGTGGGCTATTTGGGGATCCCATCCTGAGTTTTCCCAGTTTGGACCCCTGTTGGACCCCTATCTGCTGACTTTACGGACAACACTAAGTAAATGGATGAGTGGTCAGAGAGGGGGGTGAAAGTGGGGCCCAACTGTGCACGTTTTTAACAAGTAATTTTGTGATATGGTGTTACCAAAATTTTGCGCTGCCATCAGTTGCAGCATTGGGGTGGGCACCTTATTTTAATAGTACCCTTGTTCATGGGCCTTTTACCTTCCACATAAAGCACTTGAAGGAAAGTCCAACTCCCCTCCCACTATTTGGAGGGCACCTTACATATATGAAAAATCTTACACCTATCATTCATTTAGGGGAAAAAAAACACCTTTGAGGATCTTATGCCTATCATTCAAAGTGGAATGGATCTGACACCTATTTATAGGTGTGAGGTCATAGGTGAAACATCCTTTCCTCCTCTATAATAATAGGTGTAAGATCCCCTCTTGCTCCAATTGTGATCTATGTATATTTAGGCTGATGACAAGGTTTGCTTTGTGTCTTATGGGTAAACCCATAGATGCAAACACTCACAAAATTTTGTCTAAGGCCCTATATTTA
>Ga0116226_10003298_pt1 | contig 14240 bp, 10 predicted proteins | sample S1TSphfallax_FD_89692 | JGI IMG/M metagenome (GOLD analysis project Ga0116226, IMG submission 89692) | Host-associated microbial communities from peat moss isolated from Minnesota, USA - S1T2_Fa - Sphagnum fallax MG | ecosystem: Host-associated > Plants > Peat moss > Unclassified | place: USA...
CATTAGCTTAGCCATGGTTATTTAAACCTAGGTTAGTTTAGGCTAGCTTAAGTTAGCATGGGGTCAACTTAGTACTAGAGGTACATAACATTATTATATCTAACCTATGTAGATATATTAAGTATAATAATTTAAGTATGTATAAGTTTAGGCCATTATTTTTATGACACGTGTCCATGTTGTATAGATTTAGTTACATGTTAGTTGCACACACAACCATATGGCCCAAAAATTATACAATACCAAATTTGTAGTTGCAAATATGACCAAAATAGTTGCAAACAACAATTAGTTGCATGCTAGTTGCATAGTGACTGGTTGCAAATGACAAGATTTCTAATAGTGAATGGTGGGAAATGTCATGAAGAACCTGACCCTAATCAATTAATTTGCCCATTTTTTTGAGCACTTATTTACTAACACCATTATTGAGGGTGTTTTGTTCCTTTCGATTACAAAAATTTTCTTATAAGTTTTAAATTCTAATTTACAAGAATCATCAACAAGTTAGTTTATTTTAGATCTAAATACATGGAAAACAATGACTTAAAGATTTTGTTGTTTATTCATAAAGAACATAACTATTATGAATTCCCACACATAAAATTGGAAGTGTATTGGTTCAGAAAATAAAAACTCCAAAAGTTACAAAAATAAATAGAGATCTTCATCATCTTCAAAATCCTCCTATTTGTACCAAATCATAGTGTTATTTCAACTTAAACAATCACTAGCCGGTATAAACTCAAAATCAAAATATATAAATTATTGGTTATAAGTTTAAATCAACCTCTTATATGAATAACCAATTATTGTAACAAACTAATTACCGATTCACGTAATTGACTAGCTAACTTAAGAACCTTTATCTAGTAATAACTAAAATAGTCTCAAAATGGTACTACCTCACTAGTTTATTAGTTGGTACAATCAATTACTACATGATGAAAATTTGGGTTAACATAACCCCCTTGAAAACTAAATTTCATCCTCAAAATTAGTCACCAAGAACTACATGTTTTGCACCTACAACTAAATCATCAACAAGTTTTTCACCTATTGTATCAACATGCTCAACCAAAGGAACATGTTCAAACCTTGGACTTTCAACAATAGGTGTGTTCTTTAGTATTATATACGGAGTCCAAAAAACTTCATAGGCATGTGATAATATTAATCAATGTGACTTCTACACCTACCCCAATCTTTGGTATAGTTAGTGGGATAGGTTTGGGAGTAATAGGTTTTTCCAATTCTTCTACCTAAATACTAATAGCTACACTAGGTACTTCCATAATTTTTGTGGGCAAAAACAAAGTATAAGAAACAATGGTAGGTTCAACCCCTTTGATATGTTCTAGTTCTTCCATGGCAGTGGTAATCAGTTCACTCCAAGAATTCATAATTGTAGATGTTGGTTACATATGTGAAAACTTTTGGGAAACATTAATGGGTACTTTGTGAGGATTTTTTGCACACCCTTCCACTTGAAGATATGCACTCAAAAAACTCATTTGGGGGTGGAACTACTATGTAGTTGTATTCAAACAAGTTAATGTGGCTCAATAGAATATAATGAAATTCACTAAAAATATAATGTGTTTTGTCCACTTAGAGGATACTAATACATTTTGGAAAAATCAAAACTCACCATGATGAAATGTGAAGGAACATTGTGTTAATGTCTAATCAATGTTCATGCTTGATAATTGAACCCCCTTCATTCCATTCTTCATAATATCTTCATACAATATCTTAATCTAACATGCATAGAGTTGTTGAAAAGTTAATCTTTAAGGAAATAATGCTACAAAATCTTATACGTTTTTATTTTTGAAATCAAAAGTTATGCCTCGAAACTAAAAGTTATTTTGACCATATTTGAGAAAAAATAACAACTTCAACCCCCTTTACTTTCAGCAAGTGTAATTCCTTTGCAATAACCTTGATGATGCTAAAAATGTGGAAGAACGTTTTACACCTCCTAAACAAAAACTTTTTGAAGTTTGAGACAAATCCAACGATGGATTTAAGAGGAAAAACAATTTAAGTAAAAAAATTAAAGGCTTGTTCATGGAAATCATTTCATAAACTCCACTACGATTACTTGCTACACATAACTTATTTCCATGTTATTTTGTTTGCACACATTTTCTTCCATGAACAACACTTCTTCACATATAACAACTAGTTCTCCTTTCACACATTCATTCTCTTCCCCTTCCCAATAAAAACACAAAATACCAAAAAACTCTTCTCACCCAAGCTTTCCATGATCCTTCCTTGAGCTTCTTTTCCTTGTCCAATGGAAGTTGTGGAAAATCCTTCCCTCCAATCAATGGCCTCCTCATCCTTCATGAACCAATGTGAATCGATAGTGATTTGCCCCCCAATGGAGTTTAAGATGAAAATTTTTATGCCCAATGAAACACTAAGAGGGTTTCCTCCAATCAAATAGGATGATAATCTTCATGACCAATGGAATTGCAGGATTCGTCCTTGTCCTTATCTTTGACATCTTGATGGGGTTATTGAGTTCAATCATTGCTAATTCCGTCCATTTGACTTTAACATCCTACTTCTTCATCCTAATTATTTCAAGTAACTAACTATTAGGATAATTTACCGGTAGTCATAAGTAAACATCCTTGAGTTCCCATTTGACTAAATCAACTCAATGGTAGTAGTAACATTTTTGTGTAGCATTCATTATTTTAATATCCCCTACTTATTCTTTATCAGGTACTAATTAATTGTGTAATACATAGTAAATTAAAATTAAAAATTCCATCACAAGAATTCCCATGTGCTTAAGGATCCATTGTCAAAATTAGGGCTTCACAAATCCATTGGAATTAGGATGTTCAAGTTTTCATGAAGTTTCATCATCATTGCCACACATTACACCTACCCTAATTTATTAAATAAAGGCATCGACCCCCTTCGAATGCAAGTACCAAATTATTCTGGCTACCCCTTTGGTTTTTGTTGATGCATGTGAAGATTCAATTATGGCAAATGATGTTGCCATGCCTTTGATTCCTCTAGTTGTGTTAGTAGAAGTGGAAGAGCTTGAAGAAGCATCGCTTAATGTCAATGCCCCCAATGGTCGCTCGAAGAATAACCGTTTAAAAGAGTGGTGCGCACTTGAATCGATCGTTTGGCATGGGATGGTTGATTCTCTCCTAATTCACATGCTTTAATAATCTACTAAGAATTTGTTCATGTTCATGGAATCACACTAAAAAGGTTTGAAAGTGTTTGTGTGAAGATGATGATGTTCATCTTCATTGTCGAACTTGGGTTCCCAGTGATGGCCATTATCATTGGCTACAAGGCCTAATCAACCCCCTTTCCATGGAGCATCGACCCAAATACCTTGTTCACACCATTTGTTGCATTATGGATTTTTTGCAATTGTGATTTATCCTTCTAAGTCGTTTATTAAGTTGTAATTCAATTGAAGCTACTCAGGTGGAAATGTTAAAGATTACATCCTATAAATCTTACAAGTACATCATTAGTGGTTGAAGATTATTCTACAAAACTAATTTAATATTGTCATGGCGAAATGTTAATACTCATCATGGGTTTGTATTCCCAATATATTAGTTAAACCACATTTAATTCTACATCCCTTTTCACCTCTCTGCAACATAAAAATGATAACGCACTTTGGAAGGTTTACTAGGGTCTAAAATTAATTAAGCGTTACATCAATTTAAATAAAGAAGTTCTCTACATTTGGAAATATTCAAAGGTTAATTCAATTATTAATAATTACTACTTGGAAGTTTATACGGATTCAAATCATTATTACTAAAGAAAATTATGGAACTAAAACTTAACAACTTGTTGAATTGTAATCCATGGCTCACATACCTCGACTAGTTTGTTGTTAAATTAATCATATGTATAACCTTCAAATTGTAATCGATATCCAACTAGTTCATTCAAGTAGGCTTCTTCATCCGCAAATTGTCCTGAATATGTTCCTTTGTTATCTCTTGCATGGTTTACCACCATTATTTTCATTTTGGATTTTTGTCTACCAAGGCTTAGTTTTGCACCTTGAATAAGGCATTATCCAAAAACAAATCCTCAAACTCCCTCAATTGGTTATCCATATAGGTAGTTTGAAAAACTTTACTAAGTAATTGGTAAATCATTTCCAATTTGCCCTTTAGTTTTGAATTTGTACTCAAGGTTCATGGGTATAATTCTCTATGTCTATCTTGACTTCTGTCAATTACTCTCATTGTTGTAAACAACTATTATCCATCTTGACAAAAGTTTGTTCCTATTGAACATTAATAGTCTCCATTTTGCCATAAGCCTTTATCAATTGGTCATGGTTAGTCCATAGGACCTTGATATCATGATGGGTTTTTAAATGAGCATGGTTCAACTCATTGTACTCTTATTACAGGGCTTTAACCTTCTTGATTACCTATTCTACTTCAACATTCTTGGCAACCAAGTGTTTATTTTATGTCTACAGTTTAAAGATTTGAGTTTTTACAATAGCTAGTTCCTTGTCCCTATTTTGCAACACTTGCTTGTTGCTAACCAATTCCAAGCAACGGGCCTATCACTAATTTTTTTGTGTTTTTTAATAGGATCTTAGCAAAATTGTACCTAGTTTTTAGATCGACTAGGTTGTATACTATCTAAGGCCAAGTTTGGACTATTAAGGCCGATTGTTCAAAGAAAAGTGTAACATGTTTAAAACTCTCATGTTTCACATAAGTTATAGACATATCAAGAAATAGGCAAATAAGTTTAGGCTAAACCAGTTGAATAGGTTTAGTTTCTATTGGCAACGAGTTGTTAACTTGTTATGTGGGAGCAGGAGTTCCCTGAACATGTGAAGGCTCTTGGTTTGTTACCTATTCAAAGTCATGTTCATTTTATGTCCTCTATGACTTGACCCCTTTGCATATGTATTGAATCTTCATCTTGCTATGTTGTAACATCAACTTCCATCTCATCATCTTCTCCAAGTCCATGATCAACACTTGTTAATAGGTGTGTGGTTTCTTCTTTGGTGGAAAAATGGTTTATTTTAGATTCAACTTTAACGCAATCAGTCCTTGGGTGTTGATGGCTCAATCTTGATTTTTAACCTATGGGATTGATGATTGGTTGTGGCGATATGTTGGTAAAGCACAATGATGACACTCATTAATAAATTGTTCCTTTGTGACAACCTCAATAGAGGCTTCTCTAGACTATTCACTAAGAATCTTTTTCTTCTCTTTCTTTTGAACCGATGGTGGTTTGGGATAACCAACATGGGTGAATCCTTGTATGTGATTGGGATTTAGAGCCTTAAAGCAAACTTCTATCATTGGTCCCAAGTAACATGTGGTTGCTTTCTTGTTAAACACTACCATTCCTATTACTATCAATTTTTGGTGCTCTATCCACCGAGATAGTTCTATAAACATTTGTGTCAACATAATGGAGCACTGGTTGACCTCATTTTTGTTGTTTGCTAAATTATGGGTAATGCACTACTAGAATTCCTATTTTTTCAAACTAATCAAGTTGAGTAAATGGGTTTTTTTTACTAGAGGACATGTGTTTTTTATTAGAAACCGAGGGCTTGAATGACAATGGGTATCTTTTGACTAATCAATTTGATTAGAGTGACATCTAGTCAAATTGGATTTTGGCACGGTCAATAAAACCACATAATCTAGTCAAATTAGCAAGTGTTTTAGTCAATAAAGCCACTTATTATACTCAATCAATAGGGTTAATCAAGTAGGCTTGGTCAAAATGGCCAATGGTTAAGTCAAAAGGGTCAATTATAAATTCCAATACTAGTTGAGTATTTTGAAACTAGATGAAACATTTTGACTATTTTTTACTATGTTTGATTAAGTAGAAAAAAATTAGAAAATGTGAAAGTTAGTTAATCATAACTAAATGAATCATGATCAAAATAATTATGATTAAAATATATATATATATATGGTTTACTTAACTATGGTTAAATTGATTATATTGAAATTAATTATGGCTCACCTACCTATGAAAGAATTAATTAAAATTAAAACTAACCATAACTAATCTAACCATGGTCAATTTAATAGTAGTTGGTTTAACCCTAATAAGTTTAACCATGATTTATAATTTAACATAATTAATTTAACCAATATTAGTTAGGCCATTGTTGGTTTTTCCATTATTATTTCATTCATATATATTTTAGCCAAATTCATTTTATTCATGGTTAGTAGTTTCACCATGGTTGGTTTTGCCATAATTATTGTAACCATTTTGATTTTAACCATAATTACTTCATTCATGTTTATTTTAACCATAATTATTTTTTCATAATTGGTTTTTCCATAAAATATTTATTCATTAATTAATTTAGCCAAATTTATTTACTCATGCTTAATTTACCCTTTTAAAATTTATCCATGGTTGATTTTGCCATAATTATTTTAACCATTTTAATTTTAGCCATAATTATTTTATTCGTGTTTATTTTAGTCATAATTTTTTTTGCATAATTGGTTTTCCATAAAATATTTATTAATTAGTTATATTAGCCATATTTACTCATAATTAGTTCAATCATTTCTAGTTTAGCCATAAAATATTTATTCAGTAATTAGTTTAATCATGGTTATTTTTCCATAATTATTTAAAAAATTTGGTCGGCTAGCCATTATTAGTTTAATAATCATCAATTTTCCCATAATTACTTTAATCGTGGTTGGTTTAGGCATTATTATTTTGCCAATGATTAGTTTTGCCATAATTTTAAAAATTAAGTTAAATTAGCCACCTATTTAACTTATGTAATGTAAATATGTGGTTAAATAGCCTAAATACAAGTAGCTTATATTTACCCTAAACCTATATTTACCTTTACTTTGACCTATAGGTAACCTAATTATATAAGGTAGGGCAAACCATTTATATACCTATGATAAATTACTAGTTGGTTAATTTATTATTTATCTAAAATACACTAATGAATGTGTAATTAAGTAGTTAAATATTTATTATTACAATACATTGTTGATAATATAAAATGAATTATGTTTAATTTGTAAGGATTAGTTATAATTTGGTTGTAATTATCAATCAACAATATAATACATTACAACCATCTTGATATTTTATATAATTCAAAGATTTATAATATGGTTGTAATTATTAATTATAACTAAATGACTAGTCATTAATTACTAATAATTTTTTATTATAACTTAATTAACATACATATTTACCTACATATTTATTTATTTACTTACTTAATTTATGTATCTTATGTAGTTATTTAAGATTAATGTTGTGTGAACTAAAAGGTTATAGTGTTGCGTGGACATGAAAATGTTTCTCCTTCCCAAAAGTTTGTCCCATATTGTTTGTCATCCTTTCCAAATGACGAGTAATATAAATAGATGTACCATAAACATCCAAGACATAAGAAATATTTTTAAATGGAAAGCCATTTAGGATGAACTAATTGAAAAGGCTCAACCTTAAAGGCCAAATTCAAAATGAAATAGGATTTCCAACTTAGGTCATCTAGGTGTAGGTTTAATTTAAGTGGTGTACATTTAAGCTTAATAAAGGTCATAGCTTAGGTTGCCTTAACATACTTTAAGCTTTTATACCTAGTCACTAGTTATAGGTTCTTAAACCAAGGTTGAAGAGCTTAGGTTGTAGGTTCCTAAACATAGGGACTTTAGGAATAGGTATTTAATTTTGAGTTTAACTTATGTTTCTTAAGTTCTATCCATGCATAGTTTAGTGGTCAATGTTTAAATGCCACGTGGCATAGCCTAGATGGCCAATGTTTAAATGCCATGTGGCATAGCCTAGGTGGTTAATGTTTGGATGCCACATGGCTTAACTTGGTTGGCCATTGTGTGACTAGTCAAAAAATCATTTGATTATTGTATTGACTAGATTAAAATATGAGTCGAAATGACTAATCAAAAATATTAATCAAAATGACAAGTCAAAATTACTAGTAAAAAATGCCAACCTAGGCTTGGTCAAAAAGTACATGGCCCAATCACAATGGACATGTTCAAAATGACTTGTCCAAAATGATTGAAAGGTTTTTTTTATGCCTATCCAAAATGGGTCTTTTTTGACCAAAATTTCTAGTAAAAAAAATTAGGAATTTTAGTAATGATGGCTATCTGGTTGTTAAAGTAGGTTAACTTCTCCTATTGGTAGATAATTTGCATGATTGTCGTGAACTTGGCATGATAGTTTTGTTTCATCCGGATCACACTCCATTGCTCCTTGTTGACAATTGCATCCGGTCTAGCTATGTTTTTGATAACAACCTATGATTCTTTGACCAATGCATTCGTTGCATCAACCGTTCCTTCAACATTTACTCTAAACTTATGAGCTATCAACACTTGATCAATGGTGATTTTCTCACCATAAACAATTGTTTGAATTTGTCCATCCTTTTTAGACTCCCAAGTGTGCAAAAATTCCTCCAACAAGTATGCCTATGGAATTATCAAACGAACAATTAACCAACCACCCAAATTGGCTCGTTTTGCCCATTGTCGCTCTTTGGATCCATTCAAATCCATTGCAACATCTTTTGGATTTCTTTCCTTTTAGCAAATGTCCATTTTCAAATTACTTTGGTGAATGAATCACCCTCCTCCACCATCTCCTTTCCCTTGCATTTCATCATACACTTGGACCATGCTTTGGTGGGTATAACAACATGTATGTCAAGTGAATCAAATTCAACCTCAAGAACCCTTCTTGAACTGGTTTTGACAAGAAGTTTTTTGGTTGCTGAGGTCAATAGGTTGATCTACAACTCTTTTGAAACTTGTTTTTCCTCTTCAAAATCGTTAATAATAACATTGTAGGTGCAAGGGGCAAAAATGTCGTCGAAGGCCTTGTAATGTTTCTTCAAGTTCTTCTCCCATAGTGGTTGCATGTTGTAAGCCTCAAGAATCTTTCTTTCTATGTTTCTCTCTTCTTCACAACTTTCACTACTTTCTTGAAATGCAAAAGGCGGCCTTGATGCAAGTGGTTCAATATAAATTGCCCTAGTTGTTCTACAAACTTCCTCTCTAATTTTTTGTAGCTCTCTTTCCTTTCTTTCTCTCTTTCCCTTTTTTTTTTTCCCTCTTCTCTTTTTTTCCTCAAATTTGCCTCTCTTGCTTGCTCTTTCTTTCAACTAATCCAAGGCACTCATTTTTTCATCTTGGTGTAGCACTTGAAGTATAAAGGATTTGAAAATGAAAAAATGAAATGACACATAAAAAGATATGCCAATTCTTTGTATTGTAGCCACAAAGTGAAAAATGGCAGTGTTTTGAAAATAATGTGACCTTTAGGACAAACTTTTTCTAAGAAATTGACATATGTAACTAGGTTAACCAAAACATCATTAATTTGTGTCAAAATAGGGCTAATAGGTACTTTTTAAACCAATTGTTTTTTCAACCAATTATTAGTACCTTTTTCAACTAGTTTTAATTGGATAGAGCAGAATTGGTTCTCTTTTTTACTAGTTTATTGACTATCATACCTTTAGTATGTGTTTCAATTGGTTATTTAATGAACATATTACCAAAATGGTTTGTTTCAACTAATTCCTTAGTGAACAAGTTACCAAACCAACTTGTTTCAACTGGTAATAAATCATTAGGTTTAGCCAAAACATGCACTATTAAAATTCCTAAATTTTTTCATTATAAAATTTGGTCAAAAAATATCCATTTTGGATAGGTGTAAAAAAAACCTTTCAATCATTTTGGACAAGTTGTTTTGAACCTATCCATTGTGATTGGGCAATGTACTTTTTGACCAAGCTTAAGTTGACATTTTTGACTAATCATTTCAACTAATACTTCTGGTTAAAATTTTCAATTGATATTTTGATTAATCATTTCGATTAATATTTTTGACTAATCAATAAAACATTCAAAATTTTTTTTATTGGTCAAACACCATTTCGATTGGGCAAATGCCATGTGGCATGTAAACAATGGCCACCCAAGTTAAGCCACATGACATCTAAACATTGGCCACCTAGGCTATGCTATGTGACATTTAAACATTAGCCATCTAGGTTATGCCACATGGCATTTAAACATTGGCCATTAGGCTATGTCACATGGCTAAACAACCTAGGTTAATACCTAACTAAATTAGTCCTTTAGTTTATTTTGCCATGCATGGCCAAATAAGATTCCTTTAGGATATGAGCTATGTCCTATTGGATGACCTTTCACTTTGTTAAATTAAACAATGGCCCATTATCACTAATAAAATATTTTCATTTTGCAACTAGTCCTTGTAATGAATTTTGAATCGTAGGTGACATTTGCAATTAAAATTATAATAGTTGCATTGGACAAGTCACATGTGACACTAGTTGCTAATGATAAGGAATTTTGGATGAAATAACAAGTCAACAAAATACACCTTCATCTTTTGACTTGCATATAAATATTTTGCTTGCAAATAAGATGTGTTTTTTCTAGTGAACAATGGGAACAAATGATGTGTTGCCACTTGTCCTAACTTTTAATAATTAAAAAAAAACTATAGTTTTGAAATAATTTAAAACGTATAATTTTAATGCTTGGATGGTTTTAGATTATGCCACATGGTGTAGTAGAAATTTTCCATGTGGCATATTAATTGAATATTTCCAAATTTAATTTAAGTCAATATATAGGTTTGTAGGTCAAATTAGGTAGGTAGGTATTTATTTACTTACCTACCTACCCACCTAGTCTTACCTACCTATGTAGGTAGATAAGTAGGTAAATATGATTTACATACTCATCTACTTAAACTAGACACCTATCTAAATAGGTTTTAACTAACCTTAGGTTAGTTAAGTAAGTAGGTTAGGGAAGTAAGTAAGTTAAGCATAAATACATGAATATTTTTATTTTCTTTTGGGTTCAACCTTTTATTGGTTCATCCATATGCCCATCGTTTTTTGTATGAAATGTAAAACAAACACCTTGTTTATATATTTTAAAATTAGATGATAATGAAAATTAAAACATATGGGACAAACTATTTACTTGCAACTACAAATTTTATCCCATATTTTTATCTTCACTTTATTTTTTGTGAATTATATAAATAGGTAAGTACCCACCTAACTAGCTAACTATTTAACTAATAAATTGACTAATTAACTAATAAATTAACCAACTAAATAATTATTTATAATAATTAACACAAAAAATTATTAATTACATAATTATATTATTAATTATTAATTAATAAGAAATTATTAGTTTAAAATAATAATTGGCTAATATTGAAATAAATAACTAATTATTAGTAACTTACTAATTAATAGTTCACAACAAAAATGAATGACTGAAATATAGACTAATTAATATAATTTAACCATTAATTATAATTTTTAAATATTATAATCTAAATATATAATAATTTACCTAGTAGGTAACTTAAGCTAAGTATTTTATTATGATTACTCCCATTATTTGTTCATTTTATGTAGCTAATAATAAATATTTAAAAATTATAATAACGTTAATTGAGTTATTATTGTAATTAATTGGTAGCCAAGGTTTGGGGGGGGGGGGTATTCATATTATATTTTAGTTGTTATACGTATTTATAAATTATTATTATAAATATTTGTTATTTTTTCAAGTAATTTTTAATATTTATATTTTTCCTTTGAAAATGATTTTTACATTTACATAATAATTTACTAAAATTATTAATTAACTATTACATTAATAATTATAGATAAATAAAATAATAAAATAAAATTTATTTTCCAATAATTGATTACTTATCATACTAATGTAATCTTTTACTAGTTTGGATTACCTATTATTATTATTATTATTATTATTATTATTATTATTATTATTATTATGTATATTGTTGTGTTATTAGTTATAACTATTATGATTTTTATAGAAAAATCCATTTAAACAATTAATTAATTAATTAATAATAATCAAACTAGTCCTTTGAAAATAATTTCAGTAATTATATAATAATTTATTGAAAATTTAGAGTAATGATTATAGTTGGTAATAAAATAAATAAATAGATAAATAATAAAATATGAACATTATTATTGGAAGTATTAACCAACTTGGGTTAACCATTTAAAAAAAATAAAAATATTATCATATCATTTTTTATAGTTCTTCAAAATTATAAATATGAAATAATAATAACAATAATAATAATAATTTCAATATGCATAATGGTTCTTATTTTAGTAATTATATTATCTTTTCTATCATACCAATATCATCATTTTCATCATTTTCATCATTATTATGGAATAAAATATTATTATTTTAAAATTTTAGTGAATAATAACATTAAAGGTTACTTTTTATTACAAGTTAGCGAATAATAATTAATATTAAAATATAATAATAATAATAATAAATGTCACTTGTACTTATTTTGGGAAATGTAATAAAATAACTTGGATAATTTTAATATCATAAATTGTTCCTTTTGGATGAAAACCAAAATGTTTACAAACTAATTGTAGTGTAGTTGCCAAAATGTCCAAAAGTACCTGCAAATAACTAATAGTTGCATGTAGTCACAAACAAAATGGTTACAATTTGGCCAATTTTTACTAGTGTATAGGCAACATTTGCAAGTCTAGTGACTTAATCATTTGATGCATGTATTGGACATCTAACCAATCAAACCAACTAAACATCATTACTTGAAAAATGTAATTTCAGATGCAAAACTTGGAGAGCTAAATAATACATCATGCTATGGATTTTTAATAGGCTAGATTGTCTTCTTCAATCATGCATACACTTGGGCTAGTCCATGTTGTCAATTGTAGGCATGTTTAAAATGGTAACCATTACCCAAATACCTAGATTGTTTTGTGTACTAGTTCATATATAACATAAATGTGTATGTGTTGTATTTGTTGGGTTTGGTCACTTTATTAATTGTTTGGGTACACTACTAATGACCCTAATTTGTGGTTGGGGATACAACATTGTGGGTGGTAGTTAGCTTAGGCATCCCATTAATTTTGAGGTAAGTCCTGTGGTCGTAATGTCGGCTTCCCAAAGATTTGAATAAGATGTCACTATGAAGATTACAAATTTAATGGCTTTAGTTGCCAATGTAGTTTGAACTTAATGCCTAACCTTTATTGTGTCCAACTTGAAGGATTGAATACATTATGAGATAAACATGTAGTCACAAAATAAGTTTTCCAAGTGGTCATGGGCACCACTAGACCCCTAGATCCTAGAGGTCACCAAGAAACATGGGAGGAAAAACTCCATAAAATAGAAGAGGCAACAACAAATGAGCTTGGGATGGCGAAATATAGGTCCCCTTGTAGATGGTGTTGTGGTTGTGGCAAGCTTGTATTAAGGGCAATTGTTAAAGACCATTTTTAGAAACATGGTCATGATCCTACACAAACCAAACCAATCTTGGTACAACATGATTGTTGTTTGCAATTTCTGCATTCAAATTCAATCAATATTGATGATTTAGGGTACATGGGTGGAAGTCATGCTAGTTGTCCAAAGATTTGATTTTTCCTCTCATATGTCTTCACTTGCTTTGTTTGGTTTGTTATCATAGGGGGTTGATGAAATACCTATAAAACTTGAAAGGTTAAACCAAGATGCACCCATGTATCAAAATATGTATGTTAAGGCAAACCCAAACATAGGCATGGATTGAGATATTGAGCTCGGTTGAATGGTGACTAAAGCATTTGGAACATGTGATGAGCTTCGAGGTGATATTGTAGGTTCTTGAAATATTGATGACTATCCTAGAATTGAAAGGGGGAACTTTAGTGGTGGGAATGGTGCTTTCAGTTTGGATTTTGTTGACATGGAAGCTAAATATGAAAAAATAGAAGTTGAAATGTACAAAGAGGCCCAAACTCCACTTTATGAAGGTTGTCCCATTAGCCAATTTGCCTCCATTTTACTATTACTAAACTTGGTAAGTACACTGGAGTTAATAATGCATTTGTGAACAAGCTTTTCACATTGTTGGAGGTTGACTTATTTCCACACACCAAAAAACCCCAAAAATAATCCCTATTTTTTCCCCCCTTTTTTTTAGTGTATTAAGAAAATCCATGTTAAAAAAAGGATTAAAATTAAACTTTTAATGAATTATTATTATTACTATGAAAAATTATCAATATTTTATACTTAGTATTATTATTCTAAATATGGTTTATCTATTTCTTTAAA
>Ga0116226_10003299_pt1 | contig 14238 bp, 10 predicted proteins | sample S1TSphfallax_FD_89692 | JGI IMG/M metagenome (GOLD analysis project Ga0116226, IMG submission 89692) | Host-associated microbial communities from peat moss isolated from Minnesota, USA - S1T2_Fa - Sphagnum fallax MG | ecosystem: Host-associated > Plants > Peat moss > Unclassified | place: USA...
GCCAGCGCGGCCAGCGCGGCGGTGAAGGAATCCGCCGATATCGTTATTCTTGGAGGCACGGTTTATACGGGTGAGGACGCGCCTCCCTTCGTGGGGGACGTCGTCGTCAGCGGTGACAAGGTGGTCGAGGTCGGTCCCCATGCCGGCGCACGCTATCGGGCCAAACAAGTGGTGAACGCCAGCGGCAAGATCGTCGCTCCGGGCTTCATCGACGCGCACACGCATCCAGACAGCTACGTTCGCTCCGCCGATCGGGCGCAGCGATTGAACGCGCCCTGGCTCTTTCAGGGCGTCACGACCGTCGTCATCGGTGTTGACGGTTCCGGCACGCCGGATGTGGCTGCCGAACGTGCCTGGTTTGAAAATCACCCCGTGGGCACAAATCTCGTGCCCTACGTCGGATTTGGGGCGGTTCGAGAACTCGTGTTGAATCATGACGCGCGCGCGCCGACACCAGCCGAGCTCGACAAAATGCGCGATCTCGTCGCGCAGGGCATGTGCGAGGGCGCCGTCGGCTTCTCGACCGGGCTGTTCTACGATCCCCAAAGCTACGCCAAGACGGACGAAGTGATCGCGTTGGCGAAAGAGGCTGCCAGACGCGGCGGAATCTACGATACGCATCAGCGCGATGAATCCTCGTATTCGATCGGATTGCTGGCGTCGGTCAAGGAAGCGATCGAAATTGGTCGCGAGGCGAACATACCCGTGCACTTCGCGCACATCAAAGCCTTGGGCGTAGACGTCCAGGGCCAGGCGCCCCAGGTGATCGGGCTGATCGATGCGGCGCGCGCCGCCGGGCAGGATGTGACCGCGGACCAGTATCCTTGGGCGGCATCGGGCTCCAGCCTCAGTGCATCGCTGTTGCCGCGCTGGTCGACGGACGGTGGACGGACGGCGCTGCTGAAACGCCTCGATGATCCCGCGCTGCTCGACAGGATCCGCAGCGAAATGCAGGAGAATCTGCGTCGGCGCGGCGGTGCGCAAGCCTTGTTGATGATCGACGCCAATCGGCCGTGGACCGGTCAGACACTGGCTCAATTGGCCGTGAACTGGAACATGGCGCCGATCGACGCCGCGCTGAAAGTCATCCGCAACGACGAGCAAGGCGACTCGGTGGCCTCGTTCAATATGACCGAGGACGACATTAGGCTGTTCATGCGTCAGCCCTGGGTCGTAACCAGTTCCGACGGCTCGGATGGGCACCCCAGGCAGTACGCGACCTTCCCGATGAAGTACGCAAAATACGTGCGCGAAGACAAGATCATCGGCATCGACGACTTCATCCGCAGCTCCACGGGGCGCACCGCCGACTTCCTCAAGCTGGATCGGCGCGGGTATCTCAAGCCAGCCTACTTCGCCGATCTCGTAGTGTTCGACCCCGACCGCTATGCTCCGAGGGCGAACTACCTCCATCCCCGGGAGTCGTCCGCTGGCGTCGAGGAACTGCTGGTAAACGGGCGCCCGAGTGTTCACGCCGGAAAGCTGACGGGCGCTGCGCGCGGACAGATGCTGCTGCATGTTCCTCCCGCTGGCTCTTGTCCATAACGCCCTAGGCAGGACGATAGCGCCTTTCGCAGCTCTGGTCGGGTCGCGTTACCGCCAAAGAGCGCCATCACGTCGTCGCGAGCGGACCCTATGCAATCGTTCGTCATCCGATCTATACCGGCATCTTAACGGGGGTCATCGCCACGGCAGCCGCCAAGGGAACCATCCCTGGTCTTGCGGGGCTGGTGCTGATCCCTTTCGCGCCAACCCTGAGCTAGGCCTCTGCGGCTCGTACTCGCGCAAGTCGGCCGCAGCCATTGCAATTGGCCTCGCGGGACCGGCTAAATAGCGGCATGACTCGGAGCCCGCGTGTGCTGCGACCCACCGTAAAACGCGGCTTGCTCGCGATCGGCGCAACCGTGCTCCTCGGCTATCTCGGCGTGTGTGGTTATTTGTTCGCCGAACAACGGGAATTACTCTTTCGACCCCAGGCAGCGTGGCAACACGCGCCGCCCGCCGGTTCTGACTACCAGGCCTTGTCCGTCTCGGTGCCGGGCGTCGGCATGATCACGGACTGGTGGATACCGCCGCGCGCGGCGATTCTACCGACGCTCGTATTCTTCCACGGCAACGGCTCGGATCGGTCCGATTTCATGAAGCAGGGCGAAGCCTTCAATCGCCTGGGGTGGGGTGTGTTGTTGGCCTCCTACCCTGGTTACTCGGGCAATCCCGGCGCACCGACCGAAGCGACGCTCACGGAGGCTGCCCGGGCGTCCGTGGCCGCCGTCGATAACCGCGTCGGTCCCATCATCGTCTGGGGCCACAGTCTCGGCAGCGGAGTCGCCGCGCGCGTTGCCAGCGAGGGGCGGGCGGCGGGTTTGGTGCTCGAGGCACCTTACACTTCGATCGTCGATGTCGCGGCCGATGCCTACCCCTATGTACCGGTGCGGTGGTTGATGCGCGACCGCTTCGACACGCACGCCTTGCTCGATCGGATCAAAGTGCCGGTCTTGATCTTCCACAGTACCGACGATCCGCAGATCCCGTACCGGATGGGCGAGCAGTTGGCTGCGCAACTGGGCAAGCGCGCGACCATGGTGCGCCTCGAGGGCGCCGGTCACTATCCGCACGCTCGCGATCTCTCCGACACGGTCGTGCGCTGGGCGCGGGAACAAGGACTGGCGGTCGATAAACCCCCCTAAAGAGTGTCATTCCCACCGTCGCTCGCCCACCCACAGTGTGCTCGCCGCCTCGCCCCGCAGCCGTCTTGCCCAGATGCTTTCATAGGCTGATTCCAGATCCCGACAGTAGCCCGCCGTATCGAACAATGCCGCGCTTTCCCGGCGTGCCTGCAATTCGGTCTTGAGATCCGCCAGTTCGGCCGGGTTCCTCGCGAGCCGGAGCGCGAGACGCTCGTACTCCTCGGGCGTATCGACCGCGAGGCGGCCGAGTCCGCAGGCCTCCAACAGACTCGCCGCGACCCGCGAGGCGAAACTCGCGCCGCGCAGCGTCACAACCGGGACGCCCAGACCGAGTGCTTCGCTAGCGGTCGTATGGGCGTTGTAAGGGTGTGTGTCCAAGAACAGATCCGCGAGGGCGAATCGCGCGTAGTGCTCGGTTCGCGTCGTCGTGCGCGTCGCGAACAGAATGCGAGCGGGGTCGACGTCGCGGCTCGCCGCCTCCCGAGCGAGGTTGCGTTTGGCGGCGCCGGCGACGTCCCGCAGCCACAGGACGCTGTCCGGTACCGCCACCAGCAGGCGCATCCACGACGCAAACATCTCCGGCGATATCTTGTGAGCGCCATTGAAGCAGCAGAACACGAAACCCGTCGCCGGCAGTCCGGCCGCCGCGCGCGGCGCCGCAAGCGCCGCGCGTGCCGCTGCGCGAGGCGCTCCATCGGTTGGTAGAAACGTGTGCGGCATATAGACGACATGTTCGGCGTAAAACTCTCGGCTCTGCAGCGGCAGCACGTGACGATCGGCGATGAGATAATCGATGAAACGCGCGCCGCTCGTGCCGGGAAAGCCGAGGAAACCGATCTGGATCCTTGCGGGCTTGTCGGCCAGAGCCGGCATGCGGCCCCCGAGGCTGTGACCGCCGAGATCGACCAGGATGTCGATGCCGGCCGCCGCGATGCGTTCGGCCAGCGTGCGATCGGACCACGCTGCTGCATCGACGAAATGTTCGAAGCTGCGTCGGATGCGTGCTCGCAGTGCGCTGCCGTCGTCGTAGCCCGTTGAAAACGCAAACGTCTCGAATCGTGATCGATCATGTCTTTCGAACACCTCGACGAGCAATTGGCCGACCGCGTGATCGCGCAAATCGCTGGAAAGGTAGGCAACCCGGATCCGGTCGGTCAATCCCGACGCCGGCCGAGGCAGAGCCTTTCCCTGCGCTACGCACTTCTCGGCGACGTAAGTTTCAGCGCAGCGGCGCTGGTATGCCGGCGAGTCGTTGTGCACGATGAAGGCGAGCGGCACGTCCGCGCGTTCGCCACGCCGCACGGCCTCGGTGACTGCGGCGCGTGCCGCGTCGATGTCCGTCCAGTCACAGCACTGCAGCTTCGCATGCAAGGTGATCCCCGGCAGATAATCTATGCTCTGCCGCGTCGCCTGCAGGGCCGTCAAGCCGGGTAGCGCTTCTTCGTAGCGGTTCATGGCGATGAGCGTGATCACGCACGCCTGCTGCGCGCGAATGTCGCCCGGTTGGCTGGCGAGCAGACGCGAAAATACCTCATAGGCCGCGGCGGCCCGGCCCAATTGCAAGAGCTGGTAACCGGTCTGCAGCACGACGGGGTTGGAACCCTGCGCATCGAGTGCCGTTGCTCGCTCGACGGAAGCGAGTAGTTCCGTGTCGCGGTTCATGCCGACGAGCGCCAGGGCACGCGCCGCATGCGCGGCAGCGAAGCGCGGCTGACTCGCGACGACGCTGTCCAGCAGCGCGCAGGCGGTGCTTCGTTCACCGGATTGTTGCAGCAAAGTCGCCAGTTGCAGCAGGTTCAAGCCGTCACTCGGCGCGCGCGCGGCGATTCGCCGCCTGAGGGCAATCGCCGCGTCGATACGCGACGAGGAGGCGAGAATTTGCGCCAGCAGTCGCTGTGCATCCAGATGCCCCGGGAATTCGCGCAGGAGCGCCGCGCAGAGGGATTCTGCCTCGAACGGCCGACCGGCGTTCCAGCAAGCGACCGCTTCTTGAAATCGCCGTTCCACCACCCTGGTCGTACTCCGCTGTCGCCTGCGTCGCGGTTCTGCGCGCCTCAGATTCCCGGCGGGTCCGGCACGAATGCCGGCGCCTGCCAACGCTGGCGCGTGCCGGCAAGTTCCAAGCTGATGCAGAGTTGTTTGATCATCGTCTGACATTAGCACGACAAGTATCCTCGGGCACGCAGCGCGTCGATCGTCCCTCGCGCCGTGTTACCGAATGTTCATGTCACTGAAGTCTGTGTGAGACATCGTTCGGTAACCCTTGCCAAAGTCGCCGATGAGGGACGCACGGCCCCACACGCCGTTCGACACACAGCTCTCAGCCGTCGGCTGCGATTGCGGTTCACTGCCGACACGACCATGACGATGCACACACAGACACGACACACCCTGGGGATTTACTCTAATGAACAAGCGAATCAGCTTCGCGACAGCTCCTGTCGCGATCGCGGGCGGCGTATTGCTGTCCGCCGCACCGGCGCTCGCACAACAGGCGCTCGGCAGCTACGGTGGCGACCTCATCGTCAGTTCCAGCACCTACACGGATACCGGCTTCGGCGTCGGCACCACGCTTCCCTATAACAGCGCGGGCAATCTGAGCGGCGGATCGACACTCAGCACGAGCGCCGGCAGTGCATTTTGCGCCAACGCCAATTGCTCCTCGAACGTGTTCAACAACGCAAGCGTCGATGCGAATTTCGGCATCACCTCCGGCATTTACCTGCAGGACGTCAATACGAGCACCGGTAACGTCGACAACACGGTGAACGTCACCCAGCTCGCCGCCAACGAAGGCATCAACCTGGTTACGAGTTTCTCGTCGAAGTCCGAACTCGCGATCAATTTGTCGCCGGACGGCTCGTCTTTGACGTTCATGGGCTACAACTCGACGATCGGTCAACTCGACGTGTCGAACTCGAATACACCGGGCTCCTTGGAGCCGGGCAATACGGACATTCAGACCGCCACGTATCGCGCCGTCGGCCAGATCAGTCTGTCCAGCAATGCCCTGCAAGTGACGACCACGAACGCCTACAACGGCAACAACGGCCGCGCGGCGATCGCCACCTCCGGTGGTTACTACCTCGTGGGCAATGCGGGCAACGGCAATGGCAGCACGCAGACCACGGCAAACACCGGTGTGCAGTTCTTGTCGACCGCATCGACCAACGGCGGGCTGGGGACTAACACGCAAGTCGGCCTCTTCAATACGACTCAAGTGGGCAACGCGGCAGACAAGCAGGCCAAGGACAACAATTTCCGCGGCGAAACCGTCTACAACAATACGCTCTACGTCAGCAAGGGCAGCGGTTCGAACGGCATAGACACGGTCTACCAGGTCGGCAGCACCGGGTCCCTGCCGACGGGATCGTCGAACGCCATCAACGTACTGCCCGGGTTCAACACATCACCGGCAAAGACGGACACGGACGGCCCCCATCCGTTCGGCCTGTGGTTTGCCAACTCGACGACGCTGTACGTGGCGGACGAAGGTTCGGGGGCATCCACCGACTTCGGCTCGAGTCCGACCACGCAAGCGGGCGGACTTGAGAAATACAGCCTCGTGAACGGCACCTGGCAGTTGGACTATGAACTCAAGGGTACGCTGATCGGCAGCAGTTACACCGTGGCCGGCAGCGGATCCCTCGCCGGCGACAGCCTCACGACGACGACCGATGGGTTGCGGAATCTCACGGGCCAGGTGAACGCGAACGGCACGGTGACGCTGTATGCAGTTACCTCGACCGAGGGTAGCAATCTCGGTGACGCGGGTGCCGACCCGAACCAGATCGTTTCCATCACCGACACACTCGCCGACACCAGCGCGAGTCAGGCGGCCGGTGAGAACTTCAGTGTGCTCGACACCGCGGCACTCGGTCAGGTTTATCGCGGCGTTGCGATCGCGCCCGTGCCGCTGCCGGCGTCCGCGTGGTTGATGCTCTCGAGCCTCGGAGGGCTCGGTTTCGTGGTGCGTCGACGGCGGCACGCCGCCGCCTGACCGCTCAGTTGTCGCGTCGCTCGGCCGGTAGCTCTGCGGTCGCCGTGCTCGGCGGCCACAGCGCGTGCCTCAAGGCGTCGAAACGCTCGATGCTCGTCGAGAATAGCCGGTCGAGCAGACCACGCGTTCCGGCGCCGCCGTTGCCGGCGCCGCCGAACCCTCGGCTCGTCCACTGCAGGGCGGCCATGCCGCCGTGGCCGGTCTGCAGGGACAAGGACGCGAACTTGGTATCCCAAAGCGTCAGCAAACGGATGCCACCGCGGGTCTTATAATCCGCAAGGCGATCCCAAGCGCTCGAGGTGCGCAGTGCCGGTCGCGCGTCGAGATCTCGCGCCACCGACTCGCGCCTCGCCAACCCTGTGCCCAGAGCGCGATATTCGTGCGGTGAATAATCGTTGGGAAGCTGAAATTTGGGCGCGAGTTCGGCAAAAGAGGCTTCCGGCGCCGACCATCGTTCAACTGCAATCGAGTCATGGCCGGCGCCCGGTGCGGGCTCGCGATCGTGCGGCTCACGGCCGGCGCCTGGGATCGCCACGGCGGTTTCCTCGGCAAACGCGCAGCCGGTTCGAATCAGCATATAAATAAAGAGAGCGAGTGCACAACGCCCGCTTGCATCGACGCCGATTTGGACTCTTCCCGATTCAATCCGCTGAATTGACATAAGCCAGATGCTACTACGAGAGGACCGAGTCCGATCATCGGCAAAAGCCCCGCCCGTGCATAGGCGAAAGATCACATTCGCGAAGAAAAAGTTCGCGATCCATCCCTTTAACGATAATCGCCGAAACCGCGCGGGTAGGCGGATTCCCAGTTGCTACCATCCAGCGAATTGATGCTGAGCGACACAGCCGTGCCGCCATCGAGGCAGCGTGCATTGATGCTGAAGCCGTCGGGATGAGACCGGGGCACGTAGAACGACTTGACGCCGCAGACGCGGCAAAAAAGATGTTTCGCGGTTCCGGTATTGAACGTGTACGTGGTCAGATCTTCCGCGCCGCTGACCAGCCTGAAGCGGTCCGCCGGAACGATCAGGTGCAAATAAGCCGAGACTCGGCAGATCGAGCAATTGCAATCGTCGACGACGAGCGCAGCGGGAGCCAGCACTTCGAAGCGGACCCTGCCGCAATGACAACCGCCGCGATGCGTAATCATGTCTTCGAGCCGCCCCGTGCCCATGGGCCGCTAGCTCAACGCTGGTGTTCCTCGGCTGCCAAGTAAGAGACCAGCGACATCATATGTTCCTCGCCCTGGGCGGTGCCGACGTCGGCCACGTACTTGCCGTTCACGACGAAGGTCGGCACACCGCTGACCCGATAGCGCATGGTCAGCTGGTCGGCGCGCTGCAGATCGGTTTCCACGGCGAACGAGTGGTAGGCCGTATGGAAGGCGTCGGCCGCTACGCCTTGGCTTTGAACGAAGGCGGTCTGCAGGCGCTCAGTCGCTGCCTCATTCAGGCTGGGGTCGACCAAAGGATCATTCTTGACGTGAATCTCTTTGAAAATCGCGGAGTGCAAGGCGTCCAGTTTGCCCATGCTGTCCAAGGCATAAAACAGCCGCGCCAATTGACGGTGGTTCTCGTTCCACATCACCGGTACACGCGAGAATGAGACATAGCTGGGCTTGGTCTTGATCCAGGCTTCCACCAGAGGATCGAGGGCGTAGCAGTGCGGACAGGCATACCAGAAGAATTCGAGCACCTCGACTTGTCCGGGTGCGACCGAGGTGGGTTGCGCGGGAACCAGTCGTGTGTAATTGACGGTCTCCTGCCATTGACTCGGCGCAACGGCAGGTGCGGCGCTCGCCGTCGACGCGACAGCCGCGAGCAGTGCGTTGCGGACCCCGTTGTCACCGGCGGTTTCCTCCACCGTTTCCGATCCGTCCTCGTTGATCCGGGTGATCGTCGTGGGTTCGGCAGACACCGCGACGTTCGCTTTTTGTTGTGCGACGCTTGCGGTGGAATTCCCAGCGGATCCGGGCGTGCTCGGTGCGGGCGCAGTCGTCGATTCGACCGTGGGCGCTTGCTGTCCGGACGGCTGCTTGCCGCAGGCGGCAACTAGCAAGCAGGCAGCCACGAGCCAGGCTGTCCGCGCCCGCTTCTGCCTCATTGCAGGCCCTGAACGTAGGATGCCACGGCCTTCATCTCGTCCTCGCTGAGCCGTCCGGCGATCGTCTGCATGATCTGATTGGGGCCCGTGCCGCGTTGACCGGACGCATAGTTATGCAGCTGACTGACGACGTAAATCGATTGTTGGCCACGTAGCGCCGGGAATTTCGCCGGCTCGTTGCCCGCGCCATTCGGGCCGTGACAGGCTTCGCACGCGGGAATGCCGCGAGTCGGGTCTCCGCCGCGGTACAGCAGCTCACCGCCCTTGACCAGCGACGGATCCGCCTCCAGTCCTTTGGTCGAGCTTTGACTGTCGAAATAAGCGGCGAGATCGGCCATGTCCTCAGGACTCAAGCTCATCGCGTTCGGCATCATGATCGCGTTGTTACGCTTGCCCTCTTTGAAGTTCTGCAACTGGGTGGCGATGTAATCCGCCCCCAGTCCCGCGAGGCTCGGCCACTCCGGGTTGGCACTGTGTCCCATCGGCCCATGACAGGCCTGACAAACGACGGCCTTTGCTGCGCCGGCCTCGGCGCTGCCAGCCGCCAACACAGCGTGAGTTCCACTCAAGGCGAACAATGTCGATACGAATACCAAAAACCGCTTCATGATCGTCTTTAACCCCGCTCTTTCCCGAACTGTCTTGAGCGGCAAATTGTACACTACGTTCAATAAATTACGTCCAACCGGCGGCTATGTCCACCTATCCCCATGTCAAATTCGTGACGAGCGCAGCGCAAGCGCATCAACTCGCTCCCGATATTGGCCGCGAGGTGGCGTTCGCGGGGCGCTCCAACTCCGGCAAGTCGACCGCGATCAATGCGTTGACACAACGATCCGGCCTCGCGCGCGTAAGCCGTACGCCGGGCCGGACTCAGTTGATCAACTTCTTCGAGCTGGCGCCCGAGCGTCGTCTGGTGGACCTACCAGGCTATGGGTTCGCCAAGGTTCCCGAACGCGTACGCCTACATTGGCTGGAACTGATGCAGCATTACTTCAACGTGCGCGAGTCGCTCGTCGGTCTGATTCTCATCGTCGACAGCCGGCGCGGACTCGGCAGCCAAGACGTGGGTATGCTCGAGTGGGTGCTCGCGCGTGGCCGGCACGCGCATGTCCTGCTGACGAAATCCGACAAGATCAATCGGCGCGATGCCGATCGCGTGCTCAAGGAGACGAGCGAGGCCTGCAGCGATGCGGGGGTTTCCGCTCAGCTGTTCTCGGCGCACGCGAAGCGGGGAGTCGATGCGGCGCGAGAGGTCATGGATGGATGGTTATCCCAGGCGGAGCAAATCATCGACGGCGCGAGTGAGGCGGTGCGCGAGTGATGGCTGGCGCAATCGATAGGCGGCGTAAATGATGCATTCCAAAAAAAAGCCCCGGTGACCGCTTTGCAGCGATCACCGAGGCAGACGAACCTGGCATGGGGATGACAAACCAGGTTGCCCGCTCAGGGAGAAGAGCAGGGAGTGATTGCTCACTCGCTAGATTAGATGGGGACCCTATGCAGAAGTTCCAGTCCCCCTCATCAAAATCAGTGCGGCAGCCGCCACGTTCTTGATGCTTGAAAAGCTTGAGTTTTCCGGCGTCCCTTAAATCTTCTTGCCGGGAGCTTAAGACTTCTTCATGCCGAGCCCGCGGTCCGTTCGAGGCTCAATGGGCCTCATCCCAGTTCCGGCCGACACCTACGTCGACCTTCAGCGGTACCTTCAGATCTGCGGCGCGTGCCATGCGGGCGCGCAATTCGCGGGTCACGTCAGCCACGTCCCCCTCGGGTACTTCGAGCACGAGTTCATCGTGCACTTGCATGATCAGTCTGGCCTTTCCGGGGCTTGCACGCAGCCAGGCATCGACGTCGATCATGGCTCGTTTGATGATGTCCGCTGCGGTGCCCTGCATCGGGGCGTTGATCGCGCTGCGCTCCGCGTACTGCCGCAGCGCCTGGTTGCGCGATTGGATCTCCGGCAGATACAGGCGGCGGCCGAACACGGTCTCGACGTATCCCGTCTCATGGGCTCGCCGGCGAGTCTCGTCCATGTACTGTTTGACCCCGGGATAGCGATCGAAATACAGGTCGACATACTTTTGTGCCTCACCGCGGCCGATGCTCAGCTGGCGTGCGAGTCCGAAAGCCGACATGCCATAGATGAGGCCGAAATTGATCGCTTTCGCCGAGCGACGTTGGTCGGAGGACACGGCGGTCAAAGCGACACCGAAGACCTCCGCCGCCGTTGCCTGGTGAATGTCGCGATCGTCCGCGAACGCCCGCAACAGGCTCGCATCGTCCGATAGATGCGCCATGATCCGCAGTTCGATCTGCGAGTAGTCGGCAGCCACCAGGCAAAAGCCGGCCGGCGCGACGAATGCCTGACGGATGCGCCGGCCCTCGGGGGTGCGAATCGGGATGTTTTGCAGATTGGGGTCCGACGAGGACAGGCGGCCAGTGGCCGCGACCGCTTGATGATAGGACGTATGGATCCGGCCCGTCGCGGGCTCGATCTGTTCCGGTAGCTTGTCCGTATAGGTGGATTTCAGCTTCGCCGTTCCGCGATAGGCGAGAATCAGTCGCGGCAATGCATAGGTTCCCGCCAATTCCTCGAGCACGTCCTCGGCCGTGGACGGCTGCCCGGTCGGTGTCTTGCGCATCACGGGGATGCCGAGTTTGCCGAACAGAATTTCCTGGAGCTGCTTGGGCGAGTCTAGATTGAACACCGTGCCGGCTTCCTGATGCGCGTCGGTCTCGAGCTCCAGCATCCGCTTGGCGAGTTGACCGCTCTGCACGCGCAACAACTCCCGATCGACCAGCACGCCCGTGCGCTCCATCCGATAGAGAACCGGCACGAGGGGCTGTTCGATGGTTTCGTACAGCGCCGCAAGCCGCGGCAGCGCGGCGATCTGCGGCCAGAGCGTCTGGTGCAGTTGCAAGGTGACGTCGGCGTCCTCCGCCGAATATTCGGTCGCGCGATCGATGTCGACCTGATTGAAGGTGATCTGCTTTGCGCCTTTGCCGGCGACTTCTTCGTAGGTGATCGTCTTCAAACCGAGATAGCGCGCGGCGACCGAATCCATGTCGTGACGATTGGCGACACTGTTCAGCACGTAGGACTCGAGCATGGAATCGTAACGTTGTCCGGCGATGTCGATGCCATGGTTGGCGAGCACGTGCGCGTCGTATTTGAGGTGATGTCCGAGCTTCGTCATCGTCGCATTCTCGAGCCAAGGTTTGAGCGCTGCCAGGACCTCGGCCAGCGGCAGTTGTTCGGGCGCTCCGGCGTAATCGTGGCCCAAGGGCACGTAGGCGGCCTCGCCGGGCGTTACCGCGAAAGAGACTCCGACGATGCGCGCGCGCATGTAATCCAAACTGTCCGTCTCGGTGTCGAAGGAGGCCAGCGGGGCGGTTTCGAGTTTGCGCAGCCAATCCGCGAGGACCGAACGGTCGGTGATCTTGGTGTAATGGCGGGGATGGACCGACGCCGGGACGGTCGCCGGCACGCCGGTCGTGGCGGGACTCTCCGCGGCTTGCGCCGGTGCGTCGACATTGGTGGGGCTCTGCATGGCTTGCCCCGGCGCGAGGCTCTTCAGCAGCAGGCGCAGCTCCAGGCGCGTGTAGATTTCACGCAGCCGCGGAACGTCGGCTTCGCCGGCGATCAGTGCCTCCGGGGTGAGTTCCAGGTTCAGGTTGGTGTCGATCGTCGCGAGCTTGCGGGACAGCTCGAGCAGCGCGAGTTCGCCGCGCAAGTTCTCGCCTACCTTGCCCGGAATCTCGTCCGCATGTGCAAGGATCTCGTCCAGGTTGTGGTACTGGTTGAGCCATTTGGCCGCGGTCTTCGGACCCACGCCCTTGATGCCGGGGATGTTGTCGGAGGCGTCGCCGACGAGCGCGAGATAGTCGATGATCTGTTCCGGAAAAACGTCGAACTTCGCCTTGACGCCGATGCGATCGAGGCGGGTGTTGCTCATCGTATTGACGAGCTGCACCTGCGGTCCGACGAGCTGCGCCATGTCCTTGTCGCCGGTCGAAATCAACACCGTGAATCCCGCCTCGGCGCCACGCAGCGCGAGCGTGCCGATCACATCGTCGGCCTCGACGCCCGCAACGCGCAGCAAGGGTAGCCCCATCGATGCCACAGCGTCGAGCAGCGGCTGTACTTGGGCACGCAAGTCATCCGGCATCGGGGCGCGATGCGCCTTGTATTGCTCGAACAGTTCGTCGCGGAACGTCCGACCGGGTGCGTCGAACACCACGGCGATGCGCTCGGGAGCTTCCTCCTTGACGAGCTTGCTCAGCATATTGAGCACGCCGAGCACGGCACCGGTCGGCTCTCCCTTGGAGTTCGTCAGCGGCGGCAGCGCGTGAAAGGCGCGATACAAGTACGACGAGCCGTCGACGAGGACGAGTTTGCGTGTGCTCATCGGAGCGTGAACGTCCGCGCGATCAATGCGCCGGCGCCGAGGCCGGCTCGGCGTCGCCCGAAGGGTCCGCCGCAGCGCTCGCCACCGCGTCGATGGCAGTGCTCGCCGCCGGGCCCGGCAGCGGCTTTGCGCTTCTTTGCTTTTGCGCGTCGGGCAAAACCAGCGGTCCTTTTTGACCGCAGGCAGACGCGAGCAGAACGACGAGGATCGCACCGAGAGAACGACGCATACGCATTGCTCGATTATACCGCGTGCGGGGGGTCGAGGCCTGCGCGGAACTTCTCGGGATAGGTACGAGTCTCAAAACGTCTCGGTAGAATGAGGAGGATCGTATGAAAAAGCTCTCGGCCGGCCTCGTGGCATTGCCATGGATCGGTGCGGCGTCGATCGCGGCGGCGGGTCCACTCGACAATCCCGCCGGCTTCTATTTCGGCGCCGGAGTCGGCGCCTCGAACATCGGAAGTTACGGCGACGGTTACGACGGCTATTACGCCTACAACAACGATGCAACCGCCTGGAAGCTTATCGCCGGTGTGCGGCCCATCGCGCCCGTGGGAGCGGAAGTCGAATACATCGATTTCGGACGCGTCAACGATGATCCTAACTTCGCCTACGATGGCTATCAGTTCAACGGACAGAGCACGGCCAGCAAAGCTGCCGCCGTGTTCGCGGTCGGTTACCTGCCGCTGCCGATCCCGTTTCTCGACTTTTACGGCAAGGCGGGCGTGGCCCGCCTCCAGCAGGATACGAAGAGTTACTACGACGGCTGTTCCCTAATCGCGTGCAGCGCCCCAGGGGCTTATCGCGTCGACAGCTGGTCGACCAACTTCGCCTATGGCGTCGGGGTGCAAACCAAGTGGCTAGGTTTGGCCGTGCGGGCCGAGTACGAACGGATCGATACGAGCGGCCGCGATCCCGATGCGCTGACCGCGAGCGTCACGTGGACATTCTAAGGGTCTGAGCACGGTAGCGGTCGGATCATCGGCCGCCGAACGAGGTCCCGTTCTTCGTCCTGCGAGGCATTATACTGCGAGGCA
>Ga0116226_10003300_pt1 | contig 14238 bp, 10 predicted proteins | sample S1TSphfallax_FD_89692 | JGI IMG/M metagenome (GOLD analysis project Ga0116226, IMG submission 89692) | Host-associated microbial communities from peat moss isolated from Minnesota, USA - S1T2_Fa - Sphagnum fallax MG | ecosystem: Host-associated > Plants > Peat moss > Unclassified | place: USA...
CGCCGCCCATAACCAGCGCGTGATGGATATTTGCTTAGGCGGCGAAAAAATCTCATTCCGGGAAGAACAGCTTGTCATCGCCCGCAATGGCTATGACGAAAATGTCTGGCTGGATGTGGATTATTCGCCGGTGATTGGCGATGCCGGGGTGCCCGCCGGGGTGCTGTGCATTGTCAACGAGGTCACCAACCGGGTGCTGGCGCAATGGCGCCGGGAACAGGCGGAAAGCCAGCTCGCTTTGGCCATCGCCGCCGCCGATCTGGGCACCTGGGATTACGATCTGCGCAACAACAGCTATGTGTGGTCGGCGCGCACCAAGGCGATGTTCGGCTTTGCGCCGGATCAGCAGCCAAGCCGCGATGAGCTGCTTGACGCCGTGCACAAGGATGACCGCGCCCGGTGCGAGCAAAAGATGGCGGCGACCATCGACCCGGCGATCCGCGCACCCTATGATGTGGAATACCGCACCATAGGTGCAACGGATGGCATTTTGCGCTGGGTCGCCTCCAAAGGCCGCGCGGTGTTTGATGATGACGGCACGCCCTTGCGGGTGATCGGCACGGCACTCGAAATCACCGGGGCAAAACAGGCGGAATTGCGCCAAAACTGCTTGGTTGAGCTCGGCGACCGGTTGCGCGGCCTGGACAGCACCGCCGAAATCGCCGGGACGGCGGCGGAAATTCTGGGCAAGGCGCTGGGCGGCTCGCGCGCCGGGTATGGCGTGCTGGTGAAGGACGAAACCGTGATTGTGGAGGCCGACTGGACCAATGGGCAGGCGGTCAGCCTGGCCGGTCCGCGGCTCTTCGCCGCTTTAGGCGAGGCGTTTTGCGCGCCGCTGCGGGCGGGCCAAGTGTTTGTCATCAATGATGTCAGCACCCACCCGGCCACGGCCGAGAGCCTGCAGGCATTCACGCGCATCGAGATCGGCGCGCTGATCAACGTGCCGCTGATGGAAAACGGCACGCTCACCGCCATCCTGTACGTCCATAACCGCACCGCCAGACGCTGGACGGCGGCAGAAATTCAACTGGTGAAAGATACTGCCGACCGCACCTGGGAGGCCTCCGGCCGTGCCAAAGCCTACCAGGCGTTGCGGCGCTTAAATGAATCGCTGGAGCAGGAGATCGCGCTGCGCACAACCCAGCGCGACCGCATCTGGCGGCTCTCCTCCGATGTCATGATGGTGGCGACTCTGGACGCCATCATCACCTCCGCCAACCCGGCCTGGCATACCGTGTTTGGCTGGACCGAGACGGATTTGATCGGCCGCCACATCCTCGACTTGACGCACCCGGAAGACCGCCCGGCCATGCGGGCGCAATTGCAGCGCCTGAGCGAAGGCCAGCCGATTACCAGTTTTGAGAGCCGCTACCGGAGCCGCGGCGGGGTGTATCTCTGGCTCTCCTGGCGGGCGGTGCCCGATGACACCGCCATCCACGCCGTCGGCCGCGACATCACCGCCGAGCGCGAACAGGCCGAGGCCCTGAAAACCGCCGAGGAAGCCTTACGGCAGGCCCAGAAGATGGAAGCGGTCGGGCAGCTGACCGGCGGCATCGCGCATGATTTCAATAATCTGCTGCAAGGCATCGTCGGCTCGCTGGATCTGATGGAGAAGCGGCTGGCGGCCGGGCGCAGCAATGAACTCGACAAATTCGTCACCGCCGCGCGGGCTTCCGCCAACCGCGCCGTGGCGCTGACCCACCGTCTGCTGGCCTTCTCGCGCCGCCAGCCGCTCGACCCCAAACCGGTGCAGGCCAACCCGTTGGTGCTCGCCATGGAGGAGCTTCTGGTCCGCACCATGGGCGAGCGGATCAAGATTTTGCTCCAACTGGCGCCGGATTTGTGGCCTACCCTATGCGATGCTCATCAATTGGAGAGCGCCATTCTGAACCTCGCCATCAATGCGCGGGATGCCATGCCGGATGGCGGCACGCTCACATTGGAGACCTGCAATACGGAGCTGGACGAGGCCTATGCCGCGCGTATGCCGGAGGTGGTGCCGGGGCCGTATATCTGCGTGAGCGTGAGCGATACCGGCACCGGCATGAGTGCCAGCGTGATGGAACAGGCTTTTGAGCCATTCTATACGACCAAACCCTTGGGCCAGGGCACCGGCCTCGGCCTCTCGATGATTTACGGATTTACCAAGCAATCCGAGGGCCATGCGCGCATCTATTCCGAGCTTGGCAAAGGCACCACTGTCAAACTTTTTCTCCCCCGCTTCGTGGGGGATGTGGTGGAGGCGGCAGAAACCCCGGCGGCGGCATCGCACATTCCAGCCGCCAGCCATGCCACCGTGCTGGTGGTGGAGGATGAGGAGATCGTGCGTGGCTTAGTTGTGGATGTGCTGGAGGAGATGGGGATTACCACGCTCACCGCCCATGACGGCCCCTCCGGCCTTGCCGTGCTGCAATCGCGCCAGATGATCGACCTGCTGGTGACCGATATCGGCCTGCCGGGCCTGAATGGCCGCCAGATGGCCGATGCCGGAAGGCTGTTGCGCCCTGATCTCAAAATCCTGTTCATGACCGGCTATGCCGAAACCGCGGCGATGGCCAATGGGTTCCTGGAACCCGGCATGGAGATGATCACCAAACCTTTCCCGATTGAATCGCTGGCTGCGCGGATCAGAGGGATGATCCTCGCCTAAACCCCCGCCCCCTGGCCTTCCACCCCCTCCCCCTGTAATCAGGCGATGAACAATAGCAGGTGTCTGATGCGTCTTTCCCAAAGTTTGATCCCGACCTTGAAGGAGATTCCGGCGGAGGCGCAGATCGCCTCGCACCGGCTGATGTTGCGGGCGGGGCTCGTGCGGCAGATGGCCTCGGGCATTTATGCCTGGCTGCCGGCGGGGTTGCGGGTGCTGCGGCGGATTGAGCAGATTGTGCGTGAAGAACAGGATGCCGCCGGCGTGCAGGAATTGCTGATGCCGACCATTCAGAGTGCCGATTTATGGCGCGAGAGCGGGCGCTATGAGGCCTATGGCAAGGAGATGCTGCGGATTACGGACCGCCATGAGCGCGAGCTGTTGTTTGGGCCGACCAATGAAGAGATGATTACGGCCATTATGCGCGATGCCGTAAAGAGCTATCGCGATCTGCCGCAGATGCTCTACCATATTCAGTGGAAGTTTAGAGACGAGGTGCGGCCGCGTTTTGGCGTGCTGCGCGGGCGGGAATTTTTGATGAAGGATGCCTATAGTTTTGATTTGGATTATGAAGGCGCGCTGATCGCCTATAAAAAATTCATGCTGGCTTATATGCGGACGTTTCAGCGTATTGGCATTACGGCGATTCCCATGCGGGCGGATACCGGGCAGATTGGCGGTGATTTGTCGCATGAATTCCATATTCTGGCGCCGACGGGTGAGAGCGGCGTGTTTTATGATGCGGCTTTTGAGGCTGGCGATGCGGCGGGTGAAACCGACATCGATGCATTTTACGAGAAGATGACGACGATCTACGCCGCGACCGACGAAAAACATGATCTGGCGGCATGGGGCGCTGTTCCTGAGGAGCGCAAGCGCGAGGGACGTGGCATCGAAGTCGGCCAGATTTTTTACTTCGGCAAAAAATATTCCGAAACCATGGGATTCTCCGTGATTGGCAAAGATGGGAGTAGAATCTTTCCCGAGATGGGGAGTTATGGGATTGGCGTGTCACGGCTGGTGGGCGCGATTATCGAGGCGCGGCATGATGAGGCGGGGATTATCTGGCCGGATGCGGTGGCACCGTTCCGCGCCGCGATTCTTAACCTGCGGCAGGGTGACGCGGTAACGGACAAGATTTGCGATGAGCTTTATGCGCGTCTGGGCGCGGATGCGCTGTATGACGACCGCGAGGAGCGGGCCGGCGCCAAATTCGCGGAAGCGGATTTGATGGGGCATCCGTGGCAGATTATTGTGGGGCCGCGAGGGGCGGCTGCTGGTATGGTGGAATTAAAGCGGCGCGCCACGGGGGACCGGACCGAATTACCGGTTGAGGACGCGTTGGCGAAAGTTCTGGGCTGATGTTCGGCGCTTTTGAACGCAAGGTGGCGGCGCGGTATTTGCGCGCGCGCCGGGGTGAGCGGTTTGTTTCGGTGATCGCGATTTTTTCGCTGGTCGGCATCGCCCTGGGTGTTGCGACGCTGATCATCGTCATGAGCGTGATGAACGGGTTTAGGCAGGAATTGCTTTCCCAGATTCTCGGCCTAAACGGCGATATCGGGGTTTATGGGCAAAACGCGCCGCTGACGGGTTATGATGATATTGCGGCTAAAATTAAGGCGCTGCCGGGTGTGACTTCAGCCTTTCCAATCTCCCAAGGCGAGGTTTTGCTCTCCGGCCCGCAAGGCGGCGCGCTGGGCGGCATTGCGCGTGGGATTACGCCGGATGGGTTGAACGCGCTGCCAACGGTTTCAAACCATGTGGTGGCGGGTAATTTGGCTGATCTGACTGGCCAAGGTGTAATTGCGATTGGGCAAGGGCTGGCACAGCAATTTGGTGTTGGCGTGGGCGGCAATGTGACGCTGATTTTACCGCAGGGCAAACCGACGGTATTCGGGACGATTCCGAGCATTGAGAGTTTTAAAGTCGTTGCGATTTTTCAAACCGGTATGCAGCAATATGATTCGAGTTTTGTGTTTTTGCCTTTGGCGGCGGCACAGACTTTGTTTCAGCAGCCAGGCGCTGCAACGCAGATTCAGGTTTTTGTGACCGATCCAGACAATGATACCGCGATCAAACAAGAGATTGCCAGCGTGCTGCCAGGCGCCAACATCCAGGATTGGCGGCAGGACAACGATAGTTTTCTGGCGGCGGTGACGGTGGAGGGGAATGTGATGTTTTTGATCCTCACCCTGATCATTCTGGTCGCCGCCTTCAACGTGATTTCCTCGCTGATCATGATGGTGAAGGACAAAGCCGCCGATATCGCGATTCTGCGCACCATGGGTGCCAGTTCCGGCGCCATATTGCGGATTTTCCTCATGTGCGGCGCCTCTGTTGGCGTGCTGGGGACGTTGATTGGCTTTGTGCTGGGCGTCGTTTTTTGCGCCTATATCGAGCAGATCAAAGAATTCGTTCAATGGATTACCGGCACGCCTCTGTTTGATCCAACGGTCTACTACCTCGAATCCCTGCCCGCCAAACTCGATTGGCACCAGGTTGTGGAAGTGCTTCTTATGTCCTTTGCTTTATCGCTCCTGGCGACAATCTACCCAAGCTGGCGCGCCGCCAAAATTGACCCCATCGAGGCCCTGCGCCGTGAATGAAATTTTGGTTCTGCAGGATATTCAGCGCATCTACAAAACGGGTGATGAGGCATTGGCAGTGCTGAAGGGCGCATCTCTGTCACTGGCCGCCGGCGAAATTGTCGCCCTCGTCGCTCCCTCAGGCTCCGGTAAATCAACTTTGCTGCATCTGGCGGGATTGTTGGAACGGCCGGATGGTGGTGCTGTGATCATCGATGGCCGCGATACCGCCGCGCTGAATGACACGGCGCGCACCGATATACGGCTGCGGCGGATCGGGATTGTGTACCAATTCCACCATTTGCTGCCCGAATTTACAGCACTCGAAAATATTTCGGTGCCCCAAATGATTGCCGGCGTGACTGAGAAAGCGGCACAGGCGCGCGGCATGGCATTGCTTGAAAAATTCGGTCTCACCGCACGCGCCGCGCATTTGCCTGGCAAATTATCCGGCGGCGAACGCCAGCGCGTCGCCATCGCCCGTGCCCTTGCAAACCGCCCAGCCTTGCTGCTGGCCGATGAGCCAACCGGCAATCTGGATGTCGCGACCTCCGATATCGTGTTTGAGGAATTGCTGCGCATCGTACGGAGCGAAAATGTCGCGGCACTCATTGCAACGCATAACCCGGAACTGGCGGCGCGCATGGATAGGCGGTTGACGCTGCGCGATGGCGTGCTGGCTTAGCCTGATTTTTTTAAAACCAAAATACTCCAGGCCCCATCCACAAAATGCCGCTGCAGCACCAGCCCTGCCCGGCGATGCGCGGAGAGCACCCAGCGCAACTGTGTGTTCAGCAGCCCGGCGAGAATCACCACACCACCAGGTGCCAGGTTTACGGCAAGCTGATGCGCCATCGCACAAAGCGGCCGCGCCAAAATATTGGCAAACACCAAATCATAAGGCGCTTTTTGGCGTAAAATTTTGTTCATCCAGCCATCGGCGCAGATTGCGTGCACAAGCCGGCTGACCCCGTTGAGTTTCGCATTGGCAGCCGCAACACGCGCAGCCCGCGGGTCAATATCACTTGCCAAAACGCTCTTGTGGAACATTTTGGTGGCGGCGATGGCGAGAATACCAGACCCAGTGCCGAGATCCAGAATCTGCGTAGCATTTTTGAATTTTGACACATATTCCAAAGCCACCAAACAGCCACGGGTGGAATTATGCTCGCCCGTGCCAAACGCCATGCCCGCATCCAGCGTGAGAATCATACGCCCAGGGATGGGCGGTGCAACAATATGCGTGCCGCGAACCACAAAACGCTCACCAATTTTTTGTTCCGGGAACGCGTCTTTCGTCCGCGCCAGCCACCCGCCCACCGGCACCAAAGAGCGTGTAACCTCAGCCGTATAACCAGTGAGCAACTCCGCGACGGCGATCGCGGAAAAAAGCTCATCCTCATAAGCGCCGCGTTCTTTTACCCCTTGGATATCCCAAAGATCATTCGGCTCATCATGAAAAAACGACACCGCCCGGCAGACCGAGCCAAGAGCGGCTTCAAAATGATCAAGCGCATCGGCCGGCACCGTCAACGCGATACAATCCAGCAACTCAGCTGTCATGGCGTTCCACAAAATTGCTCAAAATGCGTTTCTCGCCCGAAGTCTCAAAATTAATAATCAGCCGGTCATCATCCGTCGCGGTCACCCGCCCGTAGCCAAATTTTTCATGAAACACCCGCGCCCCCACCGGGATTCTGTCCGCCCGCGCCGGCCGGGGTGCCACCGCGCTGGCATCGGTGATTTTCGGGCGCGGCGCGTAGAGTGGAAACCGCACCTCTGGCGTGCTGTGCTGCATCACGTCGCGCGCCGCCGAGCCGGTGGTGCTCACAAATTCCTCAGGCAACTCATCAATGAATCGTGATGGAATCGAATTTTGCCACCCCGCATAGGTCTTGCGCCGCGCCGCATGGCTGATGATGGCGCGCTTGCGGGCGCGCGTAATGCCGACATAAGCCAGTCGGCGCTCCTCCTCCAGGCTCTTATTCCCACCCTCATCCAGAGCGCGCTGGTTGGGAAACACGCCTTCCTCCCAACCTGGCAGAAACACTGTATCAAATTCGAGCCCCTTGGCGCCATGCAGAGTCATCATGCTGAGTTTTTCTCCACCCGCCTGCTCCTCATTATCCACAACTAGCGACACATGCTCAAGAAACCCCTGCAAAGTTTCAAAATCGGCAATCGCGCGTAAAAGCTCTTTCAAATTCTCCAACCGCCCCGGCGCCTCGGGCGATTTATCCTGCTTCCACATATCCAAATAGCCCGACTCATCCAGAATGGCATTCAGGACCACCACATGCCCATCGGTCTCCAGCAATGCCCGCCAGGAGGCAAAATATTTTAGAAAAACCGCCATGGTGTCCCGCAATTTGCCTCGAAACCCGCCTTCCGCCACCAAACATTCCGTTGCAGTATAAAGCGAAATTTTGTCCGCCCGCGCCCGCTCATGCATCGCACGGAGCGAAATATCGCCTACGCCGCGTTTCGGGGTATTGATAATCCGCTCAAATGCCAAATCATCCGCCGGCTGTACCAGCAGGCGCAAATACGCAATCGCATCGCGAATCTCAGCCCGCTCGTAAAACCGCAAACCGCCAATAATCCGGTAAGGCAGCCCCAAAACAATCATCCGCTCTTCAAACGCCCGCGTCTGAAACCCAGCCCGCACCAAAATCGCCATCTCCGCAAGACTCTCGCCAGCGCGGCTATAGGATTCCAGGCGGATGCCAACAACCCGCGCCTCCTCATCAGAATCCCATAGCGACAAAACTTCAACATTCTCGCCAGCCGCATCATTCCGCCCGGATCGCAACGTCTTACCCAGCCGCCCCTGGTTATGCGCAATCAAATGCGAAGCTGCCGCCAATATCGGCGCGGTGGAGCGGTAATTCGCCTCCAATTTAATGGTTTTTGCGCCGGGAAAATCCCGTTCAAATTTCAGTATATTTTCAATTTCTGCGCCGCGCCAGGAATAAATGCTCTGGTCATCATCCCCCACACAACATATATTCTTCTGCTCCTGCGCAAGCAAGCGTAACCAGTAATATTGTACCTGGTTGGTGTCCTGATACTCATCCACCAGAATATATTTGAACATGCGGTGATACGTCGCCAAAACCTCCGCATCCCGGCGGAGCAGGTTAACCGTGAGGAGCAAAAGATCACCAAAATCCACCGCATTCAAAGCCCGCAAACGCTCTTGATACGCCGCATACAAAGCCCGCGCCCGGCCATTCGCAAAATCACTATCCTGGTCCGCCGGAATCTCATCCGGCAAAAATCCCTTATCCTTCCAGCGCTGAATCTGCCCCATCAGCGCATTCACCGGCCAGCGCTTCACATCCAGCCGCGCCGCCTCCATAATCTGCTTCAACAATCGTAGCTGATCATCCGTATCCAGAATCGAAAAACTGCTCTGCAACCCAACCCGGTCCGCGAACCGCCGCAACATCCGCGCCCCCAGCGCATGAAATGTGCCCAGCCACAAACCCTCCGCCGGCTCCCCCAAAATCCGCGCCACACGCTCGCGCATCTCGCGCGCCGCCTTGTTGGTGAACGTGACCGTGAGAATCTGATTGGGAAACGCCCGCCGTGTCAGCAAAATATGCGCAAACCGAGTCGTCAAAACCCGCGTCTTGCCCGTGCCAGCCCCCGCTAACACCAGCACCGGCCCCTCCGTCGCCTCCACCGCCTCACGCTGGGCCTGGTTCAGGCTGTCAAGGTAATGGGTCATGCTTGTGGGGTTTTTAAGGAAGGAAGGCCAGGGGCTCTGCCCCTGGACCCCGCCAGGGCAAGGTGCCCTGGACCCCCATTAGTTAATAAGAAGGGGTTAGGAATGGCGGCTGCCCATATGCTTGTGACACCGCTGGGGCAGCCGCCATTCCTAACCCTCCTCTTAATTATTGGGGTCTGGGGCCTCTCGGCCCCAGCGGGGGTCCAGGGGGCAGAGCCCCCTGGCCTTACTTCCTTAAACCCCACCAGCACCACCCCTTGGCTTGACGCCGAGGATACGGGCGATGGCGTAGACCAGGTCCGGGCGGTTGAGGGTGATGAAGTGGAATTCGTCGATGCCGTTGGCTTGCAGGGTGCGGACTTGTTCGGCGCAGGTGGCGGCGGCGACCATGCGGCGGGTTTCGATATCCTCGTCCAGACCTTCAAAGAGTTCGCCCATCCAGGCCGGCACATGGGTGCCGCAGCCGGCGCAGAATTTCGCGGCCTGGGTGAAGTTGGAGACCGGCATGATGCCGGGGACGATGGGGGCTTTGATGCCGGCGGCGAGGGCTTTGTCGAGGAAGCGCAGGAAGGTGGCGTTATCGAAGAACATTTGGGTGATGGCGCGGGTGGCGCCGGCGTCCAGCTTGCGCTTCAAATTATCGAGGTCGGCATCCGCGCTCAGTGCCTGCGGGTGCACTTCCGGGTAGGCGGCGACGGTGATTTCAAAATCCGCCACGCGTTTGAGCCCGGCGACCAGGTCCACCGCGAAATCATAGCCGCCGGGATGCGGTGCATAGGTCTCACCTTTCGGCGGGTCCCCGCGCAGCGCGACGATATGTTTAACGCCGGCCTCCCAGTATTGCCGGGCGATGTCGTCCACCTGTTCGCGGGTGGCGCCCACGCAGGTGAGGTGGGCGGCCGGCGTCAGGCTGGTTTCCTGGGCGATCCGCATGACGGTGGCATGGGTGCGCTCCTGCGTGGAGCCGCCGGCGCCGTAGGTGACGGAGACGAAGCGCGGATTAAGCGTGGCCAGGCGTTCCACGCAGCCCCAGAGCTGGGCTTCCAGGGCGGCGGTTTTGGGGGGGAAGAATTCGAATGAGATTGCCGGTGCCGGCGCACCGGCGCGGCCAGGCAAGGGCGCGATGCGTTCGCCGGTGGCCCAGCGTTCCAATGTGTCTCTGGTGGGTGAATGGGTCATGGTCTCGCTCCGTAGGCGCGTTTGGTGGCAGGAAGGGGCGGATTTCGCAAGGGGTGGGATATAACCGTATCCTTAAGGCTGGCGAGGGAGTTGAAGCCGCGTTAAGGCACAACACATAAGGTGTGAACAAATATGCCGGATGGCGGTGATTCTTAAGGAGGCTTTAAGTGCGGGTGAAGAGATGGGACAAGGTTTTGCGGCCAGCGGCGGTAGCACCTGGTTTATTGGTATCGGCGCTGTTGAGCGGCTGCGCGACGGCGCCGCCGAAGGCGGATACCGCCGATTATAAGGCCTACCAAGAGGTGAATGACCCGCTGGAGCCCACCAACCGCGTGTTCTACGCGGTGAATGACAAGCTGGACCACTATGTCATGCGGCCAATCGCCGAAGGCTATGTGCACATTACCACGCAAGGCATCCGCAACCATGTCGGTGATTTTGTCACCAATATCGGCGAGCCGGCCGAGCTGATCAATTTCATGGCCGAAGGCAAGCCGCGCCTGGCGGGCACCTCACTGGTGCGGTTCGTGGTGAATTCCACGGTTGGCATTGGCGGGATTTTTGATCCCGCCGCCTCCCTTGGGTATCAGGAGACGGGGACCGATTTTGGCCTGACCCTGGCCTCCTGGGGCATACCAGAAGGGCCGTATCTATATCTGCCGGTATTCGGGCCGTCTGGCGGGCGGGATGTCTGGAACATCCCATTTGAGTATTTCGCCACCCCGATGGAGGCCGCGCCGGCCAGCCATGCTCTAACCTATTTCAACTATTCCGAAACCGCGGTGCTTCTGGTCAATACGCGGGCGCAGTATATCCAGCCCATCGACCAGATCGAGGCGACGGCGCTCGATCCCTATGCCACATTTAGGAGCCTTTATCGCCAATCCCGCGACTCAAACCTACAGCAGATTGAGCAGCGCGACACGCTGACGCCACCGGATTGGACAGCGCCTGCGGCGCCTTAGGGCTCATTTCTTTTTGAGGGACGGCAAAATGTATCTCCGTAGATGGTTTTTGGGTGCCGCCGCATCCGTTGTTTTGCTTGGGCTGGCTGGAACGGCACAGGCGCAGGTAGCACCAGATGCAGCGAAAGCCTTCATCACGCAATCCGGGCAGCAATTGGTAAGTATCGTGAACAGCAATGATGCGCAGGCCCAGAAGGATGACGAATTACGCCAGCTGGTCGACAAGATCGTCGCAGTCGACCAGGTGGGGGATTATGTGCTGGGCCGCTACAAATCCACCGCCACACCGGACCAGCATACGCAGTTCCTAAAATTGTTTCATCAATTGCTGTCCTACAACATCACCTACCAGATCAAGGCGTATCAAGGCATCTCATTCACCGTGAATGGCACCAGCGAGATGGGGAGTGATACGGTGGTGGACACCACCATCACCACGCCAGGTAAGGCGCCGGCTGATGTCGGCTGGGCGGTCGATGAGGTGGATGGCAGCCCCAAAATTGTCGATGTGATCGTGGCGGGGACCTCGCTGCGTATTACCACGCGCAATGATTATGCCTCGGTGATTACCGATAATGGCGGGCAGTTCACAGCGTTGCTGACAGCGATGCAGAACCAGATTAACAAGGTCGCAGGGCAGTAAAAGGAAGAACTTCTTTTTTGAAAAAAAGAAGGAAAAAACTTTTGCTCCGCTTCGCGTGGTGTTACCGCTCCCGGAGTCAGGCCGGCATGGCAGAGGGGCGGGTGCGGCAGCGCGTGATTTACACATATTAGCCGTTTGCTAACTGCGATTGGTTTATCCTGCATGCCGTTACGTTAAGGGGGTTCGGGCGATGTCAGGGCGCGATTCTCAGTTTTTGGCGCGGCGCTTGGTGCTGCTGGGGGGAATCCTGGCTGGCCTGGTTGGGGTGCGTGCATCCGGCCAGGCAAACGGCAAGATCACCGGTACAGGCGGGAGATGCGGGCCGTTTGCGCTGCTCGATCAACACGGAAGAACGGTCACCGACCGTGCTCTGTGCGGCCACTATGCGCTGATCTATTTTGGTTACACACGCTGTATGGATTTCTGTCCAGCGACGCTCGCAAAGCTAGCGCGCGTGCTACGTCTGCTGGCAGGCACCGGGGTAAACCCGAAAGTGGTGTTTATCTCCGTCGATCCGGCGCATGACACGCCAGCGATCACCGGCGCCTATGCGCGGCAATTCTCGCCTGCTATTCTGGCACTCACCGGCACGCCGGCCGCGATTGACCATGTGGTGGAGGCCTATAATGTGTTTGTCGGCGTGGGGGATATGGATACTGGCGGGATCAAGCATACCTCAATGACCTTCCTGATCGGGCCGGACGGGAAATTTGTGCGCATGTTTTCACAAAACCAGCCCGCCGAGACAATCGCCCGTGCCCTCCTCGCGCTGCCCCGTAAGGCATGACAGAATTTGGCCGTTGCAGGAAAGGACAGGGGGCGCCCTGCGGCGCAGCTTGCCGCGCGACGCCCCCTTGGCGTTTCTTTACGCCGCCTGGCGGTTCACGTGCGATTCCGAAATTTCCGTCAGCTTGCGGTCTGCGGCTTTTTCCTCATCCAGCGTGGCTTGCAGATGCGGGATGATCTGCGTGCGGCCAAGCTGATGCGCGAGTGAGATCAGCGTGCCATAGCGGCTGATTTCATAATGCTCGACCGCCTGCGCCGAGGAGGCTAGGGCAACGTCCCGCACCGCCTCGTCATCGACATCCGAAACCACGGACTTGGCTTCCTTGATGATGCCGTCAATCGCCTCGCAGGTGGTGCCTTTGGCGGGCTCGCCAATGGCCTGGAAGACTTGTTCAAGGCGGGTTATTTGATGCTCGGTCTCGCGCAAATGGGACTGGAAACCCTGGCGCAATTGCGGGTTATGGGTTTTTTCGATCATCTGCGGCAGCGCCTTGGTAATCTGCTGCTCGGCATAATAAATATCCTGCAGCGTGTGCAGAAAGAGATCGTCGAGGGTTTTAATCGGTTTCATGAACAATGCCATGGAATGGTCTCCTTAGACGTTCGTGTTTCGCCAATGCCAGTATTGGCAGGCCCACGCCATGTGGAAACGCCTCAGGTGAGATCAACCAAGTTTGTTTGAACGGGCCGTGAGGGATTGTTCATGACAATTAAAACGCGGCTTCGCTGAAAATGCGGGTGATGTCGCCGTTCCAGGCATTATGGTAGCGGTCCAGCCAGTATTCGGCCTGGGTGGGGGCGCCGGCGGCAATATTTTTTAGGGGATCAAGGAAAATTCGTTCATCATCCCCGCTTTTGTCCTTACGGGCGCGGGCGCGAAGGCCATCCGCGGCAATACCAACCGCGTCGCGGGCGAGGTCCCGCAGCGTACCGGCGCCATACCGCGTGGTGATGCCAGTCACGGGAACAGCTTCGCGCAGGGCAAGTATATCTTCGTGCGTGAGGTGGCTTATGAGCGCGGATGCGGCAGCCAGCGCCGCAGGATCATAAAACAGCCCGGTCCAAAACGCCGATTGCGCCAGCATCATGGGCGGGGAGCCAGAATCGGCGCCGCGGGTTTCGATATAGCGTTTTAAGCGCACATCGGGGAAGGCGGTGGTGCTGTGGTCGGCGAAATCACCGATGGTGGCGCGTTCGCCGGGCAAAGATGCGAGTTTGCCGGCCATGAAATCCCGGAACGAGGCACCGGCTGTGTCAATGAAAGTCCCGTCGCGGTAGACAAAATACATCGGCACATCGAGCAGCCAATTGGCATAGGCCTCGAAGCCAAAACCGTCCTGAAACACGACAGCGGGGATGCCGGCACGGGCATTATCCGTATCGGTCCAGACCTGGGCCCGGTTGGAGAGCAGGCCATTGGGTTTGCCCTCATAGAAGGGCGAATTGGCAAACAGAGCGGTGGCCAGCGGCTGCAGCGCGTAGCCAACCCGCATTTTTTGCACCATGTCGGCTTCGGAGGAAAAATCGAGGTTCACTTGCACGGTGCAGGTCCGGAACATCATATCGAGCCCCCTGGTGCCCACTTTGGGCATATAGGACTGCATGATTTTGTACCGCCCCTTGGGCATCACCGGCATATCCGTGCGCTTGGCCTGCGGGTGGAAGCCGAGCGGTGCGAAGCCGAGGCCCAGCGCCGGCGC
>Ga0116226_10003301_pt1 | contig 14232 bp, 14 predicted proteins | sample S1TSphfallax_FD_89692 | JGI IMG/M metagenome (GOLD analysis project Ga0116226, IMG submission 89692) | Host-associated microbial communities from peat moss isolated from Minnesota, USA - S1T2_Fa - Sphagnum fallax MG | ecosystem: Host-associated > Plants > Peat moss > Unclassified | place: USA...
ATTGCTCAGCGCGTAATTCTTGCCGTAGGCTTCAACCTGGGCCCAGGTTTCGCCGGGGCCGGCGTCAGCCTGGTAGAACTGGGTGGTGTTGACCGCAGAGAACATGGTCATCGTCCAGTTCGCCGGCAGATTGGTGACGGACTTGAACAGATAATTCTCGGCCGTACCGCCGGAGTAGGACAATTCACCGTCCGATTTGCGATAATCCACGTTCAGCAGGATCTTGGTGCCGGCCAGTTGCGAAATATCGCCGGTCTGGAAGGTGGAAACGGATTCAACCGTGCCGAAAGAGGCGTAAGTGGCCTTTTCCGAAGCGCTTGGCGTATCGTTCACCTGCGGCGAAAAGAGGTGGACGGCGCCGCCGTAATTGGCCTGACCGAGGTCGCCCGCCGCGCCGGGGCCGCGATCCACAACCGCCGTGCCGATGGTGGAAGCGGGGAAGTAGGAAGCGGGGTGGTGCGTCGGGTTGTTGGTGTCGCCGAACGAAATCTGGTCGTAGGTGAGGTTGAAATTGCCATCGGAAAAGCCGCGCAGCGAAATCTTGTTGGTTTCGCCGACGCCGCCGCCGTTGGAGGAGATGCCGGCCATGCTCGGGGCCAGCAGGACGGTCGTGGTGTAGTCGCCGGTCTCAGGCCGCGACTGCTCGATGAAGTTGTGGCTGATGATAGCTTCAGGCTGGCTCTCATCTAGCGAGGCTTTCACAGGGGCCGCCGCCGCGGCCTTGTCCCGCTCAACCCGGATCACGACCTCATCCACCGACACGCCCTCGGCGCTGGTCGTGGTGACAGGCGCTGTTTTCACAGGCGTATCGGTCGCATCGGCGCGTGCGACGCCGGCCGAAACGCTTCCCGCGACGATCGCAGAGACGGCCGCTGAAAAGAGGACTAATTTCGCCAGACGCGGCGCGCCTGTCATGGTGGTTTCATTGCGACGCAGCATAGGGTTCCCCTTAAAGTTCTGAAGGGACGGACCTGTGCCATCAGGCGAGCGGAGACCTCCGCTCAACGCGCTGCACCCTTTTTTGGCCGTCCCCGAGACCCTGCTAGCGATGGACGATGAAATGTATGAGACCTTAACGCTAAGCTTGCGTGACTTTTATTGCGACGCCACAAGCTTCGATCTGCTGCTGAAAGGGATCATGTCGGGGCGTAAGACAACCGCCGCAATTTGCCTCAATTTCGGCGCCTTAGCGCATCATTTCTAAGCGCCGCCGCCGCTTAAGCTTGTTCATCAGCCATCCAGGCGCGAGGTTGGGGCCCACGGCCAGGATGCGACGAAAGAACACATTGATGAACAATGTCCTAATAGTGTGCCTGCACCGCAACATTGACCGCTAACGGATGGCTTAATGGCGCGTACGGATAAGGGTGGCCGACCTCAAGCCGCAACACGGCTTTTTGTCGAGCGGCAAATCCATCTCTACAGCGACGGCAAGGTTCGAACCTTCGTGCTCAGCCCGCGACGTCAGGCCACGATGGCGGCGTCGGCTGCCGTTGTCGCCATCGCCTTGCTCGGCGGCGTCGGCTTCGCGGTCGGCTCCTCCTACCTGGCGTCCGCAGCTCAGACCAAGGTCAAGACGACGCCCCTAATCGCGACCGCGCCCTCAGCCGGTGCAGTCAAGGGAAACGCCGCCGTCGCCGCGCCGTCGCCGCCCAATCATCCCGCGATCAACGATCTTATCCATACCGTGGAGCGGCGCGACGCGGCGCTCACCTTGCTACTGAAGAAACTTGATCCGGCTGCCGTAAAGGGCGCGGGGCCTGTGCATCTGAATGGCGCCAAGGAACAGGTCAGCCTGCTGGATGCGGCGCGTGCGGATCAGGAGCGTCTGATCAATCTCGCAAGCGCGGCCATACACGGCCGCCTCACCCGGCTTGAGCGGGCGTTCAAGACGGCGCACCTGAACCCCGCCACGTTTGAAAGTCGGCGCGGCGGCGTCGGCGAAGGCGGCCCCTTTATCGACGCCAAGGACCCGCGGGCGCTGGCGCACTTCCTTGATGTGGATGAGCCGTTCGCCGCCAACCTTTCCAACGCCGCGGGCGAGGCCAACGCTCTGCACAGCCTGTCCCAGGCCTTGGCGCGCGTGCCCTTCGGCATCCCGGTGTCGCATATCGAACGGACCAGCAGCTTCGGCGAGCGTACGGACCCGTTCACAGGTCGCCTCGCCTTTCATCCCGGACAGGACTTCCGCGGGGCCTATCGCACACCGATCCACGTCACGGCGGCGGGCGTCGTCGCCTTCACCGGCCAGCGGACGGGCTATGGCAACACGATCGAAGTGGATCACGGCCACGGTCTGAGAACCCGCTATGCTCACTTGGCTGGCTTCCTTGTCCGGCCAGGGCAAAGCGTCACGGCGGGCCAGACCATAGGGGCCATGGGCTCCACCGGCAGATCTACAGGCGTTCACCTGCACTATGAAGTGTGGCAAGATGGACGTCTCCAAAATCCGGACCGGTTTCTGAAGGCAGGCCAAGGTGTTCAACAAGGCGGCTAAGTCGGACCTCGGGTCCGAGTCATCTCCTGGGTCCCGCAAGAGCAAGGCGGCGTCTCTCATCGGCCCTGACCTTGTTTTCGAGGGGCGGTTGTCGGGAACGGGCGAGGCCCACATCGAGGGACGTGTTATCGGCACGGTGCGGCTGGGGCGGCTCACGATCGGCGAGTCCGGCTATATCGAAGGCTCCATCGAGGCCGAACACCTGGATGTGCGCGGGCGGGTCAGTGGGTCGATCCAGGCCCTGAGTGTTCGCATCGCCGCCAGCGCCCATGTGGAGGCGGATATTACCCATCAGCAGCTTTCGATGGAGGCAGGCGCCTTCTTCCAGGGCCGCTGCATGCAGGTGCCGGACTTTTCCACGACCCGGACACATCTTATTGAAGCCTCCGCCGCAACGGTGTCCGAACCTGAGCCTGAGGCTGAGGCGGCCGAATAGCATCCGGTTTTGCCGGCTCGGGCGGTTGATCGTCGCCAAACGCCACGTGACGAGACGGGCGCCAATAAGCTAAGCCTGTTTCATGACTGAGACCCGCGCCAGCTTCGGCTTTCAAGACGTCGATCCCTCGCAAAAGCCCGGCCTCGTGCGGGGCGTGTTCGACCGCGTCGCCGGCCGTTATGATCTAATGAACGACCTGATGTCCGTCGGCGTGCATCGGCTGTGGAAGGATATGACGGCCGCGCGCCTCAATCCCCAGCCGGGCGAGCGCATTATCGACTGCGCCGGCGGCACGGGCGACATCGCCAAGCGCCTGGCCAAGCTGGCGCGCGAAGCGAAGCGACGGCGCGGCGGCGCCGACGCCGAAATCCTCGTGGTTGATTATAACGCTGAAATGGTCGGCGTCGGGCGCGAGCGGGTCAGGGACGCGGAAATCGCCTGGAGCGTCGGCGACGCTCAACGCCTGCCGCTGAAGGACGCCTCCGCCGACGCCTATGTCATCGCCTTCGGCATCCGCAATGTTACCGATATCCCGCTCGCCCTGCGGGAGGCGCGACGCGTGCTGAAGCCGGGCGGCCGCTTTTTATGCCTGGAATTTTCCCAGCCGCCGGCCAAGGCGATCAGCGCGCTCTACGACGCCTACTCCTTCAACGTCATTCCCCAGGTCGGCGATTGGGTGGCGAAGGACCGGGAGTCCTATCAGTACCTCGTGGAAAGCATTCGCCGCTTCCCGACCCAGACCCGATTTTTGGAGATGATAGAGCAGGCGGGCTTCGGCCGGGCAGGATACACAAACTTTTCCGGCGGGGTGGCGGCCTTGCACCACGGCTGGGCGATCTAAGGCCGCACGCGCATGGCCAATCCCGCGTCTTCCGCCCTGCGCCTCGTCGCGGCCGGCTGGGTGCTGGCGCATCACGACGCCCTGACCCCGCGCGAGGTCGCTAGCCTCCTCCCGCCGCCGATCCGCTATGCCGGCGCCGTCTTGCGACTTTTGGCCGGCGGGGCAGGGGCGAAGGGGCGACCGGGGGAGCGGCTGGCGCGCGCCTTTGAGCGGATGGGGCCGGCCACGATCAAGCTGGGTCAGCTTCTCTCAACCCGAGCGGACATCTTCGGCGCCGTATTCGCCGACGATCTCAACCGGCTGAAGGATCGCCTGCCTCCGTTTCCGATTGAGGTGGCGCGCGCAGAAATCGCGGCGGCGCTCGGTCGCCCCGTGGAAAGTTTGTTCGCCAGCATAGATCCGCCCATCGCCGCCGCCTCCATCGCCCAGGCCCATCCCGCCATGCTGCTCGACGGGCGCAAGGTGGCGGTAAAGGTGCTGCGCCCGGGCATAGAAAGGCGCATCGCCAAGGACGTCGCCGCCATGGCCCTGGGCGCGGCGATTGTGGAACGCCTGGCGCCCCAGCTCGCCCGGCTGGAGCCGCGCCTCTTCACCCACACCGTCTCCCGCTCGCTGGAGCTTGAGACCGATCTGCGCCTGGAGGCCGCCGCCGCCAGCGAGATGGGCGAGGTTATGGCGCTCGACCCTTATATGCAGGCGCCCAAGGTGGTGTGGGACGGCGTCAATAAGCGTGTGCTGACGCTGGAATGGGTGCGCGGTGTCCCCCTGTCGGCGGCGACGACGCTCGACCTGCCCGGGCTGGATCGCCCGACGCTGGCCAACAATGTGATCCGCGCCTTCCTGACCCAGGCCTTGGATCACGGCGTGTTTCACGCCGACCTGCACGAGGGCAATCTGTTCGTAGAAGCGCCCGCCGGCCTGTTCGCGGTGGATTTCGGCATAGTCGGGCGTCTAGGCCCCCAGGAGCGCCGGTTTCTGGCGGAAATCCTCTGGGGTTTTATACGCCGAGACTATCGCCGAGTGGCGGAGGTGCATTTCGAAGCGGGCTATGTGCCACCCATCCACGACGTCGCCGCCTTCGCCCAGGCCCTGCGGGCGGTGGGAGAGCCGATCTTCGGCCGCAAGGCCGGCGATGTCTCCATGGGGCGCCTGCTGGGTCAGTTGTTCGAGATTACGGCTCTGTTCGACATGCACCTGCGCCCCGAGCTGGTGCTGCTGCAAAAGACCATGGTGACGGTGGAGGGCGTGGCTCGGCGTATCGACCCTCAGAACGATATCTGGGCGGCGGCCAAGCCTGTGGTCGAGCGCTGGATCGGGCGCGAACTCTCCCCCGTCCGTCGCCTGCGCGATCTGGCCGATCAGGGCGTGCGCGCCGTAGAAAGCTTCGCCCGCTGGGCCGAAACGGCGCCGATGGCAAAGCCGCCCGCCCCCGCCACAAAGGCCCCCACCCAACCCGTCGCCTGGATCGCCCTCGCCATCAGCCTGCTCGCAGCGGGGGCGGTGGTCTACGCCCTGCTGACCAGATCGCTCTGACTCCAAAGCGATGACGGCGGGCCGCCGGCGACTCCTCAGATCAATGGAGAAAGGCCCAGGCCACGCCGAAGACGATCAAGGCCAATGCGAACACACAGATAATGGGGGCCAACATGATGGGGTCAGCGGCGATGGCGGCGACTACTTCGATCAGCGCCTGAGTCCAAAATTTTAAGCTAAATAACTGTGACCTCAGGTCAAAACAATGACGCTGTAAGGCCCATTGAATCCAAATTTATCAAGCCTAAAAGCGCTTAATAATTAAATATAATAATATTTTGTGCGTTTAATACAAGAAATTTGAATCAATTTTACCGGGAAAACATCAGGTTTCTAATGCATTATATCGGCAACTATCGTCTTATTCAGTCGAGCTCATCTTTGATTTTGGTACAGGTTCCGCATAAACAACTGTGAAATCTGCTTTTTTCAGGACATGGCCACGCATGGCGCGAAGAACCTGATCCCGGTGAGCGCCCGCATGCAGGCCCAGGATGCGATCCAGCGCGAAAAGCTGAAACACGAACCGCTGGGCCGGGCCGCCAGGCGGCGGTCTGGGACCCGTATAGCCCAGGCTGCCATGGTCGTTCCAACCCTGCAGCATGCCGAGCGGCGTGGTCGGATCGCCGATATTGCGGACGGAATGGGCCAGGCCGGTGGTATGGGCCGGGATATTATAAGCCAGCCAGAGGACGAGCGGCGTGGGCTGGCCGGCGTCCGGCGCCTCTACCAGGAGGACGAAGCTCTTGGTCTGGGCCGGCGCGTCGGACCAGCTCAAGGGTGGCGACACGTTCTGCCCGGTCGCCACATAGCGCGTGGAAAACGGCTTGCCCGGCTTCCGGTCCGGCGCAGCAAACATCATGGGCGGGGCGTCGGGCAGCGACGCCTTCGTCTCCGGACGATCAAACGCGATCTCAGCCCCAAGACTCGACTCCGCAGCCGACTGGGCTAGGGCGAGACCGGACAGGCTGAGCGCCAGAAGCGCGGCGAGGATCAGTCGAACATTCATCAATAGGCTCTAAGGAAACAACCGCAGGAGGATCAGCGACGCCGCACCCGCCACGCCGCAATAAATGGCGAAGGGGTCGAAGGCTTTAAACTCATGGCGCTTGAACCAGCGCATCAAGGCCCAGATGCTGACATAGGCCACGGCGCCGGCGATCATGCCCGCGCCGACCGCCATAGCGCCGAAATGGCCGCCGGCCTTATGCAGCTTGGGCACTTCCAGAACCGCGGCGCCCAGAATGATCGGCGTGGCCGTCAGGAAGGAAAAGCGCGCCGCATCCTCATGATCCAGGCCGCACAGAAAGCCGCCGGCCATGGTGGTTCCGGACCGGGATATGCCGGGAATCAGGGCCAGACACTGGCAGCATCCGATCAGAACGGCGTGGACCCAGGTGAGTTGGTCCAGCCTTCGCCTCGCCCCCTTCTTCATGCGCTCCACCACAAACAAGATGACGCCGTTGACGATCAGGAAGGCGGCGGCGAGTTCCGCGCTGGAAAACGCCTTACGCAGTATCTTTTCGAGCGCAAAGCCGATCACGACGGCGGGGATCGTGGCCGCCACGACCCGCCAGAACAAGGCGCGCTCATACACCGCCCGGTCGCCCTTGTTGAGCAGGACCGCCAGGGCGAAATCCAGCCAGTCGCGCCAGAAATAGATCAACAGCGCCACCGCCGTTCCCAGATGCATGACGACAAGAAAGGGCAGAAAGCCGGGGTCGTCTTCACGGATCGCCCAATGCAACAGCTTGGGAATAATTACCGCATGGCCGAGGCTGGAGACGGGAAAGAGTTCGGTGACGCCCTGGATGATGGCCAGCAGCAGCACCTGGATCGTCGTCATGGAGGTCCCCTCATTGTCTCAGCGCCAGCGTCTCTCTATCCTTGTTTTCCGTTCCCGCCGCTAGGTTTCAGTTCATGAATAAGATCCTGTCCGCGCTCGTTTTCAGTCTTGCGGCCGCGGCTGCGCCGCAATTAGCAAGGGCCTCAAGCCCGATTACCGTCGAAGGGGCCTGGAGCCGACCTGCGCCCAAAGGCCTGCCGACGGCGGTCGTCTATCTGACCTTGCACAATTCAGGCGGGGTTGCGGATCGTCTGGTCGGCGCCTCCACGCCGGTCGCCGAAAGCGCGACCCTGCACCGCTCGGCCATGGCTAAGGGCATGATGACCATGGGGCCGGTTCCGGACGGGCTGGCGATTCCCGCTCATGGCGCGGCGACCCTGGCCCCCAATGGCTATCATCTGATGCTGGAAGGGTTGAAGCAGGGCCTAGCCGTCGGCGCGCGATTTCCAGTGACTCTGCGCTTTCAGCACGCCGGGGCGATGAGAGTCGAGGTGGAGGTAAGGGCCATGGCGCCCAATGGGTCAATGGCAGAGATGAAGATGTAAGGGGAGCGTCAGATGAGGGATAGGCCCTGGACGCCCTGTAGATAGACGCCGGTCAGGTCGGCCTGGCGGACATTAGCGCCGGTGAAGTTGGCGCGTTCCAAGTTGGCGCCGGTCAGCAGGGCGCGACGCAGGTCGGCGCCGGCCAGGTCGGCGCTGGTCAGCTTGGCGTTGGTCAGGTTTGTGGGCAAAAGCCGGTCCTCCCCGATCAGGAGCGCGCTGAGATGGGCCTGACGCAGGTCGGCGTGAGAGAGTTTGGCGTCGTTTAGCCGGGCGCCGCGCAGGTCCGCCCCCTTCAGCCGGCAATTCCTCAAATCCGCGCCCTCCAGCCGCGCGCCCTGAAGCTGCACGCCTTCCATGTCCAGGCCGTAGAAGATGGCGCACGGCGCGGAAAGAGCGGTCAGGTTCAGGCCGCGAATGGACTTCAGCCCGCGAAAATCGGCATGGGAGAAGGTGGACGGAGCGCCTTCCCGGCCGCCCGTTTCGCACCACAGGGCGTGGGCGCGCAGCATATCCTCATAAGGCTTGGCCGCCTCAGGCGTAATTACGCCCGTGTCGGTCAAGACGCCGCGCATATCCGCGCCGGCGGCGTTCCAGCCATAGGTGACGGCGCCGACCAGGATGGCGTCGCGCATGTCCGCCCCCGAAAGATCGGCTCCGGAAAGATCGGCGCCGGCCAGGTCCGCACCGTTGAAGCTGGCCTGTTTCAGATTGGCGCGCACCAGCTTGCAGTCCTTCATCACCGCATCGCTGAAGTCCGCCCGTACCGCTGTGACGCCAGACAGGCGTGAGCGCGACAGGTTCGCCCCCACCAGGATCACCCCCTGGGCGTCGCTGGCGCGCTTCACATGCTCCAGCATGCGAAACCCCTCCCGCGCGTCGGAGGCGGCGATGGAGCCTTCGCGCAGATCGGCTTCAAACAGGTCGGCCCCGGTCAGGTCGGCCCCGCGCAGGGAGGCTCCACGCAGATCGGCCCGGCGCAGACTGGCGTCGATTAGCCGGGTGTATTGCAGGTCCGCCCCGAACAGGATGGCGTTATCCAGCTTGGCGCCGCAGACATCCGCCCCCGCCAGGATCGCGCCGGTGAAATCTGCATCGGCCAGATTACGCCCCCGCAGGTTCAGGCCCGACAGGTCGGTGAACGAAAACACCGCCCGCGCGCCGCCCGGCTGAGCGCGCCAAAGCCGGTCATGACGCTGACAGATGGCATCGACCTCAGCCTGGGTGACGGACCGTATCGTGATGACGCCGGCCGGGGCGGTCATGAGGCGTTGGCTCCCACATCGATGACCTTAAAGATTACGCCTCAAATCTTAACGTAAAGCCACTTGGGGACCCGCGCCGTCGCCGGTTGAGAAGGCGCCTCGCGCCTCATTCCTTTCTGAACACAAGCGCCTTGGTCAGGAAGGCCTGGTCTCGACCTTCGGGGTTCAGGCCCTGATCGCGGAACAGGGCCTCAATATCCAGCGACTGATAGCTTTCATAATAGGGCTCATGAAAAAAGACGGGAAAAGCCTCCATCAGCCGGGCCAGATCAGGCAGGTCGCTGGCCTGGGCGGAATCCGCGAAGGCGAAAACGCCGCCGGGCTTCAGAACGCGGGCGATCTCCCGCGCCACGATGGGTCGCACCTTGGGCGGCAGTTCGTGGAACAGATAGACGCAGGTTATGGCGTCCAGGCTGGCGTCGGCGAAGGGCAGACGCTCCGCTGACGCCTGGATCACCGGCCCCCCGGATCGCGCCTGCGCCGCCGCCGCATAGGCGGGCGAAAGATCCAGCCCCATGATCTTAGCTCTGGGAAACGTAGCCTTCAGATCGGCCAGAAAGGCGCCGGAGCCGCAGGCCAGGTCCAGCACGCGAAGGTCGCGGTGATCGGTCTCGCGCCAGGCCTTGGCCAGCAGCGACAGGGCGCGGCGGCGCATCGGGCCGGCCGCGCCGGAAAACAGCGCCTCCACCTGGGCTTCATAACGCTTGGCGCTCTCAGGCGTGAACCAGCCGCCGGTCTGATAATGAAAGTTCTGGCGGTAGTAGGGGGGATAGGCGGCTGAGGCCGGCGCCTCGTCCCGCGCCTCGACTCGCCCGCCGCGCCGCCGCCTGGCCTCCACCTCCCGCGCATCGGAAAACAAATCCTGGGCGGTGCGAAAGGCGTGGGCCAGATCGACGGGCGCAGGCTCGGTAGGGGGATAGAGACCGGCGGCAACATCGGCGGCGTCTTTCGCAAAGGCTTCAGCCCAGGCCTGACGCACCCGGCCCTTGGGCGGCGGCGCGGCTTTCGGCGAGAAGGGGGGCGCGCCGGGCCCTTCGCTGGGCTTCAGCATGGCATGGCCGGCGAAGCGGTTGGCGCTCCACCACACAGCCTTGGCGGCCGACAGCATCTGCACCCGGCGCGCATCGCCTGAAAAGGCGCGGCGGCGCGGCCCGTACTGGGCGTTCGGATTTTGATCGACGCGCTCTGGTTCGCTCATAACCTCATCATCGCTGGAAAACGCCCACCAGTTCAATATGGGGCGACCAGAGAAACTGGTCCACCGGGAGCACTTTTACGAGCTTGAACCCGGCGTCCACGAGCGTGCGGGCGTCGCGGGCGAAGGTGGCCAGGTTGCAGGAGACGGCGACGGCGAGCGGAACCTTGGAGCGGCCGATCTCGCCCGCCTGTTCCGGGGCCCCGGCGCGCGGCGGATCGAACACCACGGCCTCAGTCTTTTTCATCTCCATGGCCAGATAGGGGCGGCGCGTCAGATCGCGCGCCGAGGCGGTGATGGATTTCAGCCCCGCCGCAGTGCTGATCCCGCCCTTCAGCGCGGCAATGGCGCCTTCCGACGAGTCGATAGCCGTCACGGTCGCTCGCTCCGCCAGGCGGAAGGAAAAGGCGCCTGAGCCGCAAAACAGGTCGGCGACCCGATCCGCCTTGCCTATGGCGTCGAGCGCGAAGTCGGCCATAGCCGTTTCCGCCGCCGCCACGGCCTGGAGAAAACCGCCCGCGGGCAGGGCGACCTGGGCCGCGCCGAACCGGACGATGGGGCGGTGGGCCTGATAGAGCATTTCTCCCGCTAACGTCGCGCGGGCGAAGCCGGCCGCCTGCGCCGCCTCAGCCGCCTGTTGTCGGCGATCAGCCGAAAGGCCGCCGCTCAACTTGGCCTCCACGCCGGTCACATCCACATCCAGCCCGGTTTCGGTCCAGGTCACGTGCAGGGTGGGGGCGGATTTGCCGTTTTCGAAAAAGGCGCGGGCGAAGGTCTTGAGCGCGGGAAAGGCGGCGACCAGGCGTGGATCAGCGATGGTACAGACGTCGATCTCCACCAGGCTCCAACTCCGCCTCGCCTTATAGCCCAGCGCCACCTGACGGCCTTGCTTTCGGGCGTGCAGCGCCACGCGGCGGCGGGAGCCAGGGAGGGCGGCGAAGGGCGCCAGGACATCGGTCTCGATCCGCTCCCGCGCCAGGGCCAGGACGATTTGCTCCAGCTTCCAGTGCAGATAGGGCGGCTGCGCCCAGTGCTGCAGGGCGCAGCCGCCGCAGGTTCCAAAATGCGGGCAGGACGGCGAGACGCGATCCGAGCTGGCCTGGCGAATTTCGATAAGCTCTGCTCGCTCGCCCCTGCCCGTCGCCCGCACCCGCTCGCCCGGCAGGGTCAGGGGGATAAAGACCGGCCCGTCGGCCACGCCATCGCCTTGGGCGCCCATATGGTCGATTAGATAGTCGGTTTCGGTGGAGAGAGACGCAGGCGTCGTCGGGGCGATCATCGCCCTGTCTTAGCCGAGTACGCGGCCTTGTGCGATGAGTGATGATGGGCGGCCTTCAACCGGCCTCGCCCATCGTGCCCGCACATCTCCCTCCTCCCGCCGAAGCGGGAGGAGGGAACGCAAGCAGACGATTAGGCCGCCTTGCCTTCGATCAGGCTGGACGTGCCGGTGGTGATGTCGATCCGGCGGGGCTTCAGGCTTTCCGGCAGTTCCCGCTTCAGCGAGATGGAGAGCAGGCCGTCGGCCAGGTGGCAGTCCGTCACCACCACATAGTCGGCGAGCTGGAAGCGCCGCTCGAAGCTGCGCTCCGCCAGGCCGCGATGCAGATAGCGGCGATTCTCGTCATTGGCCGTCTTGCGGCCGGCGACGGCGAGGACGTTTTCCTTCACGTCCACGGACAGCTCTTCGGGCTTGAAGCCCGCCACGGCGATTTCGATGCGATAAGCGTCGTCGCCGATGGTTTCAATATTATAAGGGGGATAGGTGGAGGCGACTTCCGCCTTATTGGCGGCCTCCAGAAGCGCGGCCAGCCGGTCGAAACCGACAACGGACCGATAGAGCGGGGAAAAATCAACAGTACGCATGTGCATCCTCCTTTTCAAAAGCAAGGTGAACTCTTGCGACGACCCGCAAGAGCCGTGAAAGGACCGCAGCAGGCCCGATAAGGCGCCCGCCTGATCCACGAAGACCCATCTCGGCGTCCTCGTAACCTTGATCTAGGAACGGCGATTTTTCGCGTCAAGGGGCGTTTGCATGACGTTACGGCGCCTTTTTCATCCCCTTGCCGAGGCCGCAGGCGAAGGATAACGCTTGCCGAATACATGCAAAGGCTCGGGAGACAAGCATGGCCACCCTGGACGAAATCACCACCCAGTTCCGCAGCGCCGTCAGCGGCGGCAATGAGCTGGGCAAGACGCTGAAGTTCGATCTGAAGAGCGACGGCGTGATCCTCATTGACGGGACGACGGTGTCCAATGAAGACGGCCCCGCGGATCTGACCCTCACCACCAGCGTCGGGGACCTGACCGATCTGGGCGCCGGGCGGCTCGACCCCATGACGGCGGTGATGACCGGCAAGTTGAAGCTATCGGATATGGGCCTGGCCATGCAGCTCCAGCCCAAGTTGCAGACCCTGTTCGGAAAGCTGCGGTAGACATGTCAGACGGCGCGCCGCTCCATGGCGTGGACGGCGCGCCCTTTCCCGCAGGGGGCGCCGCCTATTGGATCACGGCCAGGGACGGGACGCGCTTGCGTTGCGCCCTCTTCACCCCGTCGTCTCCCCCGCGCGGATCGGTTGTCTTAAGCCCTGGCCGGACCGAGCCGATTGAGAAGTATCATGAAGTGGTCGGCGAATTGCTCGACCGTGATTTTGTCGTGTTCATTCACGACTGGCGCGGCCAGGGGCTGTCGGACCGGGCGGTGAAGGACCGGCTAAAGGGCCACGCCTGGGGCTGGCGGCCTTATATCGACGATTTTCAAAGCCTCCTGACCCGGTTCGCCGATCAGCTTCCCAAACCCTGGATCGCGCTCGCCCATTCTATGGGCGGCGGCCTGACCGCCCTGGCCCTGGCGGAGGGGGAGGATCGGTTCGACGCCGCCGTCCTCACCGCCCCCATGCTGGGCCTGCATACGCCGGGGCGCTCAACGCTGATGGTGCGCTACTGGTCCCATCTGCAGTGCCTGATCGGCCGGGGCCAGGCCTATGTTCTCGGGCGTATGGACGATCCCCTGGCGGGCACCTTCGAGCAGAATATCCTGACCCACGACCGGGATCGCTGGACGCGCACCCACGCCCTCCTGAAGGCTCATCCCGAGCTTCAGTTGGGGGGAATAAGCTGGGGCTGGCTAGCCTTCGCCACCGCGCTGTGCCGCCGGCTGGAAAGCCCGGCCCAGGCGAGGCGGATCAAGACCCCGCTGCTGATCCTGGGCGCCGGCCGCGACCGGATCTGCAAGTCCAACGCCGCCCGCCGCCTGGCCGAGCAGGCGCAAAACGGCCGGTATCTGGAGGTCGAGGGCGCCTTTCACGAAATCCTGTTGGAGACGGACGAGACCCGCGCCGTGTTCTGGCGGGCGTTTGATGGAGTCGTTGCCGACGCCCTTAAGGGCGTTAAGGCCGTTTGATCCTGATCACGCCGCCAGGTTTATCCAAAGCCCTTTATCCCGCCAGGACCGACAGCGCCTGATCGCGCAAGGCGGCGTCGCCGGTGATCAGGCAGGGGCCGCCGGTGCGTCCCAGCGGTCGGCCCGTCCAGTCCGTCACCCGCCCCCCCGCGCCCTCCAGCAGCGGAATGGCGGCTTCAATATCCCAGGCCTTCAGCCCCGTCTCAATGACCAGATCAAGCTGGCCCATGGCGACCATGGCGTAGGCGTAGGCGTCGGCGCTATAGCGACACAGGCGCACGGACGCTTTCAGCCGCGCCCAGGCCTCGGCGTCCCGGCCCTTGAAATAATTGGTCGGGTCGGTGGTGGCGATCACCGCCCGGCTCAGCTCGGGACAGGGGCGGACGCGCAGCGGCGTGGATCGACCGCCCCGGATCAGGCGCGAGCCATGGGCTGCACCTACAAACACCTCATCTAGATACGACTGGCCGATTAGGCCCACCACCGGCCGCCCTTGAAACCGCAGGGCGATCAAGGTGGTCCACAGCGGCAGGCCAGCTATGAAGCCGCGCGTGCCGTCTATGGGGTCGAGCACCCAGACGAACTCCGCGTCGGGCCTGTCTTCGCCATACTCCTCGCCGATCACGCCATGGTCGGGAAAGCGGGCGGCGATAGCCTTTCGGATCGCGGCTTCCGCC
>Ga0116226_10003302_pt1 | contig 14231 bp, 11 predicted proteins | sample S1TSphfallax_FD_89692 | JGI IMG/M metagenome (GOLD analysis project Ga0116226, IMG submission 89692) | Host-associated microbial communities from peat moss isolated from Minnesota, USA - S1T2_Fa - Sphagnum fallax MG | ecosystem: Host-associated > Plants > Peat moss > Unclassified | place: USA...
ATCGGGGGTTTATCATCCGGTGGTTGGGGTGCGCTGAATATAGGTTTACGCTATATTAACAAATTTCACGTTTTCTTTAGTCACAGTGGCTACTTTGTTGATAGCAGCGGAGCTGAAAATAGTCCCCAAAAATTTATTCCCAGTTTATCAATTTCAGATAGAGAGAAAATACATATTTATCTTGATGCGGGCAAACATGATATAAATCTTCTAAACTCTACTAAAGCATTTGCTCAAACCTTAAGTGATTTAGGTATTGCTCATGTTTTCTATATTTTCCCCGGAGGACATGGCTTATCTGGAGCAGATGTGGGATGGAACTATTTTCATAAACACTTGTCTGATTCGCTTTCATATGTTGGTCAACAATTTCTTACTTCCCAATGGTTAATGAAAATGTCTCACCACAAATGATTAGTCCGCAAGTGACTAGTCATCTCAAAACTAAAATCGGACTTTGGAGTGCGTCGTTACTCACAGCTATTGTGGGATTAGTCAACTTATTGTCCTCTGTTACACCTAATTTATCGGAACGCAATCACTTTCTCAAAACTTTCCTCCCTTTTGATATTCGTGCTAGTGGACATATATTTGCTGCTTTAACTGGGTTTATATTACTGACTCTAGCCACTAATTTATTACGGCGTAAACAAGTTGCTTGGTTATTAACTATTGGTTTATTGGTTATTTCCATCTTTAGCCATTTAATCAAAGGATGGGATTACGAGGAAAGTTTATTATCTGCGATATTACTGGTGCAATTAATTCTGATGCGCCACGTATTTACTGCTAAATCAGACCGTCCTTCTATTGCTAGAGGTGTTCGAGTCTTAATTAGTGCTTTTTTATTTACTTTAGCTTATGGTACTTGTGGTTTCTATTTGTTATCTAGCGGAGGTAAATTTTCCCAAACATTCAATTGGCGCGATGCTTTACTCCAGACTTTCGCTATGTTCTTTACAGAGGATAATTGGGGATTACAACCGAAAACTAAATTTGCGGCATTTTTTGCCAATTCTATCTATATTATTGCTGCTAGTACTTTCCTCTTTGCTGTAGCTATGCTCCTCCAGCCTGTTTTTTTGCGCAATGCTGCTACACTGAAGGAAAGACAAAAAGCTCGCATAATTGTGGAACAGCATGGACGTTCTTCTTTAGCAGCTTTGACTCTATTGAGCGATAAAAGTTACTTTTTTAGTCCTTCTGGACAAAGTGTAATTGCTTATGTCCCTAAAGGTAGAAGTGCGATCGCTTTAGGAGATGCTATCGGTCCAATTTCTGACCGCCCAGAAGCCCTAGTTAGTTTTCAGCAATTTTGTCAACGTAACGATTGGTATCCTGCTTTTTACCAAACTTTACCTAATGACCTGGACTTGTATAAGTCACTAGGATTTAAATTCCTCAAAATTGGTGAAGAAGCCATTATTGACTTACAGAAATTTACCTTAGAAGGAAAAGCCGGGAGAAACTTTCGACCATCTATCAATCGTTTGACTAAACTAGGATACCAAGTCAAGTTTTTAGCACCACCCATTGCACCCGATATACTCCAACAACTAAAATCTATTAGTGATGAATGGCTTAAAAGCATCCAAGGGTCAGAAAAACGCTTTGCTTTAGGATGGTTTGATGAAGGTTATTTGAGAGAATGTGAAATTGTCCTAGTCTACACTCCAGATGGAGAAATTAGTGCTTTTAGCAATATCCTATCAGAGTACCAACTAAATGAAGTAACTCACGACATGATGCGTCACCGTCTAAATATAGAAAAAGGTACAATGGATTTTCTTCTGATTTCTATGCTCCAGCACTTTAAACAACAAGGCTATCACACCTTTAACTTTGGTATGTCCGCTTTAGCTGGTGTGGGGGAAAACTCCACAGCTAGACGGCTAGAAAAAGTCTTACACTATCTCTATCAGCACTTGAGCCGATTTTATAGTTTTTCTGGGAGCCACGCACACAAAGAAAAATTTCACCCCCAATGGGAACCACGTTATTTGGTCTACCCTAGTCTGGCTGCTTTACCGGATGTAGTAGTAGCTTTAATCCGAGCCGATTCAGGCGATCGCCTACTCGACTATTTTAAACCCGACAGTTAAACAAAATAGTATTTATCCCCGTAACTTGAGATATTGTACAAATATTGTACCCAAGTTTCCAGATGTCCCGAATAGGGGCGCAGTTTTTTGATATAAAAATACATAATCTTAGCTGAATTGCTGTAGTTATGTCCAAGGTTCTCGTTTCCGATCCTATTGACCAAGCTGGAATTGATATTCTCTCCCAAGTTGCTACGGTAGATGTCAAAACAGGTCTCAAACCAGCAGAATTAGTCGAAATAATTTCTGAGTATGACGCGCTAATGATCCGTTCGGGAACTCGCGTTACCGCAGAAATTATCGCAGCTGGTACACAATTAAAAATTATTGGTCGTGCTGGTGTAGGCATAGATAATGTAGACGTACCTGCTGCTACTCGCAGAGGAATAGTAGTAGTCAACTCTCCTGAAGGAAACACTATTGCTGCAGCAGAACACACCTTAGCAATGATGTTGTCCTTATCTCGTCACATCCCTGATGCAAATGCTTCTCTCAAACATGGTGAATGGGACCGTAAAAGCTTTATCGGCGCCGAAGTCTATAAAAAGACCTTGGGTATTGTGGGCTTAGGCAAAATAGGCTCTCATGTAGCAGCTGTTGCTAAAGCGATGGGAATGAAGTTATTAGCTTATGATCCATTTATTTCCGCAGAAAGAGCCGAACAAATTGGCTGTCAATTAGTAGATTTAGATTTACTCTTTCAACAAGCAGATTACATCACATTACACGTTCCTAAAACTACTGAAACTACCCATTTAATTAACGCGACTACTTTAGCCAAGATGAAACCTACTACTCGCATTATTAATTGCGCTCGTGGTGGTATTATTGATGAAGCAGCGTTAGCAGTTGCACTTAAGGAAGGTAAAATTGCTGGAGCGGCTTTGGATGTGTTTGAATCCGAACCATTAGAGGAATCGGAACTGCGATCGCTAGGTAAGCAAGTAATTCTGACTCCCCATTTAGGCGCATCCACAGCTGAAGCTCAAGTCAACGTAGCTATAGACGTAGCCGAACAAATACGAGATGTAATTCTAGGACTTCCCGCTCGTTCAGCCGTGAATATTCCCGGCTTTGCGCCCGATGTACTAGAAGGGCTTAAACCCTATATGCAGTTGGCGGAAACTTTGGGTAACTTGGTAGGTCAATTAGCTGGCGGACGAGTAGAAACATTAGATATCAGACTACAAGGAGAATTAGCAACTAACAAAAGTCAACCGTTAGTTGTCGCTGCTCTCAAAGGTCTACTTTACCAAGCTCTCCGGGAGCGGGTCAATTATGTCAATGCTAGTTTAGAAGCTAAGGAGCGCGGAATCAGAGTCATTGAAACTAGGGATGCTTCTGTGCGAGACTATGCAGGATCACTGCATTTAACTGCTACAGGTACCTTGGGTACTCATTCCGTCACAGGCGCTCTCTTAGGTGATAAAGAAATTCATCTGACTGATGTTGACGGTTTCCCAATTAATGTACCACCAAGTAAGTACATGTTATTTACACTGCACCGGGATATGCCGGGGATCATTGGTAAACTTGGCTCCCTATTGGGTAGTTTTAATGTAAATATTGCTAGTATGCAGGTAGGTAGGAAAATCGTGCGTGGTGATGCTGTTATGGCATTAAGTATAGACGATCCTTTACCCGAAGGAATTTTAGCTGAAATTACCAAAGTTCCTGGAATACGAGATGCTTATACAGTAACTCTTTAGTCAGGCTCTTAAACTTGGTAGGTTGGGTTTGGTACCTCAACCCAACCTACGATATATTGGAAAATCTATGGCAAACAGTTGGTGGGAACTAGAAATTTTTTGCGAGCCAGATTTAGAAGATTCTATCTTTTGGCGATTGGAAAACTATGGCTGTCGTGGTACTGCTAGTGAATATCTTGGCGACTCACTTTTGGTTAAAGCGTATTTACCCAGGAGTAAATCTCATCTCTTGGACTTAGCAGCGCTCTCCCTTTGGCTGCGTCAAGATGCCCTCTGCATAAGTATGTCTCCGCCTAAACTACATTGGCAACTAATTGATGAAGAAGACTGGGCGAGTAGTTGGAAGCAACATTGGCAACCTCAAGAGATAGGCGATCGCTTTTTAATTAACCCAGCATGGCTACCATTACCCCCATTTCCAGAACGCCTAGTGATTCAGCTCGATCCAGGTGTCGCATTTGGCACAGGAAATCATGCTACAACTCAACTTTGTTTAGAATCTCTGGAAATGCGTTTTAGTCAAGTTCCGCCATCTTTCTTGACCAAACAGACTGAAACCAAAATTCAAACAATTGTAGACATTGGCTGTGGTTCCGGTATTCTTTCCATTGGCGCTATTCTCCTGGGAGCAGAGAAAGTCTATGCTATTGACAATGACCCTCTAGCTGTACAATCAACCCGTAGTAATCGGACACTGAATAATATTAATCCAGACAGCTTAATTCCCTTAGAAGGAAGTGTAGATATTTTACAGAAAATATTAACTCAACCAGTAGATGGCGTTGTTTGCAATATTTTAGCTGACGTGATTATTGAGTTAATTCCAGAAATAGGAACTCTGATTAAACCCACCAGTTGGGGTATTTTCAGCGGAATCTTATTAGAGCAATCTAAAGCTGTTGCTGATGTTTTAGAACAAAATGGCTGGATCGTGGCTACTCTCTGGAAACGCAAAGAATGGTGTTGCTTAAATGCACGGCGATCGTAAAAAGCCTGTAGGTTGGGTTGCGTTCCTCAACCCAACCTACGATATAACTATGGGACAATAAAGCCATACTTGCGAAAATACGCTTTGGCTTGGTCGCTAGAGAGAAACTGGGAGAACGCCTGAGCAGCAGCAATATTTTTACTGCTTTTAATCACAGCTAATGGATAAACAATAGCAGAATGATACTTTTCATCTGCACCAACTACAACCCTTACCTTAGAAGAGATTTTCGCATCAGTTAAATAAACTAAACCAGCATCAGCATTACCACTTTCCACATATGCTAATACCTGGCGTACATTGTTAGCATATACTAACTTTGGTTGGATATCTGACCAGATTTTCAAGTTTTTCAGTACTTCTACTGCATATTGTCCAGCAGGGACGCTCTTTGGTTCACCAATAGCAATTTTTTTGACTTTTGCATCTTTCAATTGGTAAAAGCTGTGTATTTGGGTAACATTTTTTGGTACAATCAAGACTAATTTATTTTTGACAATTACAGTAGTAGTTCCAGGAAGTAAAATCCCTTTTTTATCCAAGCTATTTATTTGCTTTTGCGCAGCAGAAATGAATAAATCCGCTGGAGCACCTTGCTCGATCTGTCGCTCTAATAATCCAGAAGCCCCAAAGTTATAGTTAATGTTGACATTTGGGTGACTTTTTTGGTAAGCTTGCTTAATTTCTTCTAGGACATTTTTCAAACTAGCAGCAGCAGAAACAAGTATCTTGTCATTTGACTGTGCTAACGCTACAGAGGGAGTAACTAGTGGTAAACCACTTGTAAGTAACAAACTCAGCACTCCTATAGCTGAGATTCCTAAAAACCGTCTTTTTTTCATCTGTCCATAATCCCTGAAGAAGTTTTGATACCAACTTTCTGGTTAAAGACAATTCTACCAAAATAAAGCATATTTACTAACTAAGTTGATATCTTTCAGTATAACTATTAACGTGGTTAATCCAAATCTTTGGCTACATAGGAGCGATCGCGTCCATTTTGCTTGGCTTGATAAAGTGCTTCATCTGTAGCTTGGAGAAGCCGGGTGTGAGATAAATCATGTTTGGGAATAGTACAAGCAACACCCAAACTCAGAGTCACATAATCGCCAACTCGTGAAGATTGATGAGGAATTTGCAAAGATTTAACTTGGTGACGGATTTGTTCAGCCAAATAAACGGCTTTTTCCAGATTAGTTTGTGGTAATACTACGACAAATTCCTCTCCTCCATAGCGAGCCACTAAATCTGCTGGTCTAGTCACAGTTTGAGCGATCGCCTGAGCGACTTTTTTTAAACAGATGTCTCCAGATTGATGTCCATAACTATCGTTATATTGTTTAAAAAAGTCTATATCACACAAGATCAAAGATAGACAAGACTTTTCCCTAGACATCCTTTTCCATTCTTGCTGAAAATATTCATCGAATCGCCGACGGTTAGGTATTTGCGTCAGTCCATCATAAATAGCCATATGTTTAAATGACTTATTTTCCTTTGTGAGTTCAGGATAATCACGTAAGATTGTGGCTATTGTTGTTATTTGGCATAAAATTATTGGTGTAGTCATGGGTATCCAGTAATTTACCTTAAGCATAAAAATAGATAAAATTCTCTCAGCAATACTTAATCCCACGCAAAGTGCTAATTGTTGACATGGTTGCTTATAAGAGATAGCCCAATATAAGCCTGGACCAGCTAGTAAAAATAAAGTAACCCATTCTGCTGGAGATCCCAGCTTTAAAAAATTCTGTTGCAAAAAATTGTTCACAGCCGTGGCGTGAAGGAAAACACCACCCGTAGGGGGACTGTAATCAAAGGGCGTTAATAAAACATCTTCCCCTGGTGCTGTAACTCCTACTAGGACAATTTTATTTTTGAATTTTTGATGAGGTATTTTTTTTCGCACTACATCAACGAAAGAATACTGAGGTATTTGGTTGAATTTACTCGGCCAGTTGATCCATAATGGTTTGTTTAAACTTGGTAGGGGGGGAATTTTGTGGAAGGTGGCGTAGGTTTCTAGGGCTACAAGTGCTAATGCGGGAATATGATTAATTTCGGGTTGAATTGTCCGGATTAGTCCATCTGAGTCTTCATGTTTTAAAATATGTCCTATACCAATTGCAGCTCCTGCTAATTTAGGATTAGTTAGCCAAGGTTCTCCATGATCATCCCAAGCCTGTGATAATACAACTCTGCCATGTTGCTCCATAGCATCTGCTAAACGTGAATCTTCCGGGCTGCTTTCCGAAAAAATTATATCTAGGACAATTACATTAGGTTGAGCTTGATTTAATTGATTGATCAGCTCAATATATTTTTGACGTGACCAGGGAAACGCACCAAATGCATCTAAACTTTTCTGATCTATAGTGATTAAAACTACCCTGTCATCCCAGTCAATCTTACCCCGCCAACTAAATGAATTATTGTATTCTATAAATTCCCAAGTATCAAATATCCCTAAGTAAAAGCAACCAATCATCATCAACACTGCGATCCAACTATGTAGCGATCGCCAGAAAAATTTGCTGGCTCGGCGAATCGTCTCTAAGAGAAAAATAAGCGTTCCTCCTCTTAAGGTACGTTTAATTTATATTCCTGATGTTTTCCTAAGGGAGTTGTCACATTCACAGAAACTATTCGATCAGCAGCCAGTGGAACGTTAATATCAAAAATTCCCATTTCATTGCTAATTAAAGGTCGATTTTCGATAGCAACTGAGTTAACTGGATCGACTTTACCTTTGATGTGCGCTCGTTGATTTACTATTTGTTCGAGAATCGAGATACTTAATTCTGTATTATTACGTAATGGTACAGGAATAGAAGGCGGTTTTCCCGGAATGACAAAGTTCTGAAAACCTCGATTGACATAAACTGTTTGTTTCTGAGCGATGGTTGCTACACTTCCTCTCAAAGTCGCTACTCCCATTCTACCAATTGGACTAACGGTGAGACCAAATTCTGTACCCCGGACTCCTGCAATACCAGCAGGAGATTCAATCCGCAATTGAGAGCTAGAATGCTCAAATGAGCGTAATTTGAGGTGTAATTGCCCAGATGTGACTTTTAAATCGGTAATTTTTCCTCCGTCTTTGCTAGTTTGCAGTTTTTTAATTGTGAAGTTTGTCTGCTGTGACATTTCTAGGAAACCTATCCCTGTGTCTAGCATCAGCAGGGCGTGGGAGTTTTTGTCAGTCATCAGGCGATCGCCCTCTTTCTCTAACCGCATACCAACATGAGCATGTCTAGCCGTTTTTCCCTGTTGATAAGTTACTTTACCTATAACACTCCTAATTTCAATATAGCGGTTTACTCTCAACCGTAATTCCTGATTAGCCCAGACTTGACTGGCCATAAGGCTGAACATTGGTAGTAAAAGAAACAATTTTTTGTGCATCAGGGAATCCTCAAGGCCAATAAATAACTCTTGCGTCTAACTTGCGGGATCTCCAAAAGAATTCCCACCTTTTGGCCGTTATGTAATCTGCAAAAGAGCCTATATGAATATATCTTCCTAACCGATGGCGAGAAATAAATGCATCTGGTACGCACTGCTTAATCGATTGTAATTCTCTTTCTCTATCTCCTGGAACAATAACAACATAATGATGTTGAGAGATATTTCCTAAGATAATTGTCTCACCCTGTTTAATTGTGTTTAATTGTCTTACATTATTTATATATAAAGGACAATCATCACCATAGGCGTTTGCTGCTATTCCCCAGCTAAACCCCATTCCTATAACCATTAAGATCAAATATTTGCTCTCAATCACCTATCTAAAAACTAATTTATTTCACGTAAATAAATACCAGTGAATCGAATTTTACCATAGTTATGGAATTCCCAAAGAATCTATTGTATTCCTAGAAATCCAGTAACGGCTGATTCTTCAATTGAGCCCTGAACAACCATGAATAAAATAGATTATCTACGTATTAGCTTGCTTGATCGGTGTAACTTTCGTTGTCAGTACTGCATCCCAGAAGGAGATACACTCCACTATCTTCAACGAGAAGAATTATTGACTGATGATGAACTTCTGGAACTCATCCAATCCGTTTTCATTCCTATAGGCTTGACTAAATTTCGTTTGACAGGTGGTGAACCTTTACTCCGCCCCGGAGTAGTCAAATTAGTCCACAAGATTGCTGCTATTCCTCAAATTCAAGACCTTTCTATGACCACCAATGGATTTCACTTGGATTCCATGGCTCAAGATCTCTATGATGCGGGATTACATCGCATTAATATCAGTCTAGACTCCCTCGATCCTCATACTTTTGAACAGCTAATTGGCAATCATGGACGTGGACGCTGGCAAAAAGTTTGGCAAGGAATCCAAACTGCTTATAGGGTGGGCTTTAACCCATTAAAATTAAATGTAGTGATCATTCCTGGTGTTAACGACCATGAAGTTTTAGATTTGGCGGCTTTGACAATTCATCAAAATTGGCATGTGAGATTTATTGAATTTATGCCCATTGGCAATTTTCAATTATTTAGCGATCGCGGTTGGGTTTGTTCGGCTGATATCCGGAAAAGTATCCGCGATCGCTGGGGACTCGCAGAATCTTCTATCCCTGGTAGTGGACCCGCAGATGTATTTAAAATCCGTGGTGCGCGGGGAACTATCGGTTTTATTAGCCAGATGTCAGAATGTTTTTGCGATCGCTGTAATCGGATGCGTCTTTCAGCAGATGGTTGGTTACGACCTTGTTTGCTGAATGAAAGCGGTCAAATCGACATCAAAACTGCTTTAAGATCTGGCGTGAGTCTGGATAAATTGCAAGAGCAAATCATACAACTTTTAGGCATCAAACAAGAAATCAACTTCCAACTACGCAATACTGGGACAAGTGCTATGTATACACGCACTATGTCACAAATTGGCGGATAAGAATTCTGTGATTAGTATACTTAATCTGCTAAAAAGCAGATTTCAGCCATCAGCGATCGCTAACTTCATCTTGGGCGAAAGCTGAGTGCTGAAAAACATACCAGCAAAAATTTGCAGATCTTGATTAAGCTTGACGCGAATAATATTCCACAACAAGTAGTTCATTTACTTGTAATGCTACCCATTCCCTTTCGATGACTCCATTAACTTTACCAACCAGTTTGTTCTTGTCGAACTCTAGATGATTGGGAAGGTTGGCTAAACCAGGGTACTGCAAGTTATTTTCCACCAACTTCTTAGATGGTTCTCTATCCCTCACAGCAATTTCTTCGCCGGGGCGACATTGATAACTAGCAATATTCACCACACGACCGTTTACAGTAACATGACTGTGATTCACTAGTTGACGCGCAGCTGGAATTGTCGGAGCCATACCCATGCGAAACACGGTATTATCTAAACGCATTTCCAAGAATTGGAGCAGCACTTGTCCTGTAGAACCAGTAACACGTCTAGCTTTACGGACATAGCGCAACATTTGCTTCTCAGTCAAACCATAGTTCAGGCGCAACTTTTGCTTTTCTTCCAAGCGAATAGCGTACTCGGAGCGCTTCTTGCGATTCTGACCATGTTGACCTGGAGGATAAGCCCGTCTGGGGCTTTTGCGAGTTAATCCTGGTAAATCGCCCAAGCGACGGACAATCCTGAGGCGAGGACCTCTATATCGGGACATGAGTTTCCTTGAATGTAATCTTGTTTAAAATTTACTAGACATATCATTATCTCACACTCTTGACCAAGTTGCCAGATAAATATGTCAATTCTCAATATTTGGCAATTCAATTTTACATAAACAGGAGTGAAAGTGAAGAAGTGGCTGGTGCAAAAACAAAATTCCCCAATTATCCCGGAAATACACTTGAAATCTAAGTTAGCATATCTGGTGGGTGTTTGGAGAATTTTGATGTTAAACCACAGTAAGAAAATGAGCAATTTTGCGCCTAAACAAGGCAGATCCTTCTGTAGAGTATTAGTCATCCCAGCAACTTTCACCATAGCTGGACTGCTGACCAACATTCTGCCAAGTACAGCTTTTATAGACTACGAGAAAAGCGTTCCAGATACATATGTAGGGAATGAATACCGTGCCTGTGCTGCTAAATTGAAAGAAGCAGGTGCTACGCCCTCAACGGCTAAAATTTGTGCAAAAGTCATCCGTCCATTAGAGTTTTCAGCTTGTGTGGCGGCGATTAGCAAGCATACGCAAATCAGGGTTGAAGATACTGTTGACTCTTGCTACAAATCTCATCGTCCAGAGGATTTAGCCGCCTGTGTAGTGAACGTTAGTAATAATACACAACAGACGATTAATCAAGCTGTTTTAGAAGACTGTGGTCGCAGTTTGTTACCTTTAACTTTTGCGCGGTGTGTAATTGGCTTGCGGAAAGAAATTAATATGACTCCTACAGAATCTCTAGATACGTGTAAGAATACTGGTGACAGAGTTAACAGTGTTAGCCCTGGAGCTACAATTACACCAAACCAATACTAGGAAAAAAGCGACTAAGTAAAGGTGGTCTTGAGCGAAATCAAATTTGGTGCAAAGTTTTCCAAAAATCATGTAGATTTTTGGCAACTTTCACCATAGCCACTCCTAGAGTCTGGTCTCCAAAGCTGGAAGTAAGTGGCTAAAATCATTTGTCATCCAGACCAAATGCCAGCTGCAAAATCACGGGAACACCGCCCTCTTCGTGAAATTCGTCCGCCAATTCTTGCAGAATCTGATCGATTTTTGCCTTGGCTTGATCTATTTTATGCTTAGGGATATTGAGAGTTTCTACAACCCGCAGCGAATCCCCACCCTCTGCCCAATCTCTTCTAAGACGAAAGAAATGAGCCGTATCGTCCACCATAGTATAGGTTCGTTCGTGGTCATCTACTGGAGAATAAAATGGATGGGTCAGAGCATAAAAAGGCATTCCCCAAGGGGAATCAATCCGGGTTACCGTACCCGAGTAAAGTAATCGCCGCTTAATATGTTCAGCTAGAGCTTCACTTAAGGGCATCTGGTGATTGGGTGGCAAGTCTTCTTGTGCTCGCTTATGCAGAAACTCAATCAATTCCAGAAACTCAAAAGAGGTGACTAACTGGGCATCAGGGAGATTTTGGGGCAATTTGTTCTCTATTTGCCTTTTTTCATCACTTGTCAGACTTGTTCCAGGTACACGGGATCTACCGGGATACCAAGGATACTTCTCTTTCCAGACATGGGGCAATTGAATCAAATATCTAGGTTCTTGAGAACCCAACATTTTCAGCAATTTGCCTTCTGTCAGTGCTAGCCTGACTTCTTCAACAATAATTTTTACTCGCTTCGGCTCAAGGTGATGCAAGTGACCCGTCATACGCAGGTTTTGTCCCTGCTCCATGTAAGTCTCATAAATGGCACATTTGGCAGCCGTTGCGGCTGCATCTAGAAATGCCCCATGTCTATGCCCACTCTTACGCATAGCGCTGAAAGCCAAATAAATCATGATCTGATCCATGGCACTCGTTCCAAGGCGCTTAACCAGATCTACGTCGTTACTCATATTTACAGACAGATGTTTAGCACGTTTACAAGAGATGTGATTGAATTAAACTATTTAGTATACACCTACATGCAATATGTGTCTTTTAGCCCTGAGAAAAAATTAATTATGAGGTGAACTAACTTAGTTAATCATTACATAATTCAAGCTTATAATCTTAACACAGGATAAATTACCTGTCTATCTACGAATTAAATTATCCCAAATCAAACCCTAAATATATGATTTACTGGTCTGGAATCAAACAACTTTGTCAGGTGGACTTTCTATGTCCTTCTATCCCCGTTTAAAGCAGATTGTATTTGGTAAAAGCCTACCCACTAGTGCCCAGTCCGAAGAAAGATTAAGTAATGTAGCAGCTTTAGCTGTACTCTCCTCTGATGCATTATCATCTGTTGCTTACGCAACTGAAGAAATACTCAAAGTTTTGGTCTTAACTGGTGGAGCTTTTCTGAGTAATTCTATCTGGATTGCTTTGTCCATTTCCCTCTTACTAGCAATCATCACACTTTCTTATCAACAAACTATCCGCGCCTATCCTAATGGTGGAGGAGCCTATATTGTCGCACATGAAAACCTGGGTATCTATCCTGGTTTAATTGCTGGTGCTGCTCTGATGATCGACTATGTACTCACAGTAACGGTTAGTATAGCCTCTGGAGTCGATAACCTGACTTCAATTCCCTACTTTCAACCGTTCCGACATTACACAGTACCTATTTGTTTAGGCTTTATCTTGTTAATAATGGTAGCAAATCTCAGAGGTGTGAGAGAATCTGGAAAATTATTCATGCTACCCACTTACGCCTTTATTGTTAGCATTTTCATCATGATAGGTGTAGGTTTATTTAACCAAGTAACGGGACAAGTACATGCTACTTTACCTACAATTGCAGCATCAGAACCACTCAGCTTATTTTTAATCTTACGCGCCTTTTCACAGGGTTGTACAGCTCTTACAGGAGTAGAAGCAATCTCTAACGGAGTTCCTGCTTTTAAGCCCCCTGAATGGAAAAATGCCCGTCTGACGATGATTTACATGGGTTGTATTTTAGGATCGATGTTTTTGGGGATTACTTATTTAGCCAATATTTATCACATCATTCCTCGTTCCGACGAAACAGTCATCTCCCAATTAGCCCATCAAGTTCTGGGATCGGGTTCGCTATATACATTTGTACAAATCTCCACTTTGTTTGTGCTACTCCTCGCAGCAAATACCAGTTATGCGGATTTTCCTAGAATGTCATCCTTGTTAGCTCGCGACGGCTACCTACCACGACAACTTTCCTTAGTCGGCGATCGCCTAGTTTTCTCCAATGGCATAATTTTACTCAGTGTTTTTAGTGCCATTCTACTGGTAATTTTTCATGGTAGTGTTGACTCGCTCATATCTCTATATGCTTTAGGTGTGTTTACTTCCTTTAGTTTGTCCCAAGCTGGTATGGTAAGACATTGGTACAATGAACACTCATCCCACTGGCAAATTAGAGCCGCGATCAATGGTCTAGGAGTAGTCACCACTTCTGTAGTATTAGTAGTGATTTTGCAAACAAAATTCTTAGCTGGTGGTTGGATAGTCGTAGTCACGATTCCTTTGGTGATTTCTCTCTTTCTCGCCATTCATCGTCACTACATATACATAGCAAAACAGTTAAGTATTCAGGAAATAGTACCCAAACAATACGCCCCTAGACCAAAACCCCCCGTTGTCACCCATCCTGCGGTAGTCATTGTAGGACACTTAAATAAAGGTACAATAGAGGCTTTGGAATATGCGCGGATCATTGCTGATGAAATCGTCGCTGTACATGTAGATATTGGTTCCACAGACCGGGAATATCTCCAAGAGCAATGGCGACAGCTAGAATCAGATATTTGTTTAGAAATCATTGATTCCCCTTATCGTTCCGTAATCTCGCCTATTGTTGA
>Ga0116226_10003304_pt1 | contig 14230 bp, 15 predicted proteins | sample S1TSphfallax_FD_89692 | JGI IMG/M metagenome (GOLD analysis project Ga0116226, IMG submission 89692) | Host-associated microbial communities from peat moss isolated from Minnesota, USA - S1T2_Fa - Sphagnum fallax MG | ecosystem: Host-associated > Plants > Peat moss > Unclassified | place: USA...
TAGGATCCTACTGGCCTTGGCGAAATGACCGCATGGCGGCGGAGCGGACTTGAACTGGTTCATGCCGTTTATGACGGCCAGCTTGCGGAGCATGGTTGGATCGAAGGTGTCCGCGAAATGAGTGCGATTGAGTCGGATCTGGCGGGTCCGATGAACGCATCGATTTGACGAGGCGGCGAACGTCAGCAGTGGGCCAGGAGCTGCCGGTCAGGCCACTAACCTTTCGGTCGAATAAACCCCATTATTGCAAAGCGGAAACATGGAAATACAGTCTGCGACCGACTTCCACTAGGGTTTTGGCTTGGATATTGGCGGCGGCGAGAAAATGGTGGTGAGGAGATTCCGAAACCCTTTCCGCGCCTCAGCCTGTTTGGGTTCCCACTGACTCCTCGTTAGAAACTTTGGCTGGAAAGCGTTTTGGTTGGTTGGTCTGCCCGCCTTTTCATCTTCCATTTTCTTAATCGCGTCCCCGTATTCAGCCATCCCATAGTGGCAAAGGTAGGCGTCGTCCTTCCGTACCGGCGCTGTCTTCGCCTCTGAGGCCAGAACCTGATCGAACAACTTATTCTTTGTGTCATCGGGGAAAGCGGCAACATCCTTAATTCTGGAACCGTACTTAAAAATGATTTCTTCGACACCATGTCCCTGGGCCGATAGGTCTGCGCACTTGAGTCCATCCGCAGCCGCAGCAACGACAGCATACATCAGCACGAACGCAGAGCTTTCCTTCAATCCGGCAAGGTTGGGGTTGGTCGATCCCACCGACCACAAAAGCGTCGATTGTGTCAGCGGAACTGCGACGCTGCTTCCCTGCACCATTTGATCGCGGCCCCAGTCCATCGCAGCTACTAACTGGAATGCGTTGCCCGGATGCAGCATCTTGGACGACAGTTCGTTGTATTTTTTATCGGCCAATAGCGTGTCAAGGTCGGCCATGAAGGCTTGTTGTTCAGGGGTATAGCTTTGTCTCGGACTGCCTAAGGGGTGTGACCCACCGTTGGGCACCGCACCAGCATCTTCGGCCATAATTGGCGTCATCAGCACATAGGACAGCAATACGCACGACACAATTCCCTGCAATCTGGACGCGAGCCGCACCTCTATCTCCGCCAAAGTCAACTAATAAAGAAATCACTATTGTTCTTGAGGCTACGCATGGCAAGTCCCAGTAAGCCCGCAATGGGTCAGGTGGACTCGGTCGCTGCCAGTATGCCGAAGGTCTCGCCAGTTCGAAAGCAGCCGATCGCGCCGCGTAGCCCCAAATCACCATTCGGGCCATGTGTGGACATTGACCCAAACTCCGCCGGCACCGCCCGATCTGAAACGATGCCACGCGTTCTACGCGGAATTGGCTCACCGTGGGCCTTGCACAGCTCACACTGGCAAACCAATTCCCCAACAGAGCAAATCAAGCAGATTATGCTGCCATTTGGGCAATTACACTTTCCAACCGAGCCACTGGATCAAGTGTGGCCAAGAGAACCTGCTTCTTCTCTATCGAGAGGGAAAGTCTAGACGCGATGATGTCGGCCACACGACCGGGATCGTGTAGCAAACGCAATGGCATACCCATCCCCTCAATATTGAGTCCCTGCTCTTTGGCATAGCTATCGAACCGCGCAGCAGCCCCCTCGATTAAGCCCTGAGGCGCTGTTGAAGGGTCTCCTTCATCGAGATAATCGACCTCAGCTTCGTACAAGCCACCATCAGTAGAAAATCTTCGAATAGCAACGCGCCCTTGCATTTGCACAAGGACTTGGGTCGAGCCTTCGAGAGCTGGGTTGAGGGAAATGGCCTTCTCAAAGGGGGGGCCGACATCTAGCACTCTTGCAATAACACCCACATCGAAAATGTCAGCCAATCCGGGCTCTTCTATAGCTGGGCTCTTTTGGGCGACCACCACGAGTTCCCTGCGTCGGGAGAAAGCGTTGGTAATGGCTTGAACAGTTTTTTCACGCCCTACATAAAGCGGTATCATTTGCATAGCGGGGAAGGGCACCAAGTCTTTCACCGGAATGACAGGAAAGACGCCGCCCGAAATATTCGGCGCTCTAACGTTAGAGGTAGTGCCTCGATATTTGTTTATGAACGCCGATAGCGTATTCCAATCGGCAAAACCCAGCATTATTGAGACGATTTCTAAGGCCTCGCCGTGGGTAAGCGAAATTTTTTTTGCACCCATCGCCTCACGGAGGCATTGAGCCATAGCTTTAGCATCGCAGAAATTGCGCATTTTCGTTCATCCTTCGATTTGGCGAACGAGCTTTGTCAGGATGTTGCATTGCTGACCGTCCGCCGGACAAAGGAGAACCGCAAATCGCGCGATACGTTTACCATTCCCGAATGCGGGCGCAACCAGCAGGCCGTATCAGCCTTACATTAGGAATACGCCGCTCATTCTATGATGTCAAATGTCTGCAACGGGTCAATTTGAGGCTTCGGTTAAAAACGCGAAAACCCCCGTCAAACCCGGTTCGGGATGTCCGCCGTAACATAAAAAATTCCGGTGATAACGCGCGGCACCGGCTATAGCGGAACCAATAGATTCCGACCTGCACCCACGATTGCCCTGGCCTTGCAACTTCTGGATAGGCTGGCGGGGCGGGCAGGCCGACCAACAGACCCCGTTCGATCGTGTCGGCGGCCATGACGACGGCGGCGCGAAGATTGCGCAATGCCTCAATGTACCGCTTTTTCCGACAGTGCGCGCTCAGGCCGCCAAATTGACGGAGTGCTTCGCGGGTTAGTTCGATCAACCGCGTCGGGCAGCCTTCGTCTTGTGCCCGCTCGTCAATTCCGACTCGAGTTCCGTTATGTCGTCATCAATAACATCAAGGGCCGAACCGAGCGGAACGGTCTCGCCCACGGCAAGCGTCACTCAGCAACGGTCCACGGATTGATTAACTCGACGCCGCATTCTTCAAAATCCAGAACATTGCGCGTCGCAATGGTGGCGCCCCGCGACCGCGCGATAGCGGCGATCTGGGCGTCGGCTTGGGAAATCGGCCTGCCCGCATGTCGGCGATCCGCAGCGATCTCGGCGAAGGCAGAGGCGGCCGGGCTGTCGAAAGGCAGAACCCGGCCGTCGAAGTCCTCCGCCAACATGTCCTGAATGACGGCGGTCAAGCTGGATCGGCGCTTGCCTATCGGCAGAATTGCAAGGCCATAGCACAATTCGGCTTCTGTGATGGCAGAGATGAACACGCTGGCGACCGGTTGAGCGGCAAGCCAGCGTTCAACCGATGCATACGGAACCGGCCGCATCAACTCGGAAAGAACGTTCGTGTCGAGAAGTATCATTCGTCGAAGGTCGGCGGAGCGCGCATCGGCTCCCGGGGGTGTGCGGGCATCTCTACGCCGCCAAGCGGCGCAAACCGCGCGCGAATGGCTGTGGCGAGGTTGCCTTGCCGCGCCGGTTCACGATTCAGGGCGGACCGAAGGATATCCCGCGCCTCGTCCTCCATCGAACGGCCGTGAACAGCCGCCTGAACGCGCAAGCGGGATTTCAGAGACTCGTCCAAGTCGCGAATGGTAATGCTCGCCACACCGTCACCTCAATCATCATTGATGTAGATTTAATCATTGATGGCATGACTTGTCAGCCGGAAACAGGGAACGCCCATGAATATTTAGCCCCGACACGGCGACAAAATCACGAAGAGAATGCCATCTTAAGTTGAGCGCCTTCTCAAGAAGACCGATCGAACCCTCAATATGCGAGAGTCCGCAATGGGTCACGTCCTGCCAAGTTCAATAAAGCTCAATGAAACCAATTTCCATCTGGCTTAGGGTATTTCCCATCGCATCGGCACTTTTGATCAATAGCGCAAGAACTTCTGGGTTGCTGCAATTGCCGAGCGTCAAATGTATAAACTTAGGCGGATAACCTAAAAGACTTTGAAGGCCCTGAAAATCATCGTCCTTGGTCACGATAACGAAATCATTGTTCTTCGCGTATTCCCAAATTTTCCTGTCGTCCGCTTTGTCCAGTCCGAGCAAGGAAACATGGGAGCTCCCCGGGAATTGCGTTTGTAGTGAGTCAACAATCCGGCGCGAGAGGTTCTCGTCTAACAGCAATTTCATGCGGCGAAATGCAACTTCGCCCCGTGACGCTCACGCTCAGCGGCGTAGGCGAGGCATGCAAGCACATCATCGCGTACAAGCTCCGGATAGTCCGCAATTATTTCGTCGATAGACATTCCGTTAGCCAACCATCCCAGGACATCCTGAACGGCTATGCGCAGGCCACGAACACAAGGTTTGCCGGCACGTTTTCCGGGTTCGATGGTGATGATGGTGCGGAAGTCGATCATTTGGGCCTCAAAAAGGCTGCGGGGCTTTACTCAGATTCGAACCACTAGACACTACCAGAGGGCGAACGACCGCTCAACAGAGCGCGACATTTCCCACTCTCGACTATGACGCCTTTGGGTCAGGAAGGGTCACCGCGCGGCGGCGCATTGATAATTCACGCGGCGGCAATTCGGGCGCCGAGAAGATGAGCACTTGCTGCCATCTTTTCGTCAAATGTGGCCAACTCCGCACCGACGCGGAGCGCGACGGCAATATTCAGCGCATCGGGCGTGCGAAGGGTGAGATCAAGCCGCCGCACGAAGGCTTGCGCTGCGGCGACGTCTGCGGCAACAAGCTCGGCCAGTTGGGTCGACCGTGTCGTCCAGGCGTCGAAATTGGAGAAGGCTGATCGAGCGTCAGCCGGCGTCATCTCAGCTGTCCGCGCACGGCGCGCTAAAGCCGAGGAGAATTCCGCCGCCGCGAAATTGCTTACAACGAGCACCGGAAGGCTGGAACGCAAAAACGCGTCTGCGCGGGCCGAAAGGGGGTCACGCGTGAACAGGGCGACAAGAACACTGGCATCGAGATACACGATCACCGCTCGTCGTCGTCCCTGATTTTGGTCATCAGCGCAGCGGCATCGTCGGCAGTCGGCGCGATGGCGACGCGATGCGCGGCGAGCCAATCGAGGTCGCCACATGACACGGCGCGCCCGGACCGCTCAATGGATCGCAACTCGACCACCGGGTGGCCGTGACGCGTGATCACGACGCCTTCGCCTCTGATGGCGCGTTCGATCAGGTCTGACAGTTGGTTCTTCGCTTCGGCGACACTATAAGTAGCCACGAGCCAATTATAGCTATCCTTTAGCCATAATTCAAGGGAGCGGACGAAGGAGAGCCGCCGAAAAGGCCCAGATCGACCGCAAGCCAGACCAACTTCTCGGTGATCTTTGACCGGAACATCGATTTGTGCGGACGTCGTCGAGAAGGTTAAATTTGACAAATTGCGGCGGTGCGCTCAAATCAACAGGGATGGGGTCGGCAAAGGAATGCGGATCAGATGGCATCAGGAGACCTTGCAACGGGGTGCGCTGGGGAATGCGCCGACGAGACCGAATTTACCTTTCAGATGGCATTCCAACCGGTCGTTGATCTGAAGATAAATCGCATCTATGCCTATGAGGCCTTGGTCCGTGGACCAAACGGCGAGTCGGCCTATTCGGTCTTGTCGGAGATCACCGAGGAAAACCGCTATGCCTTCGATCAGGCGTGTCGGGTAAAGGCGATTTCCACTGCTGCGAGGCTTGGGCTGGACCGTCGGCTCAATATCAATTTCAAGCCAAGCGCCGTCTATCATCCGGAGGCCTGCCTGAAGCTGACCCTGGCGACCGCGCGAGAGTTCAATTTCCCCACCGAAATGATCACCTTCGAATTTACCGAGGACGAGCCGATCGATCGGCGCGGTCATCTCAAGGGCATCATCGAACATTATCGCAAGCGCGGGTTTCAGACCGCGCTTGACGATTTTGGCACAGGCTATGCCGGATTATCGGTCCTGGTACATTTTCAGCCCGACGTGATCAAGATCGATCGTGCCCTGGTTGATCACATCGACGCCAGCCGGGCCAGCCAGGCGATCGTTGCAGGTGTCATGAAGACCAGCGAAATGCTCGGCATGGCTGTTGTCGCCGAGGGGGTCGAGCGCCGCGAGGAGATCGACGTGCTGCGCGCCATGGGGATCACCCAATTTCAAGGCTACTATTTCGCCCGACCGGCCATCGAAAAGCTGATCTCGGACGATCAGATCCCCTGGACCTGAGGCATTGTCCGAGATCCGGATCGACCAGGTCACACACAATGATTTCCGCCTGACGGTGATATTCGACGGCCAGACCTTCGTCTGCGGCAGCTACCTGACGCGCGTCGCCGCGCATCAGGCCGGGCGTCTCATGATCGAGCGTAAAGAGGGCGAAAAGCAGGGGCAGAAAAAGCGCCCACGCAGAAAATAGACTCTCACCCAGCCTTGCTCTTGATATAGCCGTCGATAACCCGAGCCAGAACGTCAAGCGGCATCACCCCGGCATCAAGCGCCACTTTGTGGAAATCGCGCACATCGAATTTGCCGGCCAGCGCCTTCTGTGATCTCGCGCGCAGGCGGTTCCATTCACTGAATCCGATCATATAGCTGCAGGCCTGACCCGGCCAGACGCAATAGCGGTCGATCTCGCGGGTGACCCCCGATTTGGCGTTACCGGTCAGGGCGGTCAGGTAATCGACCGCCTTGTCACGGCTCCAATGCAGATGATGCATGCCTGTATCGACCACCAGCCGCCCGGCGCGGAACAGCTGAGCCTTCAGCATACCCAGCCGGCCGAGCGGATCATTCTGGTAGACGCCGAGTTCGTCGGCCAATTGTTCGGCGTAAAGCGCCCAGCCTTCGCCATAGCCGGAGAAGAACATATTGGCTCGGTAACGCGGCAATCCGGGGGTTTCCTGCGCGATCGAGCCCTGCAGATGATGGCCCGGCATTCCCTCATGATAGAGGGTGGTCGGCATCGCCCATTTCGGCCATTCATGGCTATCGGCCATGTTGAAATAGATCGTGCCGGGCCGCGAGCCGTCGAGCGCGCCCGGCTCGTAATAGGCCAGCGCCTGACCCTCTTCGATGATCTTGGGGACGCGATTGACCACCACCTTGGCTTTGGGCAGATCATGAAACAGGCGCGGCAACTGGCTGACGATCTGGTCCAGACGGGTCTGCAGATCGGCGATCGCCTGGGCTTTGCCGGCATCGTCATTGGGATAGAAATATTTTGGGTCCTGGCCAAGCGCGGCGATCCGATCTTTGAGGCTGCCCTTGGTCAAGCCCTGCGCCTTGAGAATCGAGTCGATCTCGCCGGAAACCTGCTTGGCGCGCTGCAGGCCGAATTTATGGATTTCCTCGGGTGTTCGGTTGGTGGTGGTGCTGATCTGCAATCCCGCCCGATACCAGGCCGCGCCGTCCTTGATATGCCACACGCCGGCGTCGGAAGTCGCTTTGGCCCGGCCGGCGGTGACGGCGGCGATTTGCCGCTGCAGCGCCGGTAAAATCTGCTCCTGATAGATTTTGCCGGCCTGCCCGCCGTAATCGCCCGGCATGTCCTTGGTCCGCCTGGCAATCGAGCTGACCAGGATGGAGTCTTCCGGCTTGCTCTGCAGCGCCGCCAGCTGATGTAAAGTGGTGTCGAGGATGAAGTCGGGCGGCAGCACTTTGATGCCTTCATCACGATGGAAATTCTCGCTGTCCGCGTCGAGCGCCACCGCGAACGCGGTCAATCGCGCCAGATAGGCGTCGGCATCCGCGCTGTTCTCGATGGCATGTTTGGTGTCAAGGAAAGTCGGGATCGATTGATAGGCCCCGCTCAATTGACTGATCGCGTAGGGCGAGCCATCGCTCGGCGCGCCATAACGAAAATCCCGTCGCAGCGCGATCTGCTGCTCCAGCACATAGGCGACGCAATCATAGCTCACCCGATCCATGACGCTGAATTGGCTCGTGTCAAGCTGCCGCAAGCGGCGCAGCTGGTCGAGATTGGCATCGAGATCGGCCGTGACGCCCGCCTCCGAACGGTCGCTCAGGCGGGATTTGAGGGATGCCAGCTCGCCCTTGTCGAGGCCGAGATAACTGGCGAATTCCGGACTGCGCTTCAGATCTTCGTCGAAAAACTGATCGAGCAGGGCGGCGAGCGTGGTCGGTTCCGTCGCGATCGCCGGTGCGGTGATCGGCAGACCGGCCAGAAGGGCAAGGCTGGCGGCATTTTGCAGAAGCTGACGACGAGAGAGCATTTTTTATCCTTGTACGATTTCCGGAGCGACGTTAGCCAAAAAGCGCCGCGCCGAAAAGAGCTGTTGCACTGCAAATAGGCACTCGAAACCCTCGCTTGGCGGCTGCACAAAGAATGTGCCACACTCCGAGTTTGAGGTTTCGGAGGGTCAGACGCGTTGACAATGGTAAGCGAGGCCGCTGCGCACGACAGCGACGGATTGGGCGCTGCGCTGGACGAGGCGTCTTCCCAACAGCCTGGTCTGCGGCGGGTGCTCGGCCCGTTCGCCCTCACCATGATCGGCGTCAGTTCGGTGATCGGGGTCGGGATCTTTGTCATTTCCGGCGTCACCGCGGCACAAAATACCGGTCCGGCGCTCACCCTGTCCTATCTGTTCGCTTCGATGGGCGTGTTGATCGTGGCGCTGTGCTATTGCGAATTATCGGCGATGATGCCGGTCGCCGGCAGTTCCTACAGCTATATCTCGGAATCCATGGGCCGCTTCCCCGCCTGGCTGATCGCCTGGGCGATGGTGCTGGAATATCTGGTGACGGCGGCGACCATCGCTGTGGGCTGGTCAGGCTATCTGACCGGTATGCTGGCCAATAGCGGCATTGATCTGCCGTCAAAATTCAGCCAGGCACCGGTTTCGCTGTCGGACGATCTGCAGCTAGGCCTGACCGGCGGTTATGGCAATTTCCCGGCGGCGCTGTTCACCTTGTTGCTGACCGCGCTTTTGGCGCGCGGGATCAAGGAATCCTCGTTGGTCAACTCGATTATCGCGCTGATCAAAATCGCCATCATCCTGGCGGTGGTGTTGGTCGGCGCGTTCTATATCAAGCCGGCCAACTGGCATCCCTTCATTCCAACCAACACCGACGGGCAATGGGGCCATTATGGCTGGTCCGGTGTTGCGCGTGGCACCGCTTTGGCGGTCTGGGTCTATACCGGTTTCGAGACCATCTCGACCTGCGCTCAGGAGGCCAAGGATCCCAAACGCGACGTCACTATCGGCATGCTGGCCACCATGGCGATCTGCACCGTGCTCTATCTGGCGATCAGTCTGGTGATGACCGGATTGGTCCCTTACAAGGAACTCAATGTGGCCGATCCGGTGCTGGTGGCGATGAATTCCATCGGGCCGCAATGGAACTGGTTGGTCGGCCTGGTCGCGGGCGGCGCCCTGATCGGCATCAGCGCCACACTGCTGGTCACGCTCTATGGTCAGATCCGGGTTTTCTACATCATGGCCAAAGACGGCCAATTGCCCGACAGTTTTGCCCGGGTTCATGCCAAGTTCCGCACGCCAATCGTCGCCACCTGGTTTACCGGGATCGTCTGCGCTCTGGTAGCCTTCATGGTGCCCCTCGATATTCTGACCGAGCTCGTATCGATGGGTACCATGCTGGCCTTTAGCTCGGTTTGCGGCTCGGTGATTCTGTTCCGCTATCGCCAGCCCGACCGCGAGCGGCCCTTCCGCGTCAAATGGTCGCCCTTGGTACCGGGTATCGGCGTGCTGTTCTGTCTCGGGCTGATGGCCTCCCTGTCTTCTCGTACCTGGATCTATCTGGTTCTGTGGATGATGCTCGGCGCGCTGCTTTATCGCCGAAAACGGACCAAGATCGACGCCTGACATGAGGTCGATGACCCGGCTTGGGGCAGACTTTTCGTTGCTCCTGGCGGCCGCCCTCTGGGGCAGCGGCTTCGTGGCCCAAAAGACGGCCACCGATCATATCGGGCCGCTGACGTTTGTCGGCAGCCGCTTCCTGTTGTCGGCGCTTTTGCTGGCGCCGCTGGCCAGGATCGAGGTTCGACGGCAGAAGGTTTCATTGCCGCCCGGCGATTGGCGGCTGGCGGCCAGCGTCGGGCTCAGCCTGTTCGGTGCCATCACCCTGCAGCAGGTCGGCATGATGACTACGACTGCCTCCAATGCTGGATTTCTGACCGCGCTTTATGTCCCGATGGTGCCGATCGTGGCCTGGTGTCTGACGCGCGCTAAGCCAAGCCGCTCCCTCGTCGGCGCCTGCCTGGTGTCCGTCACCGGCGCCTGGCTGCTCGAGCAGAAAAACGGGGCGGCGGAATGGAACAGTGGCGATCTTTGGATTCTTGGGTCGGACCTGCTGTCGGCGCTGCAAATTCTCCTGATTTCGCGATTTCTTGCCCGCAACACGCGCCCCTTTCTGTTGTCATTTCTGCAAAATGCGATTTGCGCTCTGTTGGGCCTCCTGGGGGGTCTGGTCTTTGAGCCGGTTGTGTTATCGGGCATCCTGGCCGCCGGCCCAATGATTCTTTATGCCGGGCTGATCTCCGGCGGCGTGGCCTTCACCTTGCAGATCGTTGCGCAAAGCCATACGCCTGCGGCGGAAGCGGCAATCATCATGTCGCTCGAGAGCGTCTTCGCCGCCCTGGCCGGTGCGGTTCTTCTCGGCGATCATCTGACCGGCACGGCCATTCTCGGCTGTGGCCTGATCCTGCTCGGTGTCGTGCTGGTACAGCTCGCCCCCCTGATGAAACGAAATTCGCTTGAAGCATCCTTTCCCCCGCCTCACGATGCTCGACCCGAAAGTGATCAAGGATAGGTTCATGGCGCGATATCTTGCTTCTGGTCTGCTGGCGGGTTTCCTTTGCAGCTGTTCCCTGTGGAGTTCTCGGGCGCTGGCCGATTTACCGCCGGCGCCGGAGCCGCCCGATGCGGTCAAGACGGTCGCCCATGACATTCTCAAAAATCTGATCGAGACCAACAGCACCCATGCCAATGGCTCGACCGGCCTCGCCGAGCAGCTGGCGATCCGCCTGCACAGCGCCGGCTTTGGCGCCGATGAACTGACTTTGCTGGCGCCCCCCGATCATCCGACCAAGGGCAATCTGGTGGTGCGCCTTAAAGGAACCGGCAAGGGCAAGCCCCTCTTGTTCATCGCCCATCTCGACGTGGTCGAGGCCAAGCCCGAGGACTGGACCGTCGACCCGTTCCAACTGACGGTCAAAGACGGTTATTTCTTCGGCCGCGGCACCCAGGACATGAAGGATGATGTCGCGACCCTGGCGACCAGCCTGATCCGCCTCAAGGGCGAGGGTTTCGTGCCCGATCGCGACATCATTGTCGCCTTCACCGCCGATGAGGAGGCCGAAGGCGACGCCAATGGCGTCGATTGGCTGTTGAAGACCCACCGTGACCTGATCGACGCCGGAATGGTGATCAATCCCGATGCCGGAGGCGGCGTATCGTCGGGCGATCGCCGGCTTTATATGGGGCTGGAGACCAGCGAGAAGGTCTTCGTCACCTTCGGATTGGAGGTCACCAACAAGGGGGGACATTCCTCCCTGCCCGAGCCGGACAACGCGATCTATCGCCTGGCCGCCGGTCTCGGCCGGGTCGCCAAACTCAATTTCCCGGTGCGCATCAGCGCCACCACCCGCGCCTATTTTGCCGAGATGGCAAAGTTGGAACAGGGACAGGACCGACAGGACATGCTGTCCATGACCCAGCCGGTCCCCAGTCCGGCCGCGATCAAGCGGCTTGAGGGCAATATCTTCTATAACGCCGCCCTGCACACGACCTGTGTGGCGACCATGATGTCGGGCGGTCACGCCGAGAATGCCTTGCCGCAGCGGGCCAAGGCCACCATCCAATGCCGCATGTTGCCCGACGACCGGCAGGAAGCGGTGCAGGCACTGTTGACCAGGAGCCTGGCTGATCCCGACATCAAGGTCTCGGTGATCACCCCCGCCTTGCCGGGCCCGGAGTCCGTGGCCGACGCAAAATTGCTCAGAAGAGTTCAAGGCGTGGTGACCTCGATGTGGCCCACGGTGCCGGTCGTCCCCGACATGGATTCGGGGGCCAGCGACAGTAAATTTACCCGCGCCGCCGGCATTCCCTCCTTCGGTCTCACCGGCATGTTCATCGATATGGATGATGTCCGGGCGCATGGCCGCGATGAGCGGATCCTGATTGACAATTATTATCAGGACGTCGAATTCACTTTTCGCCTGATGAAGAGCCTGACGAGCGCGGAGTCGCGGTGACCGTTCCCGCTCTTTCCCATCTGTTGGCGCCGCTTGATCTCGGCTTCACCACCCTATCCAATCGTGTCCTGATGGGGTCGATGCATACCGGGCTTGAGGAAATGCCCGGCGGGGCCGCGCGTCTGGCCAAGTTCTACCGGGTTCGCGCCGAAGGCGGGGTCGGGCTAATCGTCACCGGCGGTATTTCCCCTAACCGCGCCGGCTGCCTGATGAAGGGCGCCGCCCGTCTCGATGACGCGCATGAAATCCCACATCACCGCCTCATCTGCGACGAGGTCCATGCGGGCGGCGGCAAGATCGCGCTGCAGATTCTCCATGCCGGTCGCTATGCGGCCCATGCCGAGGCGGTCGCGCCGAGCGCGATCCGCGCGCCGATCTCGCCGATCACGCCGCGTGCGCTCGAGACCGACGAGATCGAACGGACAGTCGCCGACTATGCCAGATGCGCCCGATTGGCGCGGGACGCCGGCTATGACGGCGTCGAGATCATGGGATCCGAAGGCTATCTGATCAACCAGTTCATCGCGCCGCGCAGCAACCATCGCGAGGATGGCTGGGGTGGCAGTTTTGAGCGTCGCATCCGTTTTCCGCTCGCCATCATTCGCGCCGTCCGCGCCGCGGTCGGCGCCGATTTCATCCTCATTTTCCGCCTCTCCATGCTCGATCTGGTGGAAGAGGGCAGCGAGTGGGCGGAAATCGTCGCCCTGGCGAAGCAGGTCGAACTGGCCGGCGCCACTCTGATCAATACCGGGATCGGCTGGCATGAGGCGCGCATCCCGACGATCGCCACCCTGGTGCCGGGTGGCGCTTTCGCCTGGGTCACCGCCAAGCTGAAGCCGGAGGTGACGATTCCCCTGATCGCCACCAACCGCATCAATGACCCGGCGCAGGCCGAAAGGATCATCAAGGCCGGCGGCGCCGACATGGTATCGATGGCGCGGCCCTTCCTGGCCGATCCGGCGCTGGTCAGGAAGGCCGCAAGGGGGCGCAGCACTGAGATCAACACCTGCATCGCCTGCAATCAGGCCTGCCTCGACCATGTTTTCCAGGGGCATATGGCGTCCTGCCTGGTCAATCCCTATGCCTGCCGCGAAACGGCGTTGGTGGCGCATAGGACCGCGATTGTCAAATCCATCGCCGTGGTCGGCGCCGGACCCGCCGGCCTGGCCTGCGCCGTCACTCTGGCCGAGCGTGGCCATCTTGTGACCTTGTTCGATCAGCAGGGTGAGATCGGCGGTCAATTCAATCTCGCCAAGAAAATCCCCGGCAAGGAGGTCTTCGCCGAGACCTTGCGCTATTTCGCCAGCCAATTGGCGAAATTCGCCGTGACCCTGCGGCTTGGCCGCACGGTCGTCGCCGATGATGTGCGGGCTTTCGATCATGTGGTGCTGGCCACCGGGATCACACCACGCCGGCCGCCGATTCCCGGGATCGATCACGCTTCGGTCGCCGGCTATGTCGAGGTCATCGAAGGGCGGGTGACGGCGGGCGATCGAGTCGCCATCATCGGTGCCGGCGGCATCGGTTTCGACGTCGCTGAATTTCTGACCCATGCGCCCGATAGCGACTATCTGGCGGAATGGGGTATCGACCGGCAGATGCGCCATCGCGGTGGGTTGATCCCGGCGGTGCCGGCGGCTGGCAAACGAGCAGTGACCTTGCTGCAACGCAAGAACAGCAAAGTCGGCGAGGGGCTCGGCAAGACCACCGGCTGGGCAAAACGCGCCCTGCTGCAGCAGCGTGGCGTTTCGATGCTGGCCGGCGTGGCTTATGAAAAGATCGATGATGGCGGATTGCATATCCGGCTGGGCGAAGAGACCCGCCTTCTCGCGGTCGACACCATTGTGATCTGCGCCGGTCAGGAGCCGCGGCGTGACTTGCAGAACGCCCTGGCGTCAATGCCCCTCAGTCTGATCGGCGGCGCGGATCAGGCGGGCGAACTGGACGCCAAGCGCGCCATCCTGCAAGCTACCGAATTGGGATTGACGCTCTAGAGCGCGATGACATTAGATTGACGCGAATCCGCGTCAATCTAATGTCTGAATCGCCCTCTAAACCATTGAATTAGAGACTGATTCAGCTAATAGATTTAATCGCAAAGCGATTCAA
>Ga0116226_10003305_pt1 | contig 14230 bp, 11 predicted proteins | sample S1TSphfallax_FD_89692 | JGI IMG/M metagenome (GOLD analysis project Ga0116226, IMG submission 89692) | Host-associated microbial communities from peat moss isolated from Minnesota, USA - S1T2_Fa - Sphagnum fallax MG | ecosystem: Host-associated > Plants > Peat moss > Unclassified | place: USA...
AATAACTGAAAAACATCAAAAATAGCAAAAGTAAAGCAAAAAATTATACTTAAATGGTTTTTATTAAATACTGTGATGAAATTACAAAATATTTTTAGCCGAAATTACTTTTAGAATTGCTGATAAAAGTCTGATTTATAATAAAAGCAATGACGGACTTTCAATGTAGCGTTTAAATGCTCCCAGCAGTTCTGCACCCAACGCACCATCTACCACGCGATGATCAACCGAAAGCGTAACGTCCATGACATTGGCTGCTACCATTTGCCCTTTTTTCACCACTACCCGCTCTTCTCCCGCACCAACCGCCAGAATACAGGCTTGCGGTGGGCTGATAATGGCAGCAAATTGCTTTACGCCATACATACCAAGATTGGATATGCTGAAACCACCCCCCTGAAATTCTTCAGGTTTAAGTTTTCCTGCCCTTGCCCGCCCTGCCAAGTCTTTCATTTCATTAGAAATCTGGATAACGGATTTCTGATCGGCATTTCTGATAATCGGGGTGATAAGCCCGCCCTCAATCGAAACGGCTACGGAAATGTCAATATTATTGAAGGTATAAATAGAATCTTCCGCCCACATGGCATTGGCAGCGGGAATGCGTTTTAAAGCCATAGCGGAGGCTTTAATCACCAGATCATTGACGGAAATTTTGTAAGCGGGCTTGCCTTCTTTGCCTGCCAGGCTTTCTGCTTCTGCATTGAGTTCTTTCCTGACCTCAAGCAATTTATCCAGTTCTGTGGACATGGTAAGGTAGAAATGCGGCACAAACTGCTTGGATTCCGTGAGGCGTTTGGCAATCACCTTACGCATCGTGGTGTTAGCGACAACATTATATTCCTGTTTGTTGCGATATACCAGACCACGCCCGCTACCACCTGATTTTTTGGCGGTTTCCACGTCTTCACGAATGATTCTGCCGTGGGGCCCTGTACCCTGTACCATCCGCAAATCAATACCCGCTTCGGCGGCAATACGCTTTGCCAGAGGAGAGGCAAATACCCGCCCGCCTGTGTGGGATGGGGAGGAAGCAACGGGTACGGGAGGAGGGGGAGCAAAGGAAGGAGCCGTGGGCAATGCCGTTTTTACTTCCGTAGCAGGAGCCTCGGTTTTAGCTTCAACAGGTTTGGCTGTTTGCGTGTTAGGTTTGTAACTATCCAATGCGGATTTATCTTCGCCCTCTAATAGTAACAAAGCAATCACGGCATTAACCGCAACGCCTTGTGAGCCTTCAGCAACCAGAATTTTGCCCAGGGTTCCTTCTTCAACGGCTTCCACTTCCATCGTTGCCTTGTCGGTTTCAATCTCGGCAATCACCTGTCCAGACTTGATTTTATCGCCTTCTTTTTTTACCCATTTCGCCAGATTCCCTTCCGTCATGGTAGGGGATAGGGCAGGCATCAATATTTCAATCGGCATGGTCAGTGTCCTCTTATTAGCTACGGCTACAGGTTAGTTTCACGGCATCGACAATATCCGCTACATTGGGCAATGCCAGTTTTTCAAGATTGGCGGCATAAGGAAGTGGCACGTCTTTACCCGCTACCCGCACCACAGGAGCATCCAGATAGTCAAACGCCTGCTCCATGATAATCGCACAGATTTCCGAACCCATACCTGCTACTGGCCAGCCTTCTTCCACCGAAACGCAACGGCTGGTTTTCTGTACGGATTCGACAATCGTATCAACATCCAGCGGGCGAATGGTACGCAAGTCAATCACTTCTGCACTAATGCCTTCTTTTTCGAGAATTTCCGCAGCTTTCAGAGCATAACCCACGGTAATAGAAAATGCGGTAATCGTTACATCCGTTCCTTCCCGCAAAATGGCTGCCTTGCCAATCGGCAACACATAATCTTCATCTTCTGGTACTTCAAACGTCTGTCCATAGAGAATTTCATTTTCCAGGAAAATGATGGGGTTAGGATCACGAATCGCAGCTTTCAGCAATCCCTTGGCATCCGCAGCGGAATAGGGAGCAATCACTTTTAGACCTGGAATATGGGCATACCAGCTTGCATAACATTGCGAATGCTGGGCAGCTACGCGTGAAGCTGCACCGTTTGGGCCGCGAAACACCATAGGGCAGCGAATCTGTCCGCCAGACATATAATGCGTTTTGGCAGCGGAATTGATAATCTGATCAATCGCCTGCATGGCGAAGTTAAACGTCATGAATTCCACGATTGGCTTAATTCCCATCATGGCAGCACCCACGGCAAGCCCCGTAAAACCATGCTCGGTAATGGGTGTATCCACCACACGCCTGTCTCCAAATTCCTGCAAAAGACCTTGCGTTACCTTATAAGCCCCCTGATATTCAGCGACTTCTTCACCCATTACAAATACATCGGCATCACGACGCATTTCTTCTGCCATAGCGTCTCTTAGTGCATCTCTTACGGTTAGTACAGGCATGATATGATTTCCACTTGCGTTAAGCGTTTATAAAATAATTTATTCATCTACTAAAATATTTGTCCATAGCTCGGATTCATCTGGCTCAGGGGATGCTTTTGCAAACTCGGCAGCATCATTGACAATCACTTTAATCTGGTTTTCAATGGTTTTGAGTGCCACTTCATCGGCGTAACCTTCACGCAGAATGATATTTTTAAGTTTCTCAATCGGATCACGATTTTCCTTATAGTCTTCCACCTCTTCCTTGCTACGGTATTTGGCAGGATCAGACATGGAATGCCCGCGATAGCGATAGGTTTTGACTTCCAAAAGGTAAGGACCTTTGCCAGCACGAATATGGGCCACGGCTTCATCGGCGGCTTTTTTGACTGCCAGCACGTCCATCCCGTCCACCTGTTTGCTGGTGATGCCAAACGCTTCACCACGACGATAAAGCTCGGTAGTAGCAGAGCTGCGTTTTACCGAAGTACCCATTGCATATTCATTATTTTCAATGATATACAGCACAGGCAGATTCCAGAGGCTCGCCATATTGAAGGCTTCATAGACCTGCCCCTGATTGGCAGAACCATCGCCAAAATAGGTAACGCACAATCTGTCATTGCCACGGTATTTATTGGCGAAAGCGATACCCGTTCCCAGTGGAACCTGCGCACCTACAATACCGTGACCGCCATAAAAATTCTTTTCTACGGAAAACATGTGCATGGAACCGCCTTTGCCGTGGGAAAAACCGCCTTCACGCCCTGTCAATTCCGCCATAATGCCTTTGGCATCCATCCCGCACGCCAGCATATGCCCGTGATCACGATAGCTGGTAATGAGCGAATCCCCTTCACCCGTGGCATTCTGAATACCCACCACTACGGCTTCCTGCCCGATATAGAGATGGCAGAACCCACCAATCAAACCCATACCATAAAGCTGCCCCGCTTTTTCTTCAAAACGGCGTATCATCATCATATCATGGTAAAATTTCAGCATCTCTGCCACCTGGCTATTATGCGAGGGAGAAACGCCAGCAGAAGCGGTTTTGACGGAACTTGCGGTTGAGGCTTTCGCCATATGAAACTCCACTACAGATATAATTACATTAAGAGCCTGTTTGCAAACACCCTCTCAAAAAAGCAGGTTTATTTATAACGTGCAGGAAATCATAAAATCAACTGATTTCTTTATTAAAATAAGCTGCATCGCAACATTTTTATCCAATGCAGAAAATCACTCCATCAAATCCCCCATTCCTTCATGCGGGCGAGGTGGGCATAGTCATCATAACGGCTTAAGCGGTCGGGGATGGGAGCTGCGAGATACGGGAAATCAGGGTTGGTGTAGGTTTCAAACAGGCTGATAACCCCTGCTCGTGCGAGTTCGCACTGTGTTGCTATATCTTCTGATAAAGTAGATATTTCCCCTGCTTTTTTATTACCATAGACTCCCCAATAAGCAAGCGATGCAACGGGTTTAGCCATATGTGACTGCATAATAAGTGCAAGCAATAGCAACTGCCCCGCCACGCCTGAAGCCACATCTTTAAGCGTAGGAACCTTACCTGTTTTATAGTCGATAATGGTTAGCTTGCCGTCTTTACCTATTTCAATACGATCCGCCCTGCCTTTGAGGGTGAAGTCGCCTAATTTTAGTGTTCCGCTTATTTCTGGCAGCACAGAGGCTATTTCCTCACGCCTTGCTGTTTCCTGCTCTATCACCCACCTGGCAATTTTAGCAAAGCGTATGCTCCAGATGGTATGGCGTAGGCGAGTTTTGGCGATAGGTTGCAGGCAGTTTTCTCCTATTGCCAGCAGTTTTTCCAAAGCATTATCAGGTAGTGTTTCAGGAAAATCAAGGCAAAATTGCTCTAATGCCGTATGAACAGCATTACCAAAATCAGCCGCTTCCGGTTCCTGCATCAGGGGATTCAAGGGCGAAAGACGCAATATTTCAGTCGCATAAAACTGGTAAGGATTACGCAGCAGCATTTCCACCTTGCTTACATGCAGTAGTTGAGGACGGGCAGTTAAAGGAGGGGCAGGGCGGGGTCGGGTAATTTTAGCGTCTCCTTTACCAAAATCCAGCATTCGTGCCAAACGTATCCAGTAATGATCCGTAATCGTTAATTGAGAGCTTTCCAGCAAAATAGTGAGCTTCATCAACCAGCGTGAAGGCGTGGTGGGCGTACCTTCCACTTTTACCGAACGCGTAAGGTGAAGTTCGGGGGTGTGGGAAAGCAGGAAGAAATCCAGTGCCGTTTCCCCAATACCCGCCTCATAGCCAGGCAGTCCCACCGCTTTACGCATCGCACGGTTAAGCCAGGCATCGGGTTCTATGGGAGCGGGAAGCGTACCTTCATTCAATCCCGCCATAATCACACAATCAAAGCGTTGCAGACGTGCTTCCGCCAGCCCTAAAATACTTAAACGGGGATGAGTAGCATAGACGGAGCGAAATACCTGTTTTTCCAACAGGATTTTAAATAGGTCAGGGTAGATTTCAAGCAGGGAGTCGGTGGTTTTAAGAGGAATCGTATCAAAATCAGAGCCAAGCAAAAGAGCAAAAAACTCCCCTATCTGCTTGCTTTCCTGCCCCTGCCAGAGATTACCCCCTGCCAAGGATTCGCAACATTCCAGATGTGCCTTGATAATCGCCTTAATCGTGCAATCAGGCTTGGAAATTACTTCACGAAAATGCTCAAGTACCGTTAGTATTTCGGCAATAGAGATCGGGACAGCTTCCTGCTGGTCTCGTAACGCCAGTTCATATTCCCTCACCTGATGCAAAAACGCTGTTCGTTCCATTCCGCCCTTCACAAACGGATTTTTGAGCAACGTAATATGCTTTACCCTATCCTCGTTGTTGCAAACACTTTCAGCAACCAGTTGCAGAAAAATACCCAGCGGGGTGTGCAGCAGGGGAATGCCCGCAGAATCATCCACTGCTATGCCAAAACGCTGCATGATTGCCACTACCCTGCGAGCGAGATTACGGTCTTGTGTTACCAGAGCAGCGGTTTTGCCTTCCGTCTCCAATGTTGCACGCAGAATCAGAGCAGCGACGCTAGCTTCTTCCTGTATATTGGCACATTCACTGTAGCTGATTCCCGCCAAGGCAGCGTTTATATCAAAATCTACTGCCAGATTTTCGGTATGCGTCACGTTGTAAAAGAGCTGGCTTCGGGGAGATGCTTGTATGGCTTCCAAGGGTTGCACTTCCTGTTTTAGATGACGTACCATTTTTAGCATACTGTATTGAGGGTGGTTTTCCACAACCTCGTCCAGAGTGGAATTAAAAGCAGGCAAAATAATACGGTTTTCAGGTAAAGACGCTATCACTTCCATGAGGTTCAGCATAGCAGGCGTTGAGTTCGTAACACCTGCAACCAGAATCGGAAAATCAGGTGGACTATTCCGCCACGTTGTAGCCAGAGCTTGCAGCAATTCCTCCTGTACAGTAACGGGATTAACCAGTTGTTGTTCGTTCAAAATAGCGGGGAGTGCCTGCGTCATAATCTGCATGAAGCCAAGCGTTTTCTGCCAATATTCCGCAAAATCATCGGGGATAATGGAAGCAAGCTGGCCGAGATCCGCATGTTCCCGTTCCACCTCGTCTATCAACTCTGCCAGTTCATTCGCCAGTCGCAACGCATGATCCAGCCGTGAACCATTATACGCCTGTATCAAATGTGCCAGCAGAAATAGACGCTTCTGGGTAAAAACCGCATCGGTTGCGGGATGCGTGATGATTTCTCCTTGCGGTATCAACAGATTTTCACTTAAGCTATTCATAGGCTGCATCTGGGGCAGCAGCAAAGGCTTACCACCCGTGATACGCAAAAAAGCGTTGCGTAGGGACAGGCAGCTACGCCGCGAGGGCAGGATAATCAGCAATCTTGCCAGCTTCAGGGGATTATCACCATAATGCTGCAACACATACCGTGCCAGCGTTTCGGTGAAGGGGTGATCGGGGGAAATGGTATAAAGGGAGTTTGGCATCTCTCCTAAATACCAGTTTGCATAGTGCTTGCAATAACAAAAACAACACCGTCACGAATGGTTAATTTTATTCCGCTATCATTTTTTCTATTTTATATCCTGTTTCGCCATTATAGTTGAATGTTGAAGTAACGCTAAAACCTTTTTTTTCCCAAAACCGGGTAGATTGATTAACAGATATTCCAATGATTTTTTGAAAATGAGTCAATCGTAAGGCTTCTTGTAAAGCATTTAAAAGCAATGTTCCCACTCCTTTAGTGCTGTTACTGCTTCTGACGCACAAGTCATGAATATAAATACAATCTTTAATGACTGTATCTCTATAGCCAAGCGAATAATCGTTTCTATGCGAATTGGTTGGATAGGCAATAAGATAACCAGTGATGCAATCATATGCTTTGGCAATAAAGCAAAAAGAATCTTCCTGTAAGAGTATTTTCTCCATAACTGCATCTTTATCATGCAGATGCTTTGGATAACAGATTGATTCAATTAGCTTTATTTGCCCTAAGTCGCTATATAATGCTTTTTCTATCTGCATTACATCGCTCTGCTACTTTTATTGTATTTTAAATAACCGGGGAAAGCAGTCCTTCTCTCCTGTGTATTATCATTATAGCCTCCAGAAAAATGGTTACGCTCTCCACTCGTGTTAATAACATTTGTCCAGTGATTTAAAGACTGCACCATATCTCCTTTTATTGATGAACGACTATTATTAAACGATAATATCGCTTTTTCTGCTTCCTGTTCCAGCCTTGATTGTGGCGTATCGTATTTCATTACAATCTTTTCGCCATCACTCACATATACAGGTAAAGCCTTTATGGAATTAAAATCAATGGTTTCATATCCAAAATATGCACCTGTACCCGTTAAGCATATTTTTGTTTTTTCTATATCTTCATGTACATTATGTTTGGTTGTTTCCAATAAGTTTTTTAGAAAATTATCCGCTTCAGAAGTTATTTTTTTATTTTTACCAATCGTGCCAGCGGTGTCACAACTCGTATCTGCCATATAAATCACTTTGTCACTATATTCAGAATGACTATCACCATATAACGGTATTAATGTATTATCATCGAGTAAATATACTTTTCTTAAATGATCTACTAAACCAGAATTAAAGTTACCTATATCTGTTATTACCCTATAGTCAACTTTTCCAGAAGGAGTAGCTCCATTAACATTCACCAGATGACCAATAGTAAGCCCAGATGCAGACATCATGGAATTTCCAGGTTCAAAAATAAAATTTTCAACTCCTAAATTGTTAATCCGCTTATAACCCTCCTTGATAGTCTGATAAATTTTTTCATTATTTCCATCATGACCTATTGCGTCCACAGGAATACCACCACCAATATCTACTGTAGAAATATTCACGTTAATATCTTTACATAAAGCAATGGTATTTTCTACTGTATCAAATGCCTTTTTCCATGCAAGATTGTCTGTCGTTTGAAATCCAACATGAAAAGACATTCCAAATTTTTCAAAGCCCAATGCTTTTGAGCGTTGCATTAAATTGATTGCATCTTGTGTATTAATACCAAATTTATCACTACCAAGTGCCTGAAATGAGGTTTTATCTTCTTCCATAGCCAAGCGAACCACAAGTTCTATTTCTGATAAATCGGTATTTGTTTTTTTTGCAGCATGATAAATCCTATTTAATTGACTTGCAGAATCCACTACCAGTTTTTTTACTCCCATGGAAAGTGCGAATGCAACATCACTGTCTTTTGCATTGGGGTTACTGAATATTGCTTTGGCGGAAGCCTGCTCAATCACAGTCTTCGTGTCCATTGTTGGATTTTCCAGTTTGGCTGCGGTTAGCCATTTCACCAATTCCCCTTTACTGGCTATATCTATATTGGAGCCTTCCTGATAGAGAACTCTCGCTGCTGGCAATAAAGAACATGCTTTCATTGCATAATGGCACGAAAAATTCGGCAGGTTATCCACGAGGTTATGATAAGTTTTTCTTAATACAGATAAATCAAATAAATGAAATGGTTCATCTGGATTTTCTTGAGAGATATTTTCTATATGCCCTAAATTTTTTTCTAATAATGGATAATTTTTATCTTTTACTTCAGCTTGATTCATTTTCAATTCTTTTTTTATATTATTAATTATAATTATTTATTTAATACCTGCGGTCATTTAACAATATTTTTATATTACGTCAAGTGGTTTTTTGCATCTTTTTTTGGCATCTAAGAACCTGCCAACGAATCTTTTTTAACGATGGATTTTTAGAGAATTTTGTGCGAAAAACAAGGTGTGATTCGAGAGGATACGTGGTACTATTTCAAGAATCATACCTTGTTTTGCAGCCCCCATTGCCAAAAATAGGCGTTAAAAAAGATTCTAAACAGGTTCTAAAAGGAAGTTTGGGCTTGCAATAGCAAAATGCCACGCTCTATTTGCAAGAACGTGGCATTTTTCTTCAAAAAACACTAACTATTATTTAGCGTCTTTTTTTGAAGTTTCAGCATATTTTTTAGCCGCATTTTGTGATGCTTCCTGTCCTTTTGCAGAATGACCTTTAGCATTTACAAGATGTTCAGCAGCTTCTGATTTTTTGTTGGCAGCTTGTGCGTCAGCAGCCTGTTTGTAAGATTTAGAAGCATTGTCATGATGTTCAGCGGCTTCTTTAAGATGTTGAGTAGGCATATGAATTCTCCTGGTTATAATAATATTATACTTATTTTCGTCAGCAATCTCTGCTTGCGATAAAGACAGTTAAACTATAACCGGGATAAGTTTTCCATATGTCATAGACGGGGATTTTATGCTTTTACGATAAAGCTCTGTTTTGTATCTCTATGAAAATGGCTCTATGCCTGGTGCCCACGGTCGGACTCGAACCGACAAGCGATTAACTCGCAACGGATTTTAAGTCCGTAGTGTTTACCATTTCACCACGTGGGCCTTATCCTTGAAGCGTTTTCATAGTATGGGCAGGGGTTTTTGTCTATATAAATTTTAAGGGGCCAGGTCAAAGATTACCCGGCCCCCCTCTATTTTCCTATACCAATGCCTGTGCTGTGGCATTGATAACCGAAGCGATGCGTATGGTGGAATGCACACCCGCAATCGTAACGCCGTTTTGCAGCAATTCATGCAAATGTGCCTGCATACATTTGCCACAGCCGTTAATAGCTGAAACCGCAATCGAAAACAGCTCGAAATCTGCCTTGGCAACGCCTGGATTGGCAATAATATTCATACGCAAACGGGCAGGAAGTTTGGCAATTTCAGCATTTTCCACCAGATGCGTAAAGCGGTAATAGACATTATTCATTGCCATAATGATAGCAGCTCCTTTGGCAGCATCCTTTTCCGCTTCTGAAAGAATATGCAGGCTGAAATCCTCTATGGCTGCAATCAAGTCTGCATTTTTGGTTGCGTAGGTAGAAGCCAGTGCAATACCCGCAATCTGTTTGCCGTTTAAGTCAGGACTGTTTTCTTCCGCCAGCACATTACCCAGATTCAGTTTGATGTCCCTGGCATATACAGGCAGTTTTTCTTTTAATTGGTCGAGTGTCATGATGCTATTCCTTTATGCTACTTTTAAGGTTTCGTCACCTTTTTGCCAGTTGCAGGGACAAAGTTCGTCCGTTTGCAAGGCATCCAGTACGCGTATCACCTCTTTGACATTGCGTCCTACGTTAAGATCCGTTACCATCACAAAGCGTATGATACCTTCGGGGTCAATAATATAGGTTGCCCTATCTGCCACGCCTTCCGCCACATTGAGAATCCCCAGAGCCGTGCATAATTCACGTTTCACGTCAGCGAGCATGGGGAAGGGGAGGTCATGCAAATCTTTATGGTTTTGCCTCCATGCCAGATGGACAAATTCGCTATCAATACTAAGCCCCAGCACCTGTGCATCACGATCCTGAAATTCACCGTTCAGTTTGCCAAATTCGGCAATTTCGGTAGGGCAGACAAAGGTAAAATCTTTCGGCCAGGAAAATAATACTATCCATTTTCCCTTGTAGGTTTCGTTAGTTACGTCGGTAAATGCGGTATGAATATCGGTAGATACGGTAGCTTTTACCGCAAATTCGGGTAAATGTTGTCCTATGCTTAACATAATAATAATCCTTGGTTGTTTGGGTTAATGTTGCTTTTGGCTAACAAAAGCTACTATGGCGTAAAAGATTTCATTCGTAAAATATATTGTTTTTATTGTTATGATTGATTTTATAAATATGCAATGCGTTTTTTAGGTATTGACGAATAAGAGAAGGGATGGTTTAAGAGTATCCAATAATAAGGAGATACCTGCCATGACAACGCTTTTTGACAGTCTGAAAATAGGTGATATTAACGTTCCAAACCGTGCGGTTATGGCTCCGCTTACGCGGATGCGTAGCCAGCAGCCAGGTAATATTCCCACTGCACTCAATGCAGAATATTATGCCCAGCGTGCCACTGCGGGGCTGATTATTTCGGAAGCAACCCAGATTAGCCCGCAGGGGCAGGGTTATCCTGCCACTCCCGGGATTCATTCAAATGATCAGATTGCAGGTTGGCAGCAAGTAACGCAGGCAGTACATGAAAAAGGAGGAAAAATATTCCTTCAGCTCTGGCATGTCGGCAGGATTTCGCATTCTTCGTTTCATAATGGCGAATTGCCCGTAGCTCCTTCTGCCATTGCTCCCAAAGAAGGCAAGGCATTTACGGCTGATTTCAGGCAGGTTCCCTTTGAAACACCGCGTGCCCTGGAAACGCATGAAATTGCCAGTATTGTCAATGATTATCGCATTGCAGCCCAAAATGCCAAAAATGCAGGATTTGACGGGGTAGAGGTGCATGGAGCCAATGGCTATCTGCTGGATCAGTTCTTGCAGGATGGCTCGAATAAACGCCTTGATCAATATGGTGGCAGCATTGAAAATCGCAGCAGGTTTTTACTGGAAGTGGTGGATGCCGTCACTCAGGTATGGGGTAAAGGACGGGTAGGGGTGCGTTTATCTCCTTACGGTACGTTCAGCGATATGTCTGATAGTGATCCACTCGCACTTTTTACGCATGTAATTGGACAGCTAGACAAGCGGGGCATTGCCTATCTGCATGTAATAGAACCAAGAGCTACGCTGGCAGGTGGTTCGGATGCGGTTGCGAGTGAAGCTCCTTCTACCTCTGCTCTGTTCCGTCACCTTTTTAGCGGAGCCTTTATTTCCGCAGGTGGATATGATGCCCATAATTACCAGAAGGTGCTGGCTGATCATCAGGCAGATGCCATTGCGTTTGGCAGGTTATATATTGCTAACCCTGATCTGGTGGAACGGTTACAGCATAATCTGCCCCTGAATCCTTATAATCGTGCGACTTTTTATGGTGGAAACGAAAAGGGATATACGGATTACCCGTTTTATGATAAGACAATGGATAAAAAAGCAGTATAAATATGGCAAAAAAGAAGACGAAATTAGAAGAAAACAAGCTGGAAAACACTCTTTATCTGGAATTAAAAGATGGCAGGGTAGTGATTGAAATGCGTCCTGATCTGGCTCCCAAACATGTCAAACGCATTAAGGAACTGGTACGGGAAAAATTCTATGATGGCGTGAAGTTTCACCGTGTGATTGAAGGCTTTATGGCTCAAACGGGTGATCCCACGGGTACGGGCATGGGGGGATCAGGCAAAAAGCTGAAAGCAGAATTTAGCAAGGAACAACATTTGCGAGGAGCCGTTTCTATGGCGCGTGCCATGTCGCTGGATAGTGCGGACAGCCAGTTTTTCATTGTGACAGCACACTCGACTTTCCTTGATATGCAATATACCTATTGGGGAAAAGTGGTTAGCGGGATGGAATTTGTGGACGCTATCAAAAAAGGTTCCTCTGCTGATAATGGTAGTGTGAAGGATCCTGATATTATGGTTTCGCTTAGGGTAGCAGCCGACGTATAAGATGCCTTTTTTATGAAGATTGCGATAAAATACTTCTCAGGGGATGACAAAGCCGATTTTTATACTATATAATAAGGGATACATTCTAATAAACAGGTCTTAGTTACTATGCCAAAATTTACACGCCATCTGGGACTTTCGCTGGCAGCCTTATTCCTATTGATGATTATTTACAATGTATTACAGGGCAGTGTAGAGATAAATGGTCGTGATCATCTGATATTTTCGGAATTTATCAATAAGGTAAATGCGGGAGAGATTGCTGATGTCACGATTAAAAAAACAGCTGAATCACAAAATACCGTAATTACAGGACATTATACCTCCACTAACGAACGCTTTATTACTTACGCACCTGAAGACCCGGGGCTGGTGGATACGCTGTTACAAAAAAAGATAAAAATAGCCTCCGTGGGTGAAAGTACGGGGATGGAAGCCGTGTGGAGCTGGTTTATTTCGTGGCTGCCCTTGCTCTTGCTGATTGCCGTCTATATTTTCTTCATGCGTCAGATGCAGGGTAAAGACGGTGGCAGGGGAGGTGCGTTGGGATTCGGACGCTCGCGTGCCAAGCTCCTGACCGAAAAAACAGGCAAAATTACCTTTGAGGATGTAGCAGGCATTGATGAAGCCAAGGAAGAGTTGGTGGAAATTGTCGATTTCCTTAAAGACCCGCAGAAATTTCAGCGGTTGGGGGGTAAAATCCCTAAAGGCTGTTTGCTGGTTGGCCCTCCGGGAACGGGTAAAACGCTGCTTGCCCGTGCGATTGCAGGTGAGGCGGGTGTGCCGTTTTTCACCATTTCAGGCTCTGATTTTGTCGAGATGTTTGTCGGGGTGGGTGCAAGCCGTGTAAGGGATATGTTTGAACAGGGCAAGAAAAATGCACCCTGCATTATTTTCATTGACGAGATTGATGCCGTGGGCAGGCATCGTGGTGGTGGCGGTACGGGAAGCGGCGGTAATGACGAACGCGAACAGACCCTCAACCAGATGCTGGTAGAAATGGATGGCTTTGAAGCCAATGAAGGCGTGATTATTGTGGCTGCAACCAACCGTCCTGATGTGCTGGATCCTGCTTTATTGCGTCCAGGGCGTTTTGACCGTCAGATTACCGTCCCCAATCCTGATATTGACGGCAGGGAGAAAATCCTGAATGTCCATTTACGCAAAATACCGCAGGCTCCTGATATGGATGCCCGCACGATTGCCCGTGGCACACCTGGTTTTTCAGGGGCGGACTTAGCCAATCTGGTGAACGAAGCAGCACTTTTGGCAGCCAGACAGGGGAAAAAAGTAGTCACCATGAAGGAAATGGAATCTGCCAAAGATAAAGTCATGATGGGAGCCGAGCGTAAATCCATGGTGATAAGCGAAGCCGAAAAGAAAATGACCGCCTATCATGAAGCGGGACATGCTCTGGTTTCCATCCATGAAGCAGCTTCTGACCCGATTCATAAAGCAACGATTATTCCGCGTGGAAGAGCGTTGGGTATGGTAATGCGTTTGCCAGAAGCAGATAAACTCTCTTACCTGCGTGAAAAAATGTATGCTGATTTGGCGATTGCTATGGGCGGAAGGGTAGCAGAAGAGCTGATTTTCGGACATGAGAAAGTCTCCAGCGGGGCTTCTTCCGATATTCAATATGCCACTTCCCTGTCAAGGGCAATGGTGACCAAATGGGGCATGAGCGAAAAACTGGGGCCACTTTATTACGGTACGGAGGATAATTCGCCTTACTCCGCTCCCAATTTCTCCAGTAAAACCGCGGGGCTTATTGATGAAGAAGTGCGTCTGATTGTGGAAAATGCCCATCAGCGAGCCAAGCAGATTCTCACCGAAAATCGTGAACAATTAGAGGTACTCGCCAAAAACCTGCTGGAA
>Ga0116226_10003306_pt1 | contig 14230 bp, 7 predicted proteins | sample S1TSphfallax_FD_89692 | JGI IMG/M metagenome (GOLD analysis project Ga0116226, IMG submission 89692) | Host-associated microbial communities from peat moss isolated from Minnesota, USA - S1T2_Fa - Sphagnum fallax MG | ecosystem: Host-associated > Plants > Peat moss > Unclassified | place: USA...
ATGAATTCGACAGCGCCGATCATGCTGCCGCCTTGTTCAATCTGGAAGCCGAGGGCTTCCGTTATTCGCGAATCAGCAATCCCACTGTTGCGGTGCTCGAGCGCCGGGTCGCGGCGCTTGAGGGTGGTGTCGGCGCGTTGTGCGTCAGTTCGGGCCAGGCCGCCTTGTTTAACGCCATCCTCAGCCTCGCCAGCCATGGCGGCAACATCGTCACCGTTCCGCAGCTGTATGGCACGACCCACACGCTGTTCAGCCATGTCCTGCCCGGGCTGGGTGTTACGGTCCGGTTCGCGAAATCCGACCAGTCGGCGGCGATCGCGTCGCTGATCGACGATTCCACGCTGGCCGTGTTCTGTGAAAGCGTGGGCAATCCGGCGGGCAATGTCTGCGACATCGGCGCCCTGGCGACGGCGGCGCATGACCATGGCGTGCCGCTGATCGTCGACAATACCGTTGCCACGCCGATCCTGTTGCGGCCGATCGACTTTGGCGCCGATATCGTGATTCATTCGCTGACCAAGTTCCTTGGCGGTCATGGGACCACATTGGGCGGCGCCATTGTCGACAGCGGACGGTTTCCCTGGGCCAGCCACGCCGCTCGTTTTCCGGTACTGACAGAACCAGATGCCTCATACCACGGCCTTGCCTATGCCGCGCATTTCGGCCCCAAGGCCTATATCGAGCGCTGCCGGAATTTCGCGCTGCGTACCACCGGGGCCGCGCTGGCACCCTTGAGCGCGTTTCTGTTGCTACAGGGGATTGAGACCGTGGCATTGCGGGTCGAACGCCATGTCAGTAACGCGCGTGCCGTCGCAAGCTTCCTGAAGGCGGACCGGCGGGTCAGCTGGGTCAACTATGCCGGGTTTTCCGACAGCCAGTATTTTGGGCTGACGCAGAAATATCTGCGCGGCCAGGCCTGCTCGCTGCTGACGTTCGGTGTGCATGGCGGGGCGCCGGCTGGCAAACGGTTCTACGACGCGCTGAATCTCGTTAAACGGCTCGTCAATCTCGGCGATGCCAAATCGCTCGCCTGCCATCCGGCCTCGACCACGCATCGGCAGATGACAGCGGCTGAGCAGCAGCAGGCTGGAGTCAGTCCTGAGATGATACTGCTGAGCATCGGCATTGAGCATATCGACGACATTCTTGCCGATCTCGATCAGGCGCTCGACGCCGCCAAGCAAAACCATTTCGAACTGGCCGTTGCCCATGCCGATTAACACTGAGTCCCAGGCGCTGGTGATCGGCCTCGTCAACATGATGCCGTCTGCAGCGCGCCGGGCGACCCGGATCCAGTTCAGCCAATGCCTGAGCGCAGCCGGCGGTCGGCCGGTCAGCCTGCGGTTGTTCACCGCGGACCGTACCTTGGATGATGCGCGCGCCGGCGATGACCGCTATGAGGAGATCGCTGCCCTCTGGCCTGCCAGGCTGGACGGGCTGATTGTCACCGGCACGGTGCCGCAGGCCGGCCGGATGGTGGACGAACCATACTGGCCGATGCTCGAACAACTGATAGGTTGGGCCGAGCAACATACGATCTCAACTCTCTGGTCCTGCTTCGCGGCGCATGCTGCGGTGTTCGGCACGGACCGGATTGAGCGGCTGGCTTTGCCGCGCAAGCTCTCGGGTATTTATCAATGCGGCAAGCGGACCGGAAGTTTTCTGACGGCAGGCATGCCGGCGGCGTGGCCGGTCCCGCATTCGCGCCAGAACACGCTGGATGAGTCGGCGCTACGCGATGCCGGCTATACCATCTTGTCCGGCAGCGATCTGACCGGCCCGGATATGTTCACCAAAATCTGTGGCGATAGCCGGTTCCTCTATTGCCAAGGCCATCCGGAATATGGCCCGCGCAGCCTGATCGGCGAATACAGCCGGGATGTCCGTCGCTTCTTTGCCGGCGATACGGATCGCTACCCGCAACAGCCGGAGAATCACTTCCCGTCCGCAGCCGCGGCGGCGCTCGATGATATTGCCCGTCGCGCATCCCATGAACAACCGGAGACCTTGTTGGCTGCGCTGGATGCGGTCCTGGCCGCCACGCCGGACGACCCGTGGCGCGGACCGGCGACCACGATTTTTGGTAACTGGTTGGACGGCATCGCCATCGAGAAGAGCCGCCGCACCCAATGTCATGCGCAGGCTCGCCAGGCCATGGCGGTGGCGCCATGACCTATCTTGGCGCACTTGGCGCGACCGGCGGCAACCCTGTGCTGTTTCCCGGACCGAACGAGCGGCTGCGCTGGGAAACGCATCTGACAGCGCTGCTGGCAGGTGCAACGCAGCGGGTCCGGCAGGGGCCGGTCGCGTGTCCGGTCGATCTCGATATCTTGCGCAACGAACTGGCACATTTCGATTTCCAGGAACCGATGCGCCTCGATGATCTGTTGGCCTGGACCATCACACAGCTGGAAAACGGGCTGGTCCAGCTCAACAACCCGCGCTACATGGGTTTGTTCAATCCGGCGCCGAGTTTCCCCGCGCAATGCGCCGATCGGATCGCCGCCAGCTTCAACCCGCAACTGGCCTCGGCCACCACCTCGCCGGCGGCCGTCGAGATCGAGGCCCATGTCATACGTATGCTCTGCGCACGGGTGGGCCTCGGCGCCCGGGCTTTCGGTCACTTTACCTCCGGCGGGTCGGAGGCAAATTATACCGGGCTGATCTGCGCGCTGACCCAGGCGGCGCCGGATTTCGCGGCGATCGGCAGCCGCTGCTTTTCCGGCCAGCCGGTCTTCTACATTTCAGCCGACAGCCATCTGGCCTGGATCAAGATTGCGCATCAGGCCGGCGTCGGCCGCAACGCCGCCCGGCTGGTCCCGACCGACGGCATCGGACGCATGAGTCTGGACGCGCTTGCGCGCATGCTGCGGGAAGATAAGGCGGCCGGGAACGTGCCGGTCATGATCGTCGCCACCGCCGGAACGACCAATGCCGGTATGGTCGACCCTTTAGAGGGTTGCGCAGACCTCGCCCGTGAAAACGGCCTGTGGTATCATGTGGACGCTGCTTGGGGCGGCGGGCTGATCGCCTCCCGACGCCTGCGCGGCCTGCTGGATGGCATCGAACGCGCCGATTCCGTTACGATCGACGGACATAAGTGGTTCGCGACCACCATGGGTTGCGGCATGTTTCTCACCGCGCATCCGCAAGCGCTTTCGGCGGCCTTCAACGTTGCCGCCAGCTTTATGCCCTCGGCGGCTCCGGCGCGAGATCCGTATCTGAACACCGCGCAATGGTCGCGCCATTTCATTGGCCTGCGGCTATTCCTCTCGCTTGCAGCCGGCGGCTGGGCGGCGCATGCCACGCATGTTGAGCGCAGCGTCGAGCTGATCCGGTTGTTTGCGGAAACCCTGCAGGCCGCCGGCTGGTCGGTGCTCAACTGGCCAGCGCTGGCCGTCGCCTGCGTGGAACCGCCGCCGGGCCCGGTGGCTGTGGCGGATATCGTGCAACGGGTTGTCAGTTCCGGTCAGGCCTGGATCTCGCTTGCGAATTTTGAAGGCAGGAGCGTGGTGCGCGCCTGTGTCACTCATGGCGAAACCTCGCCAGCCGACATCGCCGCGGTCGTTGATGCGTTGGAACAAGCCCGCAGCGTTGCCCCGACACCCCGCGGCCGCGTTGGCAGAGGCCGATGAGGAATCCGAACCGATGAAGCGAAGCATGTCCACCGATCCATCTCACTTAGGAGTCATTCCGATGCAGCCTCCCCAGGAGCCGCTTGCCGCCCCGGATAAAATAGCCGCGGCCGACATGCGCGCCGGCGTGTGGAGTCAGCTGTCATGACGGAAGCTGCCGCGCCTGAAACCGCGCTTGAACCTACAGCGCAACCGATGGCCAAGCACGAAGCGCCGGCGGTTCCCGGGCAACGCGACCGCGCTGCCGACATGGAGCTGCTGCGCCGCTGCGGCCTGTTCGACATCGCGTATTACCTGGCGACCTATCCGGACATCGCCGCCTCCAATGTAGATCCGTTGGAGCATTTCTTCGATTACGGTTTCCTCGAGGACCGCCGGCCGAACCCTTACTTCGCCCCGTCCTGGTATCTCGCGGTCAATCAGGATGTCCGCGATGCTGGCCTGCAGCCCCTGCTGCATTATGCAATCTATGGTGACCGGGAGGGCCGCCGGCCCTGCGAGCTGTTCGACACCGCATGGTATCGAAAGCATTACGGCATCGCCGATGACGAGCTTGCGCTGGCGCATTATCTGGCGCGCGCGACTTCGTGCACGGTCAGCCCGATCTCGGAATTCGATGTCGATTACTATGCCGATCGTTACACCGATGTCGTGGCCGCCCGGATCGACCCGTTTCACCACTTCATCCATTACGGCTATCGCGAGGGCCGTAACCCATCCGCTGATTTTGACACGCGATTCTACGCGGACCGCTATTGCGGCGGTAGTTTGGACACAAACCCGTTCCTGCACTTTCTGGCGCATAAGGGCGAACCCGGCATCCACGGCCGGGTGCCGCCTGATGAAATCACGGTGGCGCGGGAACTACGGCGGCTCACCCAGCCCGGTCCCGAGTTCGAGGAGTTCGCGCCGCTCGCCGATCATCTGACACCCAGCGTCAAACTTCTGGCCTTCTACCTGCCGCAGTTTCACGCCTTTAAGGAAAACGACGAGTGGTGGGGCAAAGGCTTCACCGAATGGTCGAACATCGTCCGCGGTACGCCGCGCTTCGCCGGGCATTACCAGCCGCGGGTGCCGCGCGATCTGGGCTTCTATACACTTGACCGGCTGGAGCCGATGTTGCGGCAGATCGAAATGGCGAAAGCCGCCGGCATCCATGGATTTGTGTTCTACCATTACTGGTTCAACGGCCGTCGGCTCATGGAAGGCCCGGTTGAGCGCTTCCTTGCAGCCCCGCAGGCGACGATGCCGTTCTGCCTGATGTGGGCGAATGAAAGCTGGACCCGCCGGTGGGACGGCACCGAAAGTGAAGTGCTGATCTCGCAGGACTATCAGCCGGACGACGATGCCGGCCTGGCCGCGGAATTCGCGCGGCACTTTGCCGATCCGCGCTATATCAGGGTTGCCGGCCGGCCGTTGCTGATGATCTACCGCCCGGGCCTGATCCCGGACGGCGCCGCCGCGATTGCCCGCTGGCGCGCCATCTTCAGCGGAACATTCGGGGAAAACCCCCTGATCATCATGGCGCAGAGTTTCAACGACTGCGACCCGACGGCTTATGGCCTGGACGGCGCGGTAGAATTCCCGCCGCATAAGCTCACCGCCAATCTCAAATCATCGAATCTCGAATACGCCCTGCTCGACCAGGAATTCGAGGGCAAGATCATGAAATACGATGAGGTTGTGCAGGTCTCGCTGGAAGAGCCGGCCGCGCCTTATCCGTTGATCAAGACCGCCTTCCCGAGTTGGGACAACGATGCGCGCCGGCAGGGCCATGGCGTGATCATCGCCGGTTCCACGCCCGCGAAATACGAGGCTTGGCTGGGTGAACTCGCCGAAAGGGCGCAGGAAAACACATTTTATGGCGAGAAATTCGTCTGCATCAATGCCTGGAACGAATGGTGTGAAGGCGCCTATCTGGAGCCTGATCTGCATTATGGTGCCGCCTATCTCAACGCCACCGGGCGCGCCGTCACGCGGCTGTCCAGCCAGGCGGGCAACCTTGGCCTGCTTTTGGTCGGCCACGATGCCTTCCCAAGTGGCGCGCAGCATCTGCTGCTGAACATCGGCCGGACTCTGAAGCGGCAATTTGCGGTGCCAATCGCATTTCTGCTTCTCGGCGACGGCAAGATGGAGGGTGCCTATGCGCAGATCGCGCCGCTGACCGTGGCCGCGACCGACGCTGAAATCGCCGCCGCCGCTTTGGCGATGGCACGGCTGGGCTTTCGCCGCGCCATCGTGAATACCTCGGCCGCTGGCCGGGCGCTGCCTTATCTGACGGAAGTCGGCATTGAATGCGTCACTCTGGTGCATGAACTGCCGCGCATCCTCCATGAAAAGAAACTTCTGGACAGTGCCCGCGCCGTCCTGTCGAATTCGCAGCGCATCGTGTTTCCGGCCCGCTTCGTCCAGAACCAGTTTCTGGGCGCTCTGGACGGCGCGCCGGATGACCGCATGGTGATCATCCCGCAGGGGGTCTATCAAAACATTGCCTTCATGCCTGAGGCTGGGCTCTCAATCCGTCAGGAACTTGGGCTGGCCGCCGACGACCGGCTTGTGGTCGGCGCCGGCTATGCCGATATGCGCAAGGGTTTCGACCTGTTCATTCAGCTCTGGCGCCTGCTGCAACGCGAAGAGAGTAGCGCCGTCCATCTCGCCTGGATCGGCGATATTGATCCGGAACTGAGCAGCTGGCTCGCCCCGGAAATCGCCGCGGCGCGCGAGGCCGGGACGTTTCACATGATGGGCTATCGCAACGACATCGCGGCCTTCTTCAACGCCGCCGATGCCTATGCGTTGACCTCCCGCGAAGACCCCTTCCCTTCTGTGATTCTCGAAGCCCTGAGTGTGGATCTACCATGCTTTGTCTTCGACCTGGCCGGGGGCATCCCCGATCTGTTCCGCGAAACCGGCATTGGGACGGTGGTGCCCTATGCCGACGTACTGGCCATGGCCGAAGCCATTGCCGAGATGCTGAGCACTGCCGCGCCCGGCCTTCGAATGCATCCGCCACGCCAATCAACGGGCCCCACCGGTGACTTTCCGCAGTATGTCGACCGACTGCTCACACTGGCGGCACCCTCATTGCCACGGATTTCCGTTGCCGTGCCCAATTACAATTATGCCCACCATCTGCCCGAACGGCTCAACTCAATTTTCGCGCAGAGCCATCCTGTGCACGAAGTGATCGTGCTAGACGATGCATCGACCGATGCCTCCGTTACGGTCATCAAAGACTGCGCGGCTGTGGCCGGGCGGGACATCCGGCTCATCCTGAACGAGCGGAATGCGGGATCGGTCTTTGAGCAATGGCGTAAGGCGGCCGAGGCGGCCAGCGGCGAATTTCTGTGGATCGCCGAGGCTGATGATCTCTCGGACCCTGAATTCTTGGCGAAAACCGTCGCAATGATGGCGGCCGATCCCGACATCCAGCTGGCCTTTTGCGACAGCCGTGCTGTCGATGGGCAGGGCCGGGAGATCTACAATAGCTACAAGGGGTACTATGCGTCAGTCGCCGGCGACGCGCTGGAGACCAGCCAGGTGTTTGATGCCGCAACCTTCGCCGGCACCTGTCTGTCGGTAAAAAATCTACTGCTGAACGTCAGCGGCGTGGTCTGGCGGCGTGCCGCCTTGCTGCGGGCGCTGGCCAATTGCGCGGGTGATCTGAAATCCTTCCGGGTCGCCGGCGACTGGCTGCTCTATCTCACCGCCGTTGCGGTTCCGGGTGCCCGCATTGCCTATCTGGCGGAGCCGCTGAACACTCATCGACGGCATGAAGCGAGCGTGACCCATTCTTTGGCCGCCGGTAGCCATCTGGCCGAGATTGCCAGCTGTCATGCCGTGGCACGCCGAAATTTCAGGCTGGAACCCCAGTTGGTCACGGCGCAAAACGATTATCTAGGCGAATTGCGCGTGCAATTCGGCCTATCGCGTTCAGCAGAGCTGCAGGAGGTCAAGATAATCGCCAACCCGCCGGAACTCTACATCGCCCACTCGGCGGCCTGACGATGTCCGACACGCTCGCCTCCGCTCCTGCCAGTCTCGCCATGGCCGCCGCCGCGCGTGATGCCGGCGATCTTGAAGCCGCATTGCGGATCTGGGCCGCCTGCCGGGCGGCTGAGCCCACCGCGCCATCGGCTTATACCGATGCCGCCAAGGCGCTCTACAAGGCTGGGAATTTCGATGCGGCGCAGGCGCTGCTGGAAGACGGGCTGGAGCGCTGCCCAAACCGGCTCGTACTGCTGATCGAGCACGCATGGGTCGCGCATTACCGCGGCCACTATGAGGAGGCCTTGGCCCGCTGGTCGTTGCTCGCCGAGGAGTTTCCAAACCACGGCGCCGGCTATATCGGCGTCGGGCGCATGTTGCTGGCGCTCCGTCAGCTCGAACGGGCCGACAGTTATCTGCAGGCCGCCATCCAGAAATTCCCGCGCGACCCGCATCTCGCCGAAACCTTCGCGAGGGTCGCCAGCGCGCGCGAACACTGGGACGAAGCTCTGGCCCGCTGGGACGCGCTGGCCGCCATTGCGCCCCTCGACGCCTCCGCTTTGCGCGACCGCGGCCTGTGCGTCTGGCAGGTCAGCATGACCCAACGCCCGCATATCGAGAGCGGCACCGCGCAGGCAACGACCGCCGGCACAGCACAGCACGCCGGACCGGTGGAGATCGGAAGCACTGCCGATCCGGAGGTTAACGAACTCGTCAAATGCTTCGAGAGCATTGGGCAGAATTGTGAATTTGGCCTGGTGCAGCGGCATTTTCAGGCCGAGCCGATCGATCTGCTACGCTGGACCGGAATCGATCCCGAGAAGCTCATTGCTCTGCTGGAAGCGCAATGTGCCGGGCTTGGCGACCGAGGTAACCTCGTCCTCGGACGTACGCCGTGGAACGAGCATATCATCCATGATAGCAAATTTGGCATCGGGTTCCATACGTTCTTGACCGCTGAAATCGAGAACGAAACGAAATTCCTGGCGCATCAGTCGACTCGTATCCGCTGGCTGCGCAAGGTGCTCCTGGACAGCCTTGCAGCGGGCCGCAAGACCTTCGTCTATAAGCTGCATTACGAGGGAACCGAGACGCAGATGCTGCGGGTTCATGACGCGCTGCGGCGATACGGACCTAACCGACTGCTCTGGGTCGTTACGGATACCAACCGGGCGCCCGGCAGCGTCGAACAGATCCGGCCTGGGCTGCTGCGCGGGTATCTCAGCCGGACCAATCCGAATGAGCGTGATGAATGGAACATTCCGTTCGATCAATGGATTGCGATCTGCCGGCAGGCCCGCTTGATGGCCGGCAATTGATCCGGGCACTTCGGTAAACCCGCGCGTTTAGTGCCAGCCGTTTAAAGCAAGGTCGGGTTTCCGGTGATCAGCCGCGCTGGGTCCTGCTGATTGCACGTCCGGTGACATGATCATCGAAAATCTGGCGCAGGTTCTCAGCCTTCGCGATGATGTCAATCGTCTCCCGGAACCGCGCGTCGATCTCGGCCTGCAGCGCCCGCAATCCCGGAATTGCCAGCAGTTCGGCCAGGGCCTGGCTGGTGCGCTCCAGCAGCGGCGCAGGCGGCGGATCGAAATTACCACGCTTGCCGTTCTCGCCCCAGGAGAAGAACACGGAGTAGTCGAGTTGCGCGCCGGCCAGCGTTTGGGAAATCCGGCCGCGACGCTTTTTCATCGCAAACTCCTCGAACGACTTGTTCCAGTAATGATTCAGCTGGCCGCGGTCGTACACCGGGGCAATCTTGCCGGTCATTGCAGACATCGGCTCGAAATCCGACCTGACTGCCACGCGGCCGGGCAATAGGATCGGCACATGAACGCGGCTCATTGAGATGACGTCGCGCGGTCGCACGAGGCTCTTTACATGTTCGTTGTGGATTGAATGGACGAAACGCTCCAGCAGTAATCCCTCTTCCTTGGCATAACCGTTCTCACTGCCGAACCATTTCCAATTGAAGCAGATGGCGGCCTGCGAGCGCTTCAGGCTCGCCGCGATATCCCGCCAGAACTCCTCCATCCGATAGCCCGCGTTCCGTGGAATGAAGAACTCATCGACATCGATGTAGAAAACCCATTCGAAATCACGCAATTCGCGCAGGCAGTGCAGCGAATGCTCTGCTACCTTGGTTTGAATCGGCGTATCCGGATTCACCTCATTGTAAATCAGCCGGATCAGATGATGTGCTGCCAGCATCTCCAGAAGATGTTCGGAACCATCTGAGTTGTTGTTTGTGTAGATGAAGAAATCCGTGATTCCCAATGCCCGGTGATGCGCAATCCACTCGAGCAACCCCAGCCCCTCATCGCGCACGGAGGTGACGATGGCGATCTTACGGCGCGGCGGAATCGCCATCATCAGCATGAAATTCAACAATTTGAATGGTGACCACACGCCGGCGCCAGTGCCGAGGAAATCCTCGCCGCTGCCGGTGTAACCGGCATCCGCAACGCCCACGGGACGGCCAAAATACCTTACATAGTCGCGAAATCCATTGAGTCTTTCTGCGTAAAACCTCTCTGCATCCGTCATGTCGGCGGGGAGCGCCGGCATTGGTTCATCGCCAAATAAACTCTCGATCGCGAGAAGCGTCAGATTCATTGTCTCGAACATGTCGCCGTGTTCCGAGAACAGCTTACGCAACACGTCGCGCAGGCGCAGCGGTGATGCAAAATCGGCGCCTGAGTCGGCAAATGCCGCGATCAGGCCGATGGCACCTTCCCTGGTCAATATTTCAGTCTTCATCTCACTGCACTCACTCGCATATCGGGCGGTATTGCGCCAGAGCGACAAGGTTTGCCGGCGCAGCAAACGGCCTAGATGCCAGACGTCAGCATTACCGGGATCATCTTAACGACGGGACTACAGTGGTCGTGCCGATGACCGCCGCGATCGCACAAAACCGTGATGCCCGTCTTGGCCGAGGCCAGCCAGGCATTCGGAAAAGGGCTGACAGCCCTAAGGGAATAGAACCTTCAATAGCGCTGTCAGGAGTCCTGGATCGACCCCGAAGCCTAAAATCAATGCGCCGCAGACTGAGATCGTCGCCATGCCGGCCCCCGGTATCGCCAACACCCCGCCCAAGGCGGCCTGATCCTGCGGTGCGGTTTGGAGCATCACGATGATGATCCGCAGATAGAAAAAAAGCCCCAGGACGCTCGCCGCGACCATGGTTGCGACCAGCACCATCAGATCGGCGTTTATGCCTGCCGCCATGATGTACATTTTTGCGATAAAGCCGATCGCCGGTGGAATGCCGGCCAGCGACAGCATGGCGAAGGTCATCAACGCTGCCAGGATCGGCCGGGTCCAGAATAAGCCGCGGAGATCCAGGAGCCCGTCCGTGTCCCGAGCCGCGCCGGCACTTGAAATCACACCGATGACGCCGAAGGCCGCTATCACCGTCACCGCATAGGTTACAATGTAGAACATTGCCGCCAGCCGGCCGATCGCGCCGGCCGCCAGGATCGCGAACAGGATGTTGCCGAGGTGCGAGATCGAGGAGTAACCGAGTATCCGCTTCATGTTTTCTTGAAGCAGCGCCAGCAGATTGCCCGTCAGCATCGATGCGGCGGCGATAATCGTCAGCGCCAATGCCACACCCCCTGTCAGAGCGGCGCCTTGCAGCAGCCGCATCGCCACCGCCAGCACGGCGATTTTAGGGACCACGGCGACATAGGCAGCCACCGGCGCAGGCGCGCCTGCATAAATATCGGGCACCCACATGTGGAAGGGCACGACCGAAAGCTTGAACCCCGCCGCCACGCCAAGCAGAACCAAACCTGCAAGGAGGAGGATAGCGGACCCAGGGTCCGCACTTGGGCCCGGTGGTAATGCGAGGCTACCGGTGGCCAGCAGGATCAGGCCGATACCAAAGAGCCCAGCTGCCGAGGACAGCCCCGCTAGCACCAAGTATTTCAACCCGGCCTCCAAGGCTTCCGGCCGGCCATGCGGATAGGCGATCATGCCGATCATCGCCAGACCCATGGTCTCGATCCCCAGAAATAAAGTCATGACATTAGCGCTCAACGCCAACACCATGGCGCCGAAGCTCGCAAGCAGCAGCAGCAGAAAGAACTCTTCCCGCGGCGCTACGGCAAAGGGATGGAAATACGAGGCGCCGAGCACCAGCACCGCCAGCGTACAGATCAGGATCAGCCCGCAGAAGCCAAGGGTCTGACGATCAAGCACGAACAATGCGGTGTGCAGCGGTGCTGCCTGCATCGCCGGGACGAGCGCCGCCAGGGACAGTATCAACCCGGCGCCGGCGATCCCGATCGTCAAGTCATAGGACCGGCGCACCGCGATTGCGCCCAGCAGCAGAGCGATCACGAGGCCGAGGATGATCAGGGCTGCAAATGACTGCAAAATGCCGCTCATCCGCCGCCGCCCGCCGGCACCAGGTTTGCAAGACCGGGTGCGGCAATATCCAAAAGCGGCTGCGGATCGACGCCGATCCAGATGATTCCGCACGCCAGGATCACCATGACCGTCAGTTCGCGCGCGCCGAAATCCGGCAGCTGCCGTGCCGCCGCCGGCCTGCCGTGGAAGGCCAGCTGGATCGCCAACAAGGAATACAACGCGGCCGGAATCAGGCCGACGGCCGCCAGCACCGCGATCGTGGGCGACACCGTAAACGCGCCCCGCAAAATCAGAAACTCGCCGATGAAATTGCCAAGACCCGGCAGACCCATGGCCGCCAGGACGAAAAACGTGCCGAAGGCCGAAAGCCGCGGCAGGTCCGTCCACAACCCGCCCATCCGCCGCAAATCCCGCGTATGCAGCCGGTGCTGCAGGCCTCCCACCACGATAAACATCGCCCCGGTGCTCACGCCATGCGCGATCATCAGCACCACCACACCCTGCCAGGCAATGGTGTTGAACGCATAAATCCCGACCAGCACAAAGCCCATATGGCTGATGCTCGAATACGCCACCAGGCGCTTCAGATCGATCTGACTATAGGCCAGGATCGCGCCATAAAAAATGCTGATGACGCCGAGCCACATCGCCAACGGCGCGATGGCGTGGGATTCAGCCGCGAATAGCGGGACGGCGAAGCGCAGCAGGCCGTAGCTGCCGGTCTTCAACAGAATACTGGCCAGCACCACGGAGCCGGCGGTCGGCGCCTCGGTATGGGTATCTGGTAGCCAGGTGTGAAACGGCACCACCGCCAACTTCACGACGAAGGCGAGCAAGAAGCCCAGCATCACCAGCAGCCCGAAGCTGCCGCGGGGCTGCACGCCAACCAGCCCGAAATAGTCGAAATCCAGCCGCCCGGTTGCGTGCTGCCCGTAAAACACCAGCGCCAAAATCGCGACCAGCATCAACAGGCCTGAGCCCTGGGTGAACAGAAAGAATTTTATCGCGGCCCGCCGGCGTTCCTCGTGTCCCCAGATGGCGATGACGAAATACATGGGCAGCAGCATCAATTCCCAAAAGAAGAAGAACAGGAACAGATCGAGCGCGAGAAACACGCCAATCGTCCCGGCGATCGACCACAGCAGATTGGCGTGGAAAAACCCGACATCATGGTGGACCTCGCGCCAGGACACCAGCACCGAAATCATCCCCAAAGCGAGAGTGAGCGCCACCAGCAGCCAGCTCAACCCGTCCAGACCCAGCCGGAGACTGATCCCGAAGCCTGCAATCCAGGGCGCATCGAACGCCGCCAGCCAGTGTCCGGGCTCCAACAGGGTTACCGGCGGCGTGCCTGCCAGGAGCGCCGGCATGAGCGCAAGCGGCGCAGCCAGCGCCAACAGGCTGACGAGCCGGGGCGCGGCATCCCCCAGGGGCGCCACCAGCCAGGCCAGCCCGCCGCCGGCCAGCGGTATCAGGATCAACAAGATCAGGCTCACCTGAATACCGCCAGCGCCAGAACCGCGGCCGAGCCCGCCATCATCCATCCGGCGTAGCGGCGCAATTGTCCGGTCTGCCCGGCGCGGAGCCGCCGATGCGCCGCCATGGCAGCCTGCGCCATGGCGGCGAACAGCAGATCCACGGGATCACCGCGCAACAGCTGGGCCAGCGCCAGGAAGGGCCGCACCAGAATGGCGTGATATATGAAATCAAACCCGAAGCCGGTTTTCGCGAAATCGCGCAGCAGCGCCTCCCGCCGCTCCGCCGCCCGCCGCCAGTACCCGCTGCGCCAGCCGGCATAGGCGAAAGCCAGACCCAGCAACGGAGCGGTGACACCGGCGAGCTGCACCAGCGGCTGCAACGCGCCTTCGGCCGCCGGCGTTCCAACAGCGGGCGCCAGAAAATCTGAAATCACGCTGCGGCCCCCGAGTATCGCCGGTGTCTGCAGCCAACCGATGCTCAGCGCGGCGATTGCCAGCAACAGCAAGGGCACCGCGACCGCCCAGCCATAGTCACCGGAAACCTCAGTCCGCGCCGGCCCCAAAAACACCAGAAATACAGCGCGAAAGATATAGGTCGCCGTCAGCACCGACCCCAGCAGCGCCGCGGCCCAAAGCGCCGGGCCGAAGGGCCGGCCCAGCCACACCGCACCCAGGATCATCTCCTTGCTGAAAGACCCCGCGGTGATCAACGGCAGCGCCGCCAGCGCCGAGCCGCCGACCACAAAGCCGAAG
>Ga0116226_10003307_pt1 | contig 14228 bp, 7 predicted proteins | sample S1TSphfallax_FD_89692 | JGI IMG/M metagenome (GOLD analysis project Ga0116226, IMG submission 89692) | Host-associated microbial communities from peat moss isolated from Minnesota, USA - S1T2_Fa - Sphagnum fallax MG | ecosystem: Host-associated > Plants > Peat moss > Unclassified | place: USA...
AAAAAAAAAAAAAAAAAACAAAAAAAAAAAAAAAAAAAAAAAAAAAAAAAAAAAAAAAAAAAAAAAAAAAAAAAAAAAAAAAAAACATAAGAAAAAATTTTAAACCAAATTTTTAAACTTTTAAATTACAAAGATTTACTCACATAAAAAAACCTTAATCTTAAAAAATAATCATATAAATTTTGAAAAAAACCAAAAGAAATTATATGTCTTTTACCTTTATGATTTCTCCAAAATAAATTTTTCCACTCTATTTGAAAAAGATGTAGAACGAAATTATATTATTTCATGTATATCTAAACCCTCAAATTTCCTCTCAAATTTAACTCAGTTTAAGTTAATTACTATAGATTTGTGAAAAAAATGTTAACTAATTTATGTGTCCCAACCTTAGACCTAAATCATAATCCAATAATGCATATTTATAATAATTACATGAAAGGATGTATTGTAATGTCCATTCCATAAACAAATTAAGTAAAGAAAATTTAGTAAAATATGCATTAACTAAACTAACATGGCTGTAATTATAACATTGTTCCCATTATAAATTGTTTGTAATAATTACATATGGGGACCTATGATCATCCTCCATAAATTAGAGCAAACTTTAATAAATTGATAGGTAGGATTAATGGGCTAGGGGGTGGGAAAAATGAATAGGTAATTGCTTAGGTATTTGGCTATGTAAAAAATATAAGTAGGTAGGTGAACATAATGGTAGGTAGGAAGGTGGGTGCATAGGTAGGTAAGTAGGTATATAGGTTGATAGTTGGGTTAGTAGGCAAGTTAGTAAGTAAAAAGAAAGCTCAAAGAGCAAGGAAAAAAGGTTGTTAAAATAGGTAGACATGTAAGTAGGCAAGTTAGTATGTAGGAAAAAAATTACATTAACAAGGTAATTAGGCAAGTTAATACATGAAATAAGTTACCTTATTACGGTGACTAGGTTTGTAAAATACTTATGTCAATAGGGTGGTTGTGTATATAGGTTGGTAAATAATAATGTAACTAGGTTAGTAGGGTAGATAGTAAGTACAATGGTTAGGTTAATAAGGAAGTTAAATTAGTAAAGTATGTAATTAACAAGGTAGTTAGGTTAGTAGGGTAACTAGTTAATATAGTAGTTAGGTCAATATGATAACTAGTTCTTAAACTACTTATGTCGGTATGGGATAATTAATAAGGTACCAAGGTTGGTACAATATTTATGAGGGTAGGAAGGTGAGTGCGATAGTTATGTGTGAGGTCCAATCTAAAAAAAACTAGCCAAGATCAAACCTCAAAATAATAAAAAGTACATTGATCAGTAATCAAAAGAAATGAATTGTGATGAACCCTGTCTGATGTCGAATGAAAAAACATAGCCCATTTAGTGGACAAAACAATCAATTGGTGCATTGGTGGCTACTGGTTCATTGTGGCCGTGGTGGACTAGTTTTAAAAAGTGTTTAATACTTGATAATGGGCATCATTGCAATGTTCTGGACTTTGTCAACAAGAACTAACTTAAAATTTTGCCTTGATCTTTTCCTTGTTTTTCAAGTGACTGTCATAAGAATTAATTAATATGAAACATGAGTGGTATCTTATAATATAATATTTTAGGTGTTTGTTTATCTAATTGTCGTCCTCCTTGGGGGTAAGGGGGTTAAGGTTAGCATGCCCTTCATAAACACGTTTCCATCCATCCATCCGTCCTTTCATCCATCCATTTACATTAAATGGCAATTGTCTTAGGTGGATAATAATATTTTTTTTGTAATCCTGCCTAAATCTAAGCGAGCTACACATACTCAATGTTTAAATTTGGTAAATTCTTCCTTTTTTTTCTTTTAAAAAAAAAATATGGCGAATGTTCTAGAAGTTCTTTTAAAAATTCCTTCCTAGAGGTTACAGTGGGTTTTTTTTTGTTGCTAGTTTGCGAAATTTCACCAAAAAAAAAACACTACTGTATTAAAGCTGGGGATCCTCACCACTACACCTACTTAAGCAATTTGAAAAAAAAAACCTTATTATACAAGGTTTTTTTTCTTTCAATTTTTTGTGATTAGTTATCCCACAAAGAGGATTTAGCCAAATTAGGCTATAGACCATATAAATGACATGGAATAAAACACTTGAAAACATTTATGATTTATTTGTATTTGGCGAATTTAAATTATTATTTCTAAATTTGGCGATTAGGGCCATTCCTTTTCACAAAAAATGTTAGAACGGGTAGGAAAAATAAATTTCATTGATGCGTAGATTGCAACGAAGAAACCCTCCTTTGAGACTGCATGCATCTCCTAAATGGCTCCGTGAGAAGCTACATTCACAATGTGCAGCTGTTAAAACAGAATGCTTTTTCGAAATAAATATAGTTTAAAGAAACCAGGGAACTTCACGGTATCCGAAGGTCACGGGTACCCACTAGTGTATGATATATATAGCTTTTAAGATGCCAGACGTTGCAGGAGGAAATGGTGGTAAGAGTTCAGAAAGCAGCAAAAGTACACGACTTTCCATGGTGCACCTCAATGAAAGCAAAATCTTTTGCCATCATGCACTATAGATTTATGCAGTGTGTTTCTTAAAGATCAGTTCAGTTTCATAGTGACTGGTAATGAAAATGCAGCAATAATTCTACACCTTGTTGTAGTACTAAGCATTTTCTTACTGGCGTAATTTCGCCAAAAAGCGCAAGTAAAAAAAATTAAAATTTATCGAAATGATGTGTTACTTAAAGTTTTCAATCACCATAAGTGAGGAAGATTTGTTTTCTTAAAACGCCAGATCCTTATATTTGGTATAGCCAAATATATAGACAGATGAGTAGAGACTTCTAATTCATGTTTGGTTTATAGCCAAATTTGGCTAAAATCTATCTCTGGGTAGTTGACCATGCTGTTTCAAAACAAAAGTCCTTACAAAACCACTGAACTGTTGTAATGTTCCCTTGACAGCTGGATGACTGCCAGCACTTTAAGAGAAATGAATGCACGACAACAACGTTGCTCTCGGTAAACATACAGTCGCCAATAAGTGCACTCTGGAACGCGGGTTTTTCCCCCAAAATTCAATTGGGTCCAGTCGCAAGGATCCTCAGTATTAAATGGCGACTGTTTTACGTGGTGTGTAGCATGTTTACAAATGTCTTCCTACGCATGAGGAAATAGAAAGTGCTTAGCTAGAGTGTGTGTCTAGTTTAATTGTTTTTATTTGGAAAAATGGCGAGTGAACATCCGAACATTCAGAAACTTTTGATGCCTTTTTTCACTTTCTGATAAAAAAATCCGCCCAAAAGGAAACGTCTGGAACTCGACAGTCGCACTGACATCACATAACCCTAGTGCAGCTTCTATGTTCATTTTGGTTGGAAATGAATTGCTCAACAGTATTGCTAAATTACTTCTACCGTTGTATTTCTTAGAAGCGGTAGACTTTTCACAAGACGGAGTTTTGGATAAGTCATGCATAAGTGTAAAGTTGTCATGCGAAGAGAGCGGTAGTTATGAGCGTTTCTAAGATTCTGTGTGTTTTTATGACCTCAACTCGGATCTGCGCATTCTACAAACTGAGATGTGTTCTTTTGTTAATGCGTTCTGTAGAGAGGAGGAAAGTAACCGTCCATTGCTACATGTGTGTGTGTTTTTTGCTTCCGCCTTCTCGTGAGGATTTTTTTGTTCGAACTTTGTATTTGTTCCGGTGAAAAATCGGACCCTGCAGTTTCTGTGGGAGAAAGCGTTACTAGTAAGTTGCGTACGTTTGTTTCTTGGTGTCTGTTTAATTTTCGTGCAGCTCATTGCAGAGAGGACATTTTCGTTCGCTGTTTGCCTTTTCTTTAAAGGCTAGGAACGGTGTCCCGGTTTTTATCCAAGAAGAATGATCAGTGACTGTAAATCGGGGTCTTCGTTGAGTCTACTCATGTTCTTCCCATCCCTCACGTGATCAGCTTTTTTACCCTTGTCTCGTTGCCGTGACCACTTCTTCGCTTGAACTTTGTATTTATTACAATCCAAAATGGGAGCACGTTGTTTGTGCGTGAGATAGCGTGATCAGTGAGCTTTGCAATTTCATTGGGTGGTGTCTTTTTTTTTTTTTTTTTTCCCGTGCAGCCCCTAATGCCCATTTGAGGACGCATTTTGGGTCGACGATAAGTTGATGATCAAAGACGCAGTTTTGCACCACTCTTAGTACAGCTGAAGCACGGCAAAAGCTTCCTCACCACCGCAGATCTTTTTTTTAATGTCGGTTCATGACTTACTGTGTCTTGGACGGATTCGAGGTAGAAAACATTCCGACACTGGAAGTCCTCAGTGGAGGAAGAGGCGCAGTTTTTAAGCACCTATAGTTCAGCTGAATACGGACAAGTCGTCTTCACCACCGCTACCCAAAGGTACCTCTTCTGATTTCGGTTTACAACATATTTGACGGATCCGAGGAAAAAATAATTCGACACTTGTTGAAGTCCTTCTCAGTGACGGAAGAACAGTGCTTGCATGTTGAGTGTTTTTTCCCTTGCTGTTTGTAGAGAGGACTCTTTTGCTCGAGCTCTCTTTTAGTTTGAAGCGCTATATGTGATCATTGAATTTGGCAGGTGCATTTGCTGTGTTCTTTAATCTTCTTTTACGTGCAGATAGTTGCTGTTGAGGCGTCTTCGCGAACTCTTTGCGCTTCGTTCAGTTAAGACGACCAACGGTGCTCTTGCTTTGTGCTTGGAAGAGTGATAAGTGCCCATAAATCGGGTTGGTTCTGAAATGGTTTCACGTTCGTGCAATCCCCGGGTGATCAGCTCTAGTAATGTGGATTTTGGAGCGCTTCTGCTGACCCAAGGCGTTATTTTGGTTACTTGTTTGTCCACTTTAGTGGCTGCTCGTCAGTTGGCACCTGAGCCATCGGCGTCGCCTCCATCTACATCATCATCATCGTCATCCTTGCGTTCACGACCGCTCGCGACCATTCTGTGGGGTGCCTCTTTCGCGTTCTTCAGCCTGATGGCCGATGCATGGCCTGCCACTAAAGCATCCTCCTCGTTGTGTGGCGATCATTCTTTGGGGGTCATGTTGTTATACTTGCTCGTATATGCGCCGGTGGCTCCGTTGTTTGGAGTTTTTGAGATTTTACGGCATTTGTTCATAACCCTGAGATTTCGCCAAATCCTTCGAAGTTTAACCAATCCTGAACTAGCAGCAGATACAAAATCGATGTCTTATGAGTTAAGGAGGGTCATAGATGACATCCGTGTTATATTGTTTGGGATCAAGCAACCACGAGGTTTCCTGAAGAGTACAAGAATAGTAGCAAGTACTGACATCTTGCTAGGAATGAGTGATTCAACCACGTTATCATCTAAACATATGAGTACAGCCCGTAGTCCAGTAAACGAGGAATATATGGCCGATGCTTTAACCCTTGGGCAGAAGACAGCTGAAAATTCATGCTTGATGGAACTAAATGAAGCAGGGAAATTGTCTTTATTGGAAAGTGGTATCCTTCCTAATTATAAGCAACTTCGGTTTGTAGATGGTAGGAGTGGTATAGCAGCCCTTATAATCGGTGTCCAAGCAATAGGGTATGTTACATCTATTGTTTATAGAGCAATTCGTCATTTGCCAGTGAGTCCTATAGAAGCCATAGGGTTTGCTTTTAGCATGTTGGTTATTGTTCATTCTGTTGTTCATAGTGTGGGAGTGATATGTCAAAATCCTCTTGTCATATACTTGAACCCTACACAAGAACAAAAAATGTTAGAAAAATGTGAATCTATTCGATGGACAGATGCGGACGAAGTAAATTGTGACAATATGGCTATCGTCGGAATGGTGGTGGTGGGGAGCTTGGTGGCGGCATTCACTATACTTGTTGAATGGCATGTGTTAAAAATAAGTTGGTTGGATGCAATTGGGCCCATTCTCTTTTTGCTTTCTTTTATCACCCAGTCATTTTTTGCTATCATGGTAGTGAAATTTGTGGGTCGAATAACATTCAAAATTATCATAGTGACATGCACATGCCCAGTAATGATTAGTTTTGGTGGGATAGTTCTATCCATTGTGGCCACCATAGTGAATTGGCAGACTAACAAGTTTGATAGTTCCACCCCTTCTGTGATACATAACTTACCTTTCCTAGGATAAAAGTAATTTTGCTCATCAATTAATATATTATATCAATTAATTAGTTGTTTCCATTCTTCACATTGTGTTTAACACTGAATTAGGAAAAGAAAAACTCAACATGTTTATTACCGTCATAAATAAGGTGAGTTGTGAATCTGAGTGATTGCATAATTATGTTCTGAACTTTACCCATCATTTGAAATGCCATGTGTGTATTGTAAATTACCATTTTTCATTAAAAAAACCAATCATGGAAGGGAACATTTTGTTTCAAGTTAGAACCTCTACCATAGAAGGTGAACTCTACATGCACGAAATTGCTCGTTGCAATTCGAATTTTAGTTTTTAAAGTCTATCAATAACAAGTTCTGAAAATTTGAAAGGAATCGACCCTTTTAATCTTGTGAAAGAATTAAAATTCTCCTTGCTTCCACTGAGTTAGTTCAAATAGTCAAAGAATGGAAAAGATCCTTCTAGAGTTTCAAATTTGGTTTTGATGGGGTGAAAAATTGGCATATGATTCAAAACAAAAGAAAAATGGTGAAAATTGAATGAAAGGAATAATAAGTAGCCATTGTTGAACGGAAGTTGCCACAAATGCCCTTTTCATGATATATTGGAAAGAATTTGAATGTGAATACGATTTCAAAAAACGACGAATTCAATTCGATTAATTTCAAACTATGACATTTACACATAATTCTTAATGGTGTTGTATCAATGGTAGTTTGGTATATGTTTGGACAATAAAAGAATAAGTTATGAATGTTGTTGAAGATTCTATTAAAGTGATTGTATCAAATTGAATGCTTAATAGGTGGCAACTCACATTTACCAATGCCTCTTCCCATGCAAAGTTTTGGAAATGCAACTTCATCAAATTGTGAAATCTATTCATATATCACAAAAGGTTTTTGTTTGTTTGTGATTACACCATACATTAACCCTTTTAAATCATGGGTCCTATGTTATGCTTTTGCTTTTGGTATGACCAAAAAACTTTCAACAAAGCAATGCGCTTGTTGAGCAATTTTCATACCAATAGAACAAAACTTATTGAATTTATACAATATTTGGCTATGAAAATTGGTTAAATTTTGAAAAATGATTTTGCTATAATAATTTTTAAATGACACCCATTTCAACCACAATAGTATTAAGCTTGGTGAGCTTATAGGAGGTTTACTTTATATTTGGCCATTACCACAAAGGTTTGAGCTAATTTTCATGCAATCCCAATGAAAATAATCATGATGTTGCCCATTATATGGTCTAACAAAAAACTTCCTTTGTCATGAACACTCCATATTGGTTTTAATGAATTGTGATTTTATTGATTTCATGTATGAATAATAATATTTTTCTATTAGCACCTTCAACTATTTTTTGACACATATAAATTCTTTATTTTGTTGTAAATATAATATAACACATACCAAAATCACTTCTAGATTTAAGGTCATGTCATAAAAGTTGAAAGCTTATTATTTTAAATATTATGAAGATTAAAAAGATCATCAAACAACAACATTACACTTATTAATTTGATGTAGGAACATTATATAATTTTTAATGTTTTAATTTATACATTTTTCTTTAATATATCAAAAATAAAATCCGATTTACTTCCAAGAAGCACATTTGAGACATGATAATCTAATTTAATATGTTTTTAAAATTAGCACCTAAATTATGGATTTAGGTTAGATTTATAAAATTTCAAAACAATGTCTATACATTTATACCATTTCACCAAATGTTATTTGTGAACATAGTTTCATTTTGCTTTGAATAAAAAACATGACGAATCATACCTTTTGTTTAAATATCTTGATATACATCCTCTTAAATTTTCATATATCAATTACAACAAAATTTTCAAAGTTTGATTTTTTTTAAATCATGAAAAAATAACCACTAACCCTTTAGAAGCATGGGTATTGACCATTCTATCAAACATCAAAAAATTCCAAGAATATCTTTAGAGGGCACCTTACAACAATCAATAACCTTCCTAGGAAAGAAAAAAAGTATTAACAATAGGAAGGAGATTATGCCCATTGATAGGCATATCCATTCTTCAAAAGTAATTGTAAATGCCCACCCACTTCTCATGGCGCATGGTCTATGTATGTTTATGTATAGAGGATCGACATGGGAATAAGGTATTTGCTCGATGGAAAGCATGGGAAACAAACAATAATTCCTATTCATCATGGTCTACATATGGTTATGTATAGAAGAATGGTAGGGCAATAAGGTATTTGCTTCATAGAAGGCATGGGAAACAAGCAATAACATGAGTTCCCTATGCCGTTAAACAAATTTAAGTTCTACCTTTCCCCTATGTAAACAAAGGACACAAGGAATGTGCCAAAACCTTGTATATTAATAGGAGGAACGTTGCATGTAAACAATCCAACCCTTTGAAACCTTATTTTCCTACAAATGAAAACAGGTGAGTTAATCAATATTTTATGTATATTTTTGGAGTGCAATGGATGAAACCATAAAAATTATCTCAAACACATGTCAAAAATAATCAATTAACATTGGATGGGTGTCACCTTGGGTACATCAAACAATTGGATAATAAAAACAATCATTCATTTTGTTTGCAATGTTAAATCAAAGGGTTTAAGTTCATGTGTTCTTGTGAATTTCACCCCAATTGACACCCTTTAGTGAGAACTAACATAAAAATTGAACCATGGAAGGTGAAAGCATGCTAAAGTACACAATTAAATGTCCTTCATTTACAATGGAATAAAAAATAAGATTATTTTGGCAAAAAAAGAACAAAGTAGATTCAGATTTTATTTAAATTTCATTTTGAAACCATGGTGTTTTTTATTGGGTTAATATTAAGTTTTATACAAAATTTGAGAAATTTTGGAATAATAAAAATACTGAAAAAATATTTTTCAATTTGACTCGTCAATATGGTGTTCAAAATTACTTTTTCATTAGTAAATTTTAATTAAATAGATTTGTGTGAGGTTATAACATAAAGATCATTGTATATTCAAAAGAAGGAAAATTAATAAATTTTACTTTCTCTTTGGTAAAATATATTTGACACATACTTCAAACAAATGTTACAATACAAAACATAGGCTACAAAAGCTACTTACATTTTAAAAACCTAGTTTTAGAATGTAGAAATTTAAAATTAATTCATAGTAGTGAAGAGGTATTTTTTGAATGCTTTAAGTAAAAATATTAAATGTATAATAAATTTTTAATAGGTTTTGAGCCTACTTTTTGTTAATTTGACAAGTATACTTCCAAGGTAATTGAATTGTATACTCAACATTCATTCACCTTGCAACTAGTCATTTGCCAAATCATGAATTGTGAAAAAACATTTTTAACACAAAATCAAGTTCTTTAAGTAAGCAAGATTAATTTAAAGAAAATTGTTAAATCGGCTAAAGTTTGTAATTAAATATTGACTTTAGTTATTTGTTGAACTCCATACTTATACAAAAGACCCTATGTAATTTTAATGTAAAACTTTGTATATATACACAACCTTTTTGCATTGGGGAGTGTGTAGCATGTACATGGAATTGAATTTGGTTTTTTAATTGAGCTTAGAGCTCTTTTATTTTGGAAAAATGCGTTTGAACCAGAATAAAAAAGGTTCAAAAATTAGAAAAAACTAGGATCAACCCACACCCGAATAACCTCCAAATAAAATAAAATGTCAAAATTGAAATTTGGGGGTTGCTAAAAAAACAAAAATTGCACAACAGTGGTTGAAATGTATTCATCATAAAAGCCATGAAGTCACATTTGTGGTCATTTCACACGTAATATTTTGGTGTTTTCTATCACTTTAATTTTTATGGACAAACAAATTTATGACCACAATAATGATGGACAATGGCTTTTGTGACTATAATAAGAATGATTGTCTTCAATGATACAATAGATTCAATTTTTGATGTTAAATCAAGGAGTAGAAAATTGATTTAACTATACTTGAAGACTTTTGCAAAATATTTTTAAAAATGAATTTGCATGTTCAATTTTCCTAATTATGTTGCATCATTCCAACTTTCATCATCTTTCATGACTTGATTTGCATGTATTATTAAAGGCTAGTGTCACTTTGCAATGAATTGCTCGTTTGTTCATTGTTGACAACCTAGTGTTCTTGTGTATTATGTTGTGAGCCAACCACATGCCATTATGCTTAGTAAGGTCCCTTCGAGGCATTGGGCTCACCCTACTAGCTTGCCAAATTCACAATTAGGTGGGAAGGTGAGCAAAATGAATTATACTTGACATAGTACACTATGTGATGGTATTCATGTGGATTTTCATAATGTTCAAATGAATTTGCCTATTGGCCATGTGGAATTTGCAAGATGGTTTTCTAAATAGATAATAGGTTTCACACATGCCCATTGCCCAAGTAAGGCATGAGCCCCTCCACTTTACCCCTCCATTTTTTTATGAATAATGGGTCATTTTACATGTACCCACAATTCTAGAACTCCATAATTTTTTTCTCAAAGAATGGCCATGTTTTTGTTATCAATTGCCAAATTTTCAACTACTTGCCATATTGGTATGATATTCCCAACATTATAGAAACTGATGCCAAGGGCCATTATCAATATTACATTGGTATTGAAAATCTAATTAGTTTTGGTGTTATTTGTGTAATTGATTATAAAATCATGGAATGACAATAACAAGCATATGGATGCTTTGAAACTTTGGGTATGTGTAAAATGATGAATTACACAAACCTAGGTTTTTTTTCCCAAAATGGCCATATTTTGGTGTTGGCCACCAAATTTTCAACCATATACCATATTCATATAATATTTCCCATAATATTTCTATAAATATAAACTATATATTTATATAATCTATATCAACTTCCTAAGCCATGATGTAGCCAAAACATAAAGGTGAGTGTGGTTTTGCAATGTAGATGCAAGTTTTTGGAGGCTAAAATTAAGTAACCACACGAATGTAAACCTAGATAAGTTAGGATGATGCTCCAAAACTTTTGCTCAAGTCCATGGCTTCACATGATTAATACATCTATAACTTTAATGGCTTAGATTGGAAGGTTCCATAGCCTCCACAATTGTTTTTTTGAGTTCCTTGAAAATGCACATGGAATATCAGATTTGATAACCAAATGTTGCATGTACATACATAAGTGTTGTACCATTAAAAAAATAAATCCAATGACAATGATTCATTGAAACTAATTTCACTCAAACAACTTAAAATTTTGCAAGTTATCTGGTTGAATAAATCCTCCTTTGGATAGTTCCAAACAAGAATTTGTTTAAACAATTCCCAAGTAAAGAGAGATGGAAAGGTGTTTTTCCAAATTTGTGTCTCTTTAAAGTGTCTTTTTTTTCCCCCCCGAACACCATAGTTGGTAGAAAATGCTGAATATATTCTATACAAAATTGCATCCCATTTTTGTTCAATTGAATTTGAATTCATTTGTTTTTTTGAAATCAATTCAATTCACTTAAAATTGCATGCAATGTCATTCCAATTTTCATTTGAATGGAACTGTCAGAACAATAGAAAACTACCAGAAAAATTGCTCTAAACCATAGAAATATGGCAAAACTTTTAACAACCTTGTGGTGAAAGTTCCATTGATGTTGTAGTCATAGGTACACAGAAAGGGTGAAAATTTTCATTAGTTTGCTATAAAAAAAACACTTGTCCACATCCATGTCAACTCATTACAAAGTCACACCTCCAAATTGTCGACTCCACATTGCCAAATCACCAACCCCATTTGATCCTCTAGAACGGCCGAATACTCTCCACACTGCCCAAAATAATTTTTTTACAGGTTGCCCTATGCCTGAGATTTATTCCTTTTCTGCTCAAATATATGCCCCAAAAAAGAAGATCATTCAATTTTCACTTGCTGACTAACTGAAAAAAGGGTTCAATTGTCTTTTTTTAAAACCTCGGGATAAATTCTGATGGTTCTTTTATTTTTTCTTCCAAGCACTTCTAGAGTTCTTTTCACTATATTTTCAGAACAATTTGAAAGTTTTGAGCTCAAATTTTATGTTTTTTTTGGTCCATTGTAAGTCATCACTTGAATGGATGATGGTTCAAATTGATTAACCAAATGAAATGATTTTTAATGGAAAAAACATGACCCCAAGCAATATATGTCTGAGGATGAAATTACTTTTGAAAGATGAATCTATCCCCCTGGATTGGATGAATTCCATCTATGCATTATGTCCAAATGCCATGACATGAACTTTTTCTGGATGTGAAATAACTCAACTAATGTTTTTAAAATTTTTAATGAATGAATGAAATAATTGGATGGAAGTTCATGTTGTTTGGAATGAAGTATGTTATCGCTATGGAATATCACCTATATTTTTATTTCATCCCATGAAATGATTTATTCAAAGTTTATTTCTTCCACTAGAATTCATCCAAATTCCATGAATGGACATCCATTGGTACCAGGGCTTTTGTTGGCCACAAATTTTGCCACAACTAGATTATATTGCAACCTAAGCTTCATGTTCCCCTATCAACCATGAATGAAATCTTATGAATGAAAAATTCTAGACAGTTTTATGGATTCTCTTTTTTCATCTTGATTTTTCATCCACTTTCATCCATAAAACAAATCATACTTCATGCATATTTAGCCATTGAACATGGATGAAATTTAATGCAGGAAATGAAACTATGAATGAATTATATTTTGTGTATGAAATATAATTATGCATAAATGATATTTTTTCAATGAACTTATTTCACCTTCAAATATCATGAAATTTTATCACAAGAGTTATGAAGGAAGGTTCATCCATCCATTAATCTGAATTCATGAATGAGATTGCATGCATGTTCATTCATGGAATTTACATGAAATCTCATGGACAAAAGAAAATTTGAATGCATTTTCATGGATGAAATAAAAAACTAAACAATAATTCATGGATGAAACCTATTTCATTTTGAAACAACATTTGATTATTTTATTGTTCCACAATGAATTTCATGTAGTTGGATTAGTTTACATCAAGAAAAGAATTCACATCATTGCCTTTGGACATAATGCATGCAATAATTTATCCAAACAGTGGGTATAGGTTCATACATCAAACTTAATTTCACCTATGGAGAAGGATTGTTTGGGTTCATGTTTTCTCCATAAAAAAATCATTTCATAATTTGCTTCATCAATTTTAATCATCTTGCATTCAAATGATGATTCATCGTTGCACCTACATTTGGTTCATTGGGATTAAATTCTACATTGTTTATGAAAATTAGACCAAATCCAGCAATCCCATTGAAAAGAAAATTCTTTTTTCCCATTTCCATTGGTCTTCTAAAATTCTCACAAACCCACCAAACCCTATTGTGCATTAAACTGTTAGTATACTCCAGATAACTAAAGGAAAAAAAATTCAGATCATCAAATCCAGCAATTTCATTGGCCATTATATTTTTTTCATACGTACACATTCGCCTAATCAGCACCCTCTGTTTATTACAGTGGTACCTAGGCTGGTTAGCCACTAGTTAATTACTTTTTGGAATTGCCAAGAATTCTGAAATATGAATGCCTGCTGTGCCAAAAATCTAAATCAAGGTTTCAAGCACAATAACTTTAGTTTTTAGTGTAATGCTGAATTGCACATTATTATTATTATTATTATTAAATTGGCCAAAAATAACTGATAAAATGCGGAACCCACCTAGATAACTAGGGTAGTAGATTAATATTGTAACCTTTGTGACATGGAGTTGGCAATTTGGTGATGTGGATTTGGCAAACTGGTGAAGTCTACGTGGACTTAGCAACTTGGCAAAATGGCCCACCACCAATGTTCCATATGTTTGAGACATGGGCCGAGATGTCCAATTTTGCACTATTGTGTCACTAAGACCAAAATATTCACACCCATATCTTTTTTTAATTCAATTTTGTGATGCAGAGACAGTGGCAAGCATCCCACAACACACTCCACCTTATTTGGCAACACATGACTAGAGGATCATTAAAACATTAGCCATAGACAGAACTGTGACAACATCCTCCTTGAAAAAAATTGGGTGAATTCTAGCAAATTTTTTATTTTGTGATTC
>Ga0116226_10003308_pt1 | contig 14224 bp, 15 predicted proteins | sample S1TSphfallax_FD_89692 | JGI IMG/M metagenome (GOLD analysis project Ga0116226, IMG submission 89692) | Host-associated microbial communities from peat moss isolated from Minnesota, USA - S1T2_Fa - Sphagnum fallax MG | ecosystem: Host-associated > Plants > Peat moss > Unclassified | place: USA...
TTGGAACTATTTCATGGTTCTTGCTTTGGACATGCCTTATCCAAGGTCTACAAATATGTAACAACAAATGAAAAAGTGGCTTAAGGACTATCCATTACATCTATAACGAATGCATACGTTGATATGCAAAAGTGTATTACATAATTTTAAAAATCTAGGAAAGTAAGGCAAGTTTGGGAGCAAATGCGCATCTAGATTGAATCCTAAAAAAATATGCATGCCTATGAAGACCAAATATGCTTCTTGCCCATTTAAAAAAATATTTTTTGTTCAATTTCTTTATTTTTTTTCTATAATTTTTTAACTTTTTGTTCTTTCTTATTTATTTATTTATTTTTATAATGTTTTTGGGTTGTCTTGCATCCTGAATTTGTAACAAGGATTTTTGTGTGTTTTTTTTGGTTACTTGCAAGTTTGCAAACCAAGTCTTGCTTTTCCAAGATGCATTAACCTTCTGAGGTGTTATTGCATTATGTTATAATATATAAACAATGGTTTTACAAAGTTACATACCTTATTTTGGGACTTGGGTAGTGCGTGAAGCTTTTGTGAAGCTTTTGAGTCTTGTTGTCACTGGTTGTGTTCTAAACCAAAGTTGGGGGCATTGTCTTCTTAGAGATGCCTTATAGTACATCATTCTTGCATATTGTGAACTTCACCAAAGCTTTGCATTTGTGATTGTTCCTAATAGCTTGGTGGACCTAGTTAACAAGTCTGATGTAGCAACACGACTTTGATGCTTTGATTCATGGAAAAGAATAAAGTCTTAACAAGTTAGAAAGGGAGGAAGTATTACCAAGGTACAAATTTGCTTCATCTCCTTATTATAAAAAAGAACATGAAGATGAAAAACTAAAAAAAATTGCTTAGAATTTTAAACTTCATATTCTTTTGTGGTTGAGCAATAAGCTATAACTTAGGGCATCAAAATGTTTAGAGGAGTTGAGTTGATACTTGTAATTAGATAAGAAATTGTCCACATTATGTGAAACTGTCTTTTACGAGTATATTCTAACCAGATTTGGATGTCCATTAACCATAGTTACATATCAAGGAGTACATTTCATTAATGATACAATAAAACATCTAAGAGAATAATTTTTGTTAAAGCATGTTAATTCAACTACCTATTATCCATGGGGAAATGGACAAACAAAGTCTACTAACAAAATCATTGGTAGATTATTAACCAAATTAGTCAATGAAAAAATAACAAATTGGGATGAACATTTATCCACAGTTTTGTTTTCATATAAGACTATTTACAAGGTGGCAATAGGTTATACACCTTACCAATTAGTTTATGGTTTGCATCATTTAATGCCAATAGAATATGTTCTACCAGTTATTAATGGGACCAGAAAGATGTAGAACCAACTAGAGTACTAACAATTAAAATTATAGAACTAGAGAAGTTATAGGAGAATAGATTAGAGGTTCAAAATAATGTGGGAGCAAACTAGTGGAATATATTTTTATTGAGTCAGCAAAAAAACATAGAAAAGAAGTTCTAATTTGGAGATTATGTTTTATGGTTTCCGAAGGGAGAAAAAACACATTTGGGAAAATCCGAGAAAAGATGGTTTGGTCCATTCAAGGTACAATATTTCTTACCCAATAATTATGTTCTTCTTGTTTTTGTTAACAATTTTGAACCAAATCCAACATTGGTCAATGTGAACAAGTTGAAACCATACAAATATGTGGATCAGACATTGAAGGGGATTTAGTGTTCAAAGGATCAGAAGTCTTTAAAATCCATTGATTTAGATCACATGAAAGAAAAATCTGATGAAGATTTAGAAGATCAAAACAAAATAGAGATTATTGGGGTTGATCATACAATAGTACTAGAAGAAGCCTCAATAAATCTAATGAGTCAACAAGTTATGAAAGAATTCAAAAACCATGATTACATAATTTCACGGCCACTAGATTATGGGTTAGATAAGTTTGTCACATCAAAAGAAAACTTGTTGATCTAATGACTCAACATAGGATAGAAAAAATATGTAGTGTAGACAACACCACGTCATTAAATTTAGAGTTGTCACTAAAAAAACCCAGTGCCATGTCCATAGTTCCTAGGTGAACATGCATTAATTATAGCCCATGTTGTTGGAATGAATTTTAACAAGAGACGACATGTGTCAAAATAAGAAAAAAAGACTAATCATTAAACCTTAACCCTGAGGTCGAAAATGAAATGTCACTTCATGAAACAAGATGATTTCATTTTAGAAGGTGGTAAACAATAGACCACCTCTTCATTTTTGTTTCCAAAATGATTGTTGAAAAAAGTTTTGCGGAAAATTTATAAAGACAATCTAAAGAAAAATTATAGAAGTTGAAAGAAGAGAAATAAGAAAGATAGAGAAAACAATAGAAGTTTGCAAATATTTTGCCTTTGCAATTTAGGTCTCTAGAAATAGGTCCACATTTTCCTTCTCCTATTTATTCTTCTTCTTCCTCTCAGAGATCTTCTTTGACATCCAAGTTTGAGAAAGCTTTTGAAACAATTTTTAAAAATGAAAGAGATTGCAAGGAAACTTTGAGGAGATATAATTTTAAAAAGCCCTATAGAAAGGTAGGTCCTAATGAGCAAGTTAGTTCAATTTCCATTTTTTGATCCTGAAGAAGAAAAGCAGAAGGATGATTTGCAACAAGAACAAGAAGCGCCATTACATCAAGAGGAGCCTACTCATGATCAAATTCCAGAAAAAGTCCACATTCCCAACAAGAAGCACACGAAGAAAACAAATTAGCAAGCAATGACAGTAAATTTGCATGGGAAGAAGGTGAAGATTCACCAGGATGATAAGGTTAGGTACATTTTTCTCTTACAAAATAGAGTTATAATAATAATCTAAAGAATATTTTGCTTTGCACAATTTTGGAGAGGAAGAGAGAGCTTGGGCAAACAAAGCTAGATTGGTAGGTTTGTTTGAGGTTGAGTGGAAAATTCCCCATCACAACATTCTGGTTGAATTTCTGAATAACTAGAAGTTGGATTCTGAATATAACAAAATCAAGGTTAGGTTGGGGGAAGAGCAGAGAATTATAAACAAACATCTGTTGGCAGAAGTTTTTAAAATCTACTAGACAAGAGAGACAAAGACAAACCAAGTAGATATGTTAAATGCCAGAGTAGCATTGGCAAACATAGCTGACAAAGTCCCAGGTATTAAAACACCAATGAAGGGTGGGTTGTAAAAAAGATGAAGTTATAGTATGTTAATAGAATTGCTACAATTTTGCCCATTATATACTAAAAAGATAAGGTGCAATATTTTAGCAATAAGTTTGCCATGATGATATCTAGAAAAAATCATGGAAAGTCAATCAATTGGGCTATAATAATGTATTTTCAATTAGTCAAGTAATTGAACAGTTGGGAAAAGTGTCAAAAAAACATGATTGGGGGAACAACCAAAAGAGAACCAAAAAAGGATGCATGCCATTCTATCATAATTTTAGAAGTTATGTTTCAAAAGTGGTTTCCACTAGAAGGACCAGAGCCATAAGAGAAAAAGCAGGCAGAGTAGCCATAGGAGGACAAGAGAAGAAAGGAGATTTTGAAGGAAAGGTTTAAAACAAAAAGACTTCTAAACCCTACACACATCTCTCCTAAAAAGAAAAACAACTAGATATTAGGACAACCAAAATAGTAGTTATGATGTTTAAATCTAATGACGATGAAAAGAGGGAGACTCTACAAAAGAAGCAAAGAAGACAAGACGATACTACAATGAGGGGCAATATTAATCCTCAACAGGTAGCATAATTGTTGAGGAAGCAATAGCAACATCATCGGAAACAAAAAGAGAAATCCATATCTCTTAAATCTAATCTAAAACCGTAGATTTTTCCTAAATAGGAGTAGAGATTAAATGGGCAGAAGCATTAGAGAAGGCACAAAAAGGAACCAGAATTTCAAGCTTAGCAAATGTTAGAAAAGTAGATAGAAGACTTGGACTTCAATCCACCATAAGTACAACAATGTGTTATAATACCACATAATAATGAAGGTATGCTACTTTCAAGACCAAGTTTTGCAACAATAACAAATATATTTGGAGAAATTTGGATTGTACACAAAAGTTTGAATTCTTCATGAACAAGTTCCAAAGGTCAGACTTTTAGGTTTCATATAGTAAGGTTTATGTAAAAGCTAAAACCAAACTTGGATGAACATAGGATAGTTGTTAGTATGTTTTAATAGACAACAAAATATTGTGTACAAATGACCAATATTCTACTTAAACTTTCTAATATGGAAATAAAAAATAAGCAGATCATAGAGGAGAAGGATATATCTATCTAGAATCTGTAGGGGGCTTTGGAGAAGGAGCAAAAGCTCAAAGAAGAGTTGTAAGATAGAAATAGTGATAATAGTCGAGTATTAGCAGAACTACAAGTAGCTAGACAAAGATTAATAACATGGAGAAACACAACAAGGATCTAGAGAACATTAGAATGGAAAGGGATTCTTTGTAGGCAACTTCAAAAGAGATAGATGGCAATTACTTGAACTTGAAGGCAAAGAAGGATACTCTAAGTGTAGAGCACAACAAACTTCATACAAACTACAAGAATATGGAGTGGACTCTCTTGAAGTAGCAGAAGGAGTTGAAGGAGCTCATAGTGGACATTGGTAATGTATATCAAGCCAATAATAAGGTATAAAGGCAATTTGACCAAAGGCATGCATAGATGGATATAAATTTGTAAAAGTAGATGGCCTTTAATGAAAAGTTGTAAAAACTTCTACATGAAGCCCAAAGAATAAAACCTTTCATTTATGATAATTTATTAAGAGAAAACAATGAATTCAAGAAGCATAATACTTTGCTTTAGGTAAAACTCAAGGCATTGTCGATGGAAGAAAAAGATGTAGATTTGTGGTGGGATGTAGTGCAAGATATTTTCCAGAAAGACATTAGCAAGGTTTGTAGAAAATATGAGTGAAATGAAAGGCTATACAAGCACATGATATTTCATATGGAAAAGGTCATGCCATCATTTGAGTATGAACCTTTAGTCTTTTTCTCCAGAACTTGAAACTTCAAATGAAGAAGAAGACAAAGGGAATACTAATGGTGCAGGACCATTACGTACAAAAACAACAAAGGAGGAATTAGGAGACCTCAGAGGAGGGAAGGATAGCCTTAAGAGAAAGGTTGGTGGTAAGAAATATATGTCAGAACAAATTTTAGAACAAATAAAATCTATTTTACAAGAGGTTAGTTCTAAAAAACATGCATTTCCAACCACATAAATAGGGGAGCAAACACAAACTAAAGAACACAAAATTCAGTGAGTTCATTAAAATCAAATTGAGCTTGCATTAGAGTTGCACTATAAGGAGCAGATTTAAATTACATCAAATCTATAATCACAAGTGACATTAAAGATGTAATCACGTGAACAAACAACAACACATCATCAAACAATTGCACAATTGTCAATAGAAGCACCAAAAGAACAAAAACAAAGTTTGTATACAATAGAAAATTAGATGTTGCTTCAATATGAAATATAACAACCATAGACAAAGAAAACTTTAATATAGATAATTCAAATTGTAGTGCAACAAGAATAGCATTAGATTTTTGAATTACAAGATTAGAAACAACATTAAATTTAGCTTTCTTAAAATACTTTTTGACCTAGAATTTCAAAATGTAATTTGAAATATGGGTGGGGTAATGTTAAGGGAGTAGTTACTCATGGTAATAGATAGTTAGTATATTTTTACTTACCTAATTACTATTTTAAGAATTATTAGCTTGATTACATAATTTTTATCACTATTTGAATTTGAATATAATATAGGATTATTTTCTTTTGATGAATATCTTTGGAGAAGAGGAAGAGATGAATCATTGTAGAACATTGAATTTTGATGGAGTATGAGACAATAACATTTTGTTTTCTAGAAAAACTTCACTTCCATAGCCAGAGTTGTTGTTTCGATGTTTTTTTAACATATTTTCATTATTGGATTTTAATTCTAAAATAGATATGAGTAGATTTGAATGAACATATTTTATTATTATTAGTTTTATGACATGTTTCAGTCTAGTTTTAAATCGTAAAAGATTAAAGATTCTATATTTACCAAGCAATTAAACAAGTATAAGTTGGGAATAACAGTGTTGAAGATGTTTTGTTAAATGAAGGAGTAAGTGTAAAAATCATAAAAGAAAATGTCAGAATCAAATTAGGTTTACCCAAATTAATACCAATTCCATACCACTTCAGAATGGTAGATCAGAGTATGACCAAACCTTTAGGAATCATAAAAAATTTAAAGATTCAAATACATGGTATACCATATGTAGCCACATTTATTTTTTTGCAAAACAATGTGGTAGATTCTAGCTATTCCATGTTGCTAAGAAGACCTTGGCTTAAAAATGCAAAGGTTACACATGATTGGAGGAATAATGTGATTACTATTTAGGGCAAAGGAACAGTCAGAACAATATCAATTAATAAGAAATTGGGAGCATAAACTAAAAGGCCCTAAGTACTTGTTTGTTATGATTTGATGGAAGGTTTAATAGATGAGGAGGAAGATCTAATCTTTGAAACAGAACCAAAGTTGTTCTCAATTGGCATAATCACTATCTTAGATGAAACAATTTCATTGATAAATGTTGGAATTAAAAGATCTGAATCAATGGAAAATCATAATTAAAACAAAACATATTAGATTAAATAACAACGCAAGCAATGGTTTCAACAACAAAAACAATAGAATTTAATGTCAAACCAAAGACATCATTGGAAATAAAGTCTATTTAAAAACTTATTATCATCATAGCCAAGCTAATATTGAAGTGGATGAAACACCAACCAAAATTCAACTACATAATCTTCAGATAGCATGTTGGACTTTGATTGAAGAACAACAACTTGTTAAGTTGAATCTTGGCACATAGCCAAATCCACAATGCATCAAAGTTAATGCGTAATTAATAAAGGAGACGACTAAGGAGCTTTTGTTCTTATTCAAGGAGTTCAAAGACGTGTTTGTGTGAACTTACAAGGATATGAAAGGCATACCTCCAGAGCTATAGAATTGAGTTAGACACCTCAATCCCACCAACACATCAAACAAGGTACAAATTGAACCCCAACTACATATGTTGCAACTATCAAATAAGATATTAACAAACTATTAGTAATAATATTCATTCAACCAATAGAGGAGGCTACATGGTTATCACCTATAATGGTAATACTTAAAAAGAATGGAAAACTTAAAATTTGTGTAGATTTCAAGAAGTTGAATAAGGCAACCAAAAAAGATCCCTATTCTTTACCATTTTCTAATGAAGTATTGGACAATGTAGCAGGTTATGAAGCCTATTCATTTTTAGATGGATATTCAAGATAACATCAAATTTATATAGCCCTCGAAAATAGATACAAAACAACTTTTGTAATAGATTGGGGAGCTTTTGTTTGGATGGTGATGCCATTTGGTGTAAAAAATGGGCCACCAACTTTCTAAAGAATAATCAATAGAGCCTTCAGAAAGTACTTAAACTAGTTCATGAAGATAATTTTAAATGATTTCATGGTTTATAGTGATATGGAGAGTCATTTGATGAAGCTTAGATTTTGTTTTAAAAAATGCAGATAATATAATGTCATTCTTAACCTTTAAAAATGTGCCTTTTATGATATTTTCAAGCTTTTAGGGTGAAAAGTTTTCAAGGAAAGAAAAATACCATACCTTAAAAAGGTTCAAGTAATAGTTAATATGAAAGTATCAAACCCACAACAAACTCAAATATTTAATGGTATGGCTTTATTTTTTTATAAATGTTTTATCAAGAATTTTGGTTTTATCATGGCATTAATCACAAAGTTGATGAGGAAGATAAAACCTTTTATCTAGACCACCGAGTGTCAAAAAGCTTGGGTTCATATCAAGTAAATATATATATGGAAACACAAATTTTGATACCTCCAAATTGGCAAGTGGAGTTCCATGTGCATATAGATGCATCTTTACTGGTAGTAGTTGCAATGTTGGCACAAAACTCAATTGGTAAGTATGATCATCCTATAGTATATGCCTCTAGATTGTTAAATAAAATAGAACAAAATTATACTACTATAGATAGAGTAGCTTTAACAATGGTTTATGTTTTACATAAGTTCAAACTTTTTTGTTGGGAAACATATTTGTTTTTTTATGTAAACCACGTGGCTTTTGTATATCTAGACCACAAACCACAGGTGTTTGGAAGGATAACCAAATGGTTGTTATTATTTTTGGAATATAAATTCACAATAGTCTATAATCTAGGTAGAACACATGTGGTAACTAATGTTTTATCCATATTATCAGATAACTCAAAACCATTGGGAGTCCTAAATCAAATTATAGATGCATCATTATTTTCTATAGAACCTATGTGGATGCAACAAGTGAAAAACTACTTAAAGACAAGTTAAATGCCACAAACTCTAAACTTAACTCATAAATAGAAGTTAATTAAAAAGGATGAACCCTTTATTGTAAAAGAGGGAAAATTTTACAAAGTGGGACAAAATAATAGATTACATAGATGTTTGACCACCTCATAAGCACGATTTGTGTTGAAAAAACTACATAAAAGAGTGGCAAGAAAACATTTTGCTACAAATATTACTGTAAAAAAAAAATTGGATTCAGGTTATTGGTGGCCAACTTTATTCCAAGATATTCATGAATTTTATAAAATTTGTGATAGTTGTCAAAGAACTAGAGGACTAAAAACAAAAAGTTTGGCTAATTTCGTAACAACAATTCCAAAGGAACCCTTTATGCGGTGGAGTTTAGATTTTATAGGTCCAAAAAAACCAACATGAAGACTAACATGAAACATATGTATTTTGGTAGCTATAGGTTATGCAACTAAGTGGGTAGAAGCAAGGCACTCAAAACCAATATTGTAGTAGTCACAACCAAATTTTTGTATGAGTGTATTTTAACCAATTTGGATGTCCTCTGACCATAGTTATAGATCAAGGCATACACTTTATCAATAAGATAATTAAACATCTAAAATAACAATTTATGTTAAAGCATGTTAGTTTTATTACTTATCACCCATAGAGAAATGGATAAGTAGAGTTTACTAACAAAGTTATTGATCAATGATAAGAGAATAGATCAAGACGAACATTAGTCCACAATTTTATTTTCATACAAGACAACTTACAAGGTGGCAATAGGATATACACCTTACCAAGCTATTAGTGGAGACCACAAAAATGCAAAACCCACTAGAGTACTACCTACCAAAATTATAGAACTAGAAAAGTTACATGAGGATAAATTGGAAGCTCAAAACAATGTTGAAGCAAACCAATGGAACAAATTTTTGTGGAGTCAACAGAAAAATACAAAAAAAAAATTCCAACTTGGAGATTATGTTATGTGGTTTCCCAAGGGAAAAAAATCACATCTAGGCAAATTTAAGAAAAGATGGTTTGGCCCATTCAGGGTATAATATTGTTTTATCTAATAACATTGTTCTTCTTGTTTTTATTCATAATTTTGAACCAAATTCAGTATCGGTCAATATTAACAAGTTGAAACCATACAAATATGTGGATTAGAGGGTTTTAGGGTTTAGGGTGCAGGGTTTAAGGGTTTGACATTGAAGGGGATTCAAAGTTCAAAGAATCAAAAGTCCTTAAAGAGTATAGATTTTGACCACAGAAAAGAAAAAATTGATGAAGATTCAAAAGATGAACCTTAAACCTTAAATACTGATCAAATAGTCACATTAGAAGAAGCCAAAGTGAATTTAATGAGTCAGCAAGCTATGGTACTACTCAAAAACCATGAATACATAGTCTCACAACTAGTAGACTATAGGTTAGATATGTTTATAACATCAAAACAAAACTTTGTCAATCTAATGACTCAACACACAACATAATCTTTTTGTAATGTAGATAACACCATGTCATCAAAATTAAAGTTGTTATTAGAAAAACCTAGTGCCACATCTGTATAGTTGTTAAGTCATCAGGTATTAATTGTAGCCCATATTGCTATCAATATGAACTCAAATAGAAGTTGACAAGTGTCAAAAAACAAGAAAAAGGGACAAATCATTAAGACATTAACCCTAAGGTGGAAAGTGAAACATCATTACATGAAACAAGATGATGGCATTTCTACAATTGATAAAGAAAAAAATAACTCTTCATTTTTGTTTTCTACAAACAAATTTTTATCGTTTTCCATCTCCAGAATGAACACAAAAGAAAACAATATTGAGAAGTTCCAAAGACAATTTAAAGAGATTATAAAAATTGAAAGAAGAAAAGCAAGAGAGATGAAAAGAACATTAGAATTTTTTCAACATTTTGCTTTTGTAGTCTAGGTTTCCAAAGAGAGGTCCACCATTTCCATCTCCTACTTATTATTCTTCTTCTTCTCAAATGTCTTTTTCATTGCTTAAGTTTGAGACAACTTTTGAAATAATTAGAAAGAAAAATAAAGATTACAATTTTTTTTGGAGGAAGTTTATCTTAGGAAGCCTAATAGAGAAGTAAGCATGAATGAATAGGTTAGTCTAATTTTGATTTCTAACACTAAAAAGGAGCGGGAGCGGGACGATTTGCAACAACAAGAAAGACCATTGCAACAAGAGGAGCCTACATAAGAGCAAACTCCAAATAAGGTCTAAACTCCAAACAAGAAGCTCAATTAGAAAAGGACTCAACAAAAAATGACTAGCAATCTCCAAGGAAAGAAGGTCCAAACTTCACAAGATGATGAGGTTAGGTATATTGTCATTTGTACATAGTAGGATTCTAATAACAATCTAAAGAACATTATGCTTTGGACAAGTTTTGGAGAGGAGGAAAGAAATTGGGCAAACAGAGCCAGCTTGGTAGGCCTGTTTGAAATTGAATAGAAGACTCCAGGTCATAATATTCTAGTTGAATTTTTGAACAATAGAAATTGGATTTTGAACACAACTAAATCAAAGTAATGATGACAAAGGAATAGAGAATCACAATAAACATTTATTGGTAGAAGTTTTAAAAATTTGCCATATAGGTGAGATAGAAGTAGATTAGGCAAATATGTCAAGTGCTAAAATAGCTCTAGCAAACATAACTGACAAGGTTCCAAATTCTTACAATACTAATGAAGGACTTGTTGTTAAAAAAATGAAACCAGAATATGTCAATAGGATTGCTACAATTTTGCCCATTATCTATTAGAAAAATATGGTGCAATACTTTAACAACAAATCTGCCATGATGGTCTCCAAAGCAAGTCATGGAAAATCTACGAATTGGGCTACAATCATGTAGTCTTAGTTGGTGAAAGAGTTGATCAAATGGGACAAATGTCAAAAGAACATGATTGAAGGAACTGCCAAAAGAGAACCCAAGAAAGATGTATGCCATATTCATCCTAAGAAGGAAAAAAAACTAGAAACAAGGACACTCAAAAGAATAATTCTGATGTCTCAATTTGATGATGATGAAAAGAGGGAAACTTCGTTGAAGTGGCAAAATAGACATGAGGAGTCCATAATGAGGGAAGTGTTAACCTTCAATAGGCAACATAATTGTTGAAAAAAACAAAACAACAACAACAATAGAGACCAAAGGAGAAGTCAATGTCCCCTAGGTCAAACATAAAACCATAGATTTCTCCAAAGCAAGATAAGAGATCAAATGGGCATGAGCAATAGAGATGGCCCAAAAGGGAACCACAATCTTAAGCCTAGGAGGAACCATAAGAACAAATGCTAGAGGTAGAACCATATTTGCCTGATATGCAACAACCTATTTTAGTACACAAAGTTATGAAAGTATGTTACCTTCAAGACCAAGTTCTACTACAGGAACAAACATTTTTGGAGATATTTGGACTTCACACAAAAGTTTAGGGTCCTCATATACTAGTTCCAAGGGACAGACTCCTAGATCTCATACACTAGGGTTTGTATAAAGATTAGAAATAGAGTTGGATGAACATAGGAGAACTAACAATATGTTTCAATAGGTAGAAAAATACAATACATAGATGACCAACATTCTTTTCAAACTCTTTGATCTAGAAATCAGAAACAAACAGATCATAGAGGAAAAGGACAAATATGTTTTAAACTCGCAAGGAGCTTTGGAGGAGTAGAAGCTTAGAGCAGAGTTGCAAGTGAAGTAGAATGAAAATGATGAAGTATTGGCACAATTGTAGATAGCAAGACAGAAGATCAACAACATGGAAAAACACAATAAGGATTTAGAAAAAATCAGAAGGGATTCTTTGTAAACAACTTTGATACATACAGATGTCAAATACTAAATGTTTAAGTTAAAGAAGGATTATTTCAGTGTGGAACATAATAAACTTCAAAGAGGTTACAAGAATATGGAACAAACTCTCTTAAAATAGCAAAAGGAGTTAGAGGAGCTTAGAAAAGAGATTGGTAATGTATGCCAATATGAGGCAATCTAAACAATATAGAGGCAATTTGAGTAGAAGTGGGTAGAGATGGATAGAAACTTGTAGAGGTAGATGGTTGTTAATGAAAGGTTACAATAGGTTTTGGAGTAGGCCAAGGGAATCAAACCTTTCAACTATGACAATGTTTTTAGAAAGAATAATGAACTCAAAAAGTAGCATAGTCTGCTTAAGGTAAAACTCAAGGCATTGATTATGGAAGAGAAGGATGTAGATCTTTGGTAGGATGTAGTGCAGGGTATAGTCTAGAAGGATGTAGGAAAAGTTTGTAAAATGTTTGAGAGAAATAAGAAGCTTTAAAGGCATAAGATATCCCAAATGGGAAAGGTCATACCATTATTCCAATATGAACTTCTAGTCATGACCTTAGATGAAGAAGAAAAGAGAGGATAGATTGATGGTGTAGGATTGTCAAGGACAAGAATAGAAGAGGAGAACCAACAAACCTCAAAGGAGGAAGAGATAGTTCCCAGAAGGAAACTAAAGGTGTGAAATATGTATCAGAACAAGTTTACAATCATTTGAATTAATTCCACAAGCGGTTAGTTCCCATGAGTATGGATCTACAACTACAAAAATAGGAAAATATATACAAATTGGGGAACATAGAATTAAGGAAATACATGAGGATCAAATTGATCCAACATCAAAATTACAACAACATGAACAACCTTAAATCACATCAAATTTGTAATCATAGCAATAGATTTAAGCAACATCAGATTTGCAGTCACAATAATAAATATAAATCACATTAGAATTACAGTCATAGGAGCAGACAACAATAGATTAGCAAATAAATGCACAACTACAAACAAAGGTATAAGAAGTACAACAACAAATTTTGAACACAACAGAGAATTGGCCTTTGATTCAATTAGAACAATAGTCTATACATAATAGGCACAAATAAATCAGACTATAATACAACAAGATCGACATTAGAATTTTAACCCATAGGATTAAAAACAATAGATTGATTCAATTTTTTTACATTATTTTGATCCAAAATTCTAGGACATAATTTAGAATATGAGTGGGGTAATGTTAAAGGAACAATTATTTATTATAAATAATTAAGTAGTTAATACTTATTTACCTACTTACTTTCCTAGGATTTACCAACTAGTTTACATAATTTTCATCACCATTTGAATTTGAATTGATCATATGACTGTTTTAAGGTGATCATTTTTGGCAAGACATGGGGATCATTGTAGAACATTGATTTTTGGAAAGTATGGAATAATAACATTTTTTTTTCTTGGAAAAGCTTCAACTCCATAGCTAGTTTTGTTATTTTGATGTTTTTTCCCATACTTTTCATGATTGGATTGAAGTTTTGAATTTAGATATGAGTAGATCTAATTGAGTAGAATTTTTTAGTGTTAGTTTCATAATATGATTTAGTTTAGATTTTGATTAGAATATAGAATAGGAATTTTATATCTACCACCTTGTGCATTTCAGATGTCTAATTTCAGCACAACCTTTTAACAACCTTTTATTTTCCATGGGCAAGTAGAATAGGTTTTCTTTTATGATTACACACAAAACCTAAGGTGGAAAGTAAATGTTCTACAAAGATGCCAAGTCTTGAAAGGTGGTTTGGGAAAATGTGGAGGGGGGGGGGGGGGGGGAAAAAAACAACGGTTTTAAAAAAAAGTAAATCAGTTTTTCAAATATGTTGGGTTGTGTTTTGTGGTTTCTCAATTATAAAAA
>Ga0116226_10003309_pt1 | contig 14216 bp, 10 predicted proteins | sample S1TSphfallax_FD_89692 | JGI IMG/M metagenome (GOLD analysis project Ga0116226, IMG submission 89692) | Host-associated microbial communities from peat moss isolated from Minnesota, USA - S1T2_Fa - Sphagnum fallax MG | ecosystem: Host-associated > Plants > Peat moss > Unclassified | place: USA...
AATCGTCGCCTCCGCCAGCCTACCCAGCACAGCCCTGCGCATATCTCCGGTCGTCACCACCGGCACCACCTCGCAGTTCGCCGGCGGATGCAGCGCCGTCGGCGCCGTCACCAGCACCACCCGAGCGCCCCGTCGCTGCGCCGCGTCGGCGATCGCATAACCCATCTTGCCGCTCGACCGGTTTCCTAGAAAACGAACCGGATCGACAGCTTCCCGCGTCCCGCCGGCCGTCACCAGAACCACCTCGCCCGCAAGATCGTTGGTGTGATTCAGCAGTTCCAGCGCTGCGCGAACGATTTCGTCGTTCTCCGCCAGCCGGCCGCTGCCGACCATGCCGCAAGCCAAATATCCGCTGCCTGGAGAAACAACGCGAACCCCGCGTTGCTCCAGCGTCTGCAGGTTCGCCCGCGTCGCCGGATGCTCCCACATATTCACATTCATCGCCGGGGCGACCACCACCGGAGCTTTCGTCGCCAGATAAAGAGTGGTCAAAAAGTCGTCGGCGATCCCGTGAGCAAACTTGGCGAGAATATTCGCCGTAGCCGGAGCCACAACCAGCAGGTCCGTCGTCTGCGCCGCGTCGACATGCTGGATCGCCGACGCCGACGTTTCCTCCGCCGAGCCCGATCCCGCCCACAGGCCCGTAATCACTTCATGGCCGGTCAGCGCCGCAAACGTTAGCGGCTGAATAAACTGCCTCGCCGCCTCCGTCATCACCACATGCACATCCAGAGCCTGCCGCTGCAACGCGCGAACAAGTTCCGCGGCCTTGTAAGCCGCGATGCCGCCAGAGACGCCTACGGTAACCTTCATAGACCGATTGTACGCTGGTCCCCGCGCAAGCCCGACAATCCGCTCTGCGCAAATCCAGTGCCCAGCGGTGGATTTCAGGTCGGCGCGTCGACGACGCGGCTCGCTCTAGCTGACGAACTTCGGAATAAGCGGAGCCTCGATCTCCGGCCTAAGCAGCGGCGTTGTCGGCTTGACATACCCGATCACGCCAGCCGCGATTTCATCCTGCGCCACGCGGCAGGCCTTGCTGGACCTGCTCGCGATCAGGGGTTGGGAACCGTTTTGCAGTTGACGCGCCCGGCGGGCCGCGACCATGACATAACCGAAGTGGCTGTTCACTCCATTTTCGACATTCACTGAATCAATCCTCCGAAAGTTTTCACTAACGCCCATTTCTATGGGCTTGAGTCTTTATTTCAGATCTGAACTGTCCCCTCGTCATCGAGGCCGAATGATGCCAGTACCGGCCGTAGTCGCGCCATCGAATTCCCTTGACGGCAGCCCTCGGCTAACGCAATCCAACGTCGCCCCTCCTCGTTCGGCTCCCGCCCGGTTCGCCGGATCCGCTCCGCCGACACGATGGCTGCCAGCTCTTCTACCGCGAGATCGAGGATGTCGTTAACCAGAATATAACCATATTGCCGGTATTTCACAATCTCGGCCTTCGCCTGCGCCAGACGGCGCTCGATCACGCGCTCCGTCTCTTCGGTCACCGGCCCCTCGGCGCGGCTCCGATTCCGCAGCCGCGCCGTCAGCACGTCCTTGTTCGGCGGCATCACAAATATACTCACCGCCCCCGGCTCTTTCTTCCGAACCTGCGCCGCGCCCTGCACATCGATGTCCAGCAGCAGGTCTTTGCCGCGAGACTCCGCCTCGCGCAAGGACTGCGCCGCCGTCCCGTAGTAGTTGCCGAACACCTCCGCGTGTTCGAGGAAGTCGTCGTCCGCGATCATCTGCTCGAACGTGCCGCGGTCCGTGAAGTGGTACTCGCGCCCCTGCTGCTCCGAGCCGCGCGGGTTGCGGGTCGTGTACGACACCGAAAACTCAAGATTGTCCACCAGCGAACGCAACTGATTCACGAGCGTCGACTTGCCCGAACCCGATGGCGCCGAAATAATAAAAAGAATTCCCGCCAATCGTCTTGCCCCAATTCGCCTTGCAGTTGTTCCGCGCTAGTTGTCTCTAGTCTATTCGAGATTCTGCACTTGTTCGCGCGCCTTCTCAATTTCAGCCTTCATTCCCAGTCCCATTTCGGTAATCCGGGTCGCGCTGCCCGCGATGCCGCTCGTCTTCGACAGCAGCGTGTTCGCCTCCCGGTTCATCTCCTGCAGCAGAAAGTCCGTCTTCTTGCCGATCTCCCCGCCAGCCGCAAGCAGCGAGCGAAAATGCTCGATATGCGTGCGAAGCCGCGCCAACTCCTCGTCCACATCGCTCCGCTCGACCAGCAAAGCCACCTCCTGCAAAATCCGCTCCCGCTCGAACGTTCCCTCCAACAGCGAAGCGACCCGCTGGCTGAGCCGCTCGAAGTAAGCCCCCTGGATCGACTCCCGCAACACCGCCACCTCATCGACCAGCGCGCCCAGCCGACCGAGGCAAGCCGCCAACTCCACCGCCAGCGACGCCCCCTCCCGCGCCCGCATCGCGTTCAGAGCCTCGATCAGCGGATCAAACTCAGCCACAACCGCCGCTTCGAGCCCGTCCAGCTCATCTTTCAACGAGAACGTCTCCGCCGCCAGCACCCCCGGCAACCGCAAGATCGCGTTCAAGTCCGGCAGCTGGTCCAGGCTGTGCTCGGCCGCCGCCGCGCGAAACGCCGCGATGTGCGCAGCAACCAACGCGCCGTTGTAGTGGGTAGCCCGCTCCGCGTTTCGCTCCAGCGACAGCGTGAACTCGACGTGGCCGCGCACCAGCTTCTCTTTGAGCAACCGCCGAATCCGCATCTCCAGCGCCTCCGTCCCCGACGGCATCCGCAACTGCGGATCGAGAAAGCGGTGGTTCACACTCTTCAGGCTCAGCGTGAAACTTAGATTGTCCGAGACCCGCCCACCGATTCGCGCGAACCCGGTCATCGAGTAAATGGGACTGGGCCTACTCGTCGAAGGCGATTGGCTGTTCATATTTGATCCGTTCCCGCATCCGCCGCTTCCGCGCCCGTCGCAAACTGAAGCGCATTCAACCGCTGATACGTCGCCGATATCCGCAGCAACTCCTCATGCGAACCGATCGCCGTGATCCGCCCGCTCTCGATCACCGCGATGCGGTTGGCCCGCCGGACCGTCGACAAACGGTGCGCGATCACAATCGACGTCCGCTTGGCCATCAGGTTGGCCAGCGCCGTCTGCACCAGCGCCTCGCTCTCCGAGTCGAGCGCCGACGTCGCCTCGTCCAGAATCAGGATCGGCGCGTTCTTCAACAATGCCCGCGCGATCGCCAGCCGCTGCCGTTCGCCGCCCGACAGCCGAAAACCCTTTTCGCCGATCACCGTGTCGTAGCCTTCCGGCAAGTTCAGGATAAACTCGTGAGCCAGCGCCGCCTTCGCCGCGCCAATCACATTCTCCATCGAGACATCCGGCTGCCCATAGGCGATATTGTTGCGAACCGTGTCGTTGAACAGGATCGTCTCCTGCGTCACCTTCCCGATCTGTTCGCGAAGCGACTTCAAGCTCACATCGCGCAAATCATGGCCATCGATCAAGATCCGGCCCTTGGTCGCATCGAAGAAGCGAGGCACCAGGTTGACCATTGTCGATTTTCCCGCGCCGCTCGGCCCCACCAGCGCCACCACCTCGCCGCAGCGAATCTCCAGGTCGATCTCGTGCAGCACTTCCTTCTCGCCCTCTTCGTCGCTGTAGGCGAAGCCCACATTCTCGAACCGAATCTCCTCGCGAAACCCCTTCAGCGCGACCGCGCGGGGCTTTTCACGAACATCGTCCTTCGCGTCCATGAAGCTGAAAATCTCCGACGACGCCCCCAGCGCCGACTGGAAGTTGTTGTAAAAAAGAGCGAACTTCCGCACCGGATCGTACAGCTTGAAGACCGCGACAATGAACGCGAAGAAAATGCTCTCCGTCATCGCGCCGCGATTGATCTGAATCCGCCCAACCCACAACAGCAGCGCGATCGCCACGGCGCCGATCGAGTCCATCAGCGGAGAACTGATCGCCTGCGCCCGCACCGACCGCAGATTCGCGCGAAACAGCCGCCGCGCCGCCTGCTTGAACCGCAGCGTCTCCCAAAGCTCCATGTTGAACGCCTTGACGATGCGATTGCCGGTCACCGTCTCATGCAAAATATTCTGAATTTCCGCCAGCTTGTCCTGCCCGCGCCGCGTCGTCTGTCGAACCTGCCGCCCGATCTTCCGCGCCGAGCCAATCACCACCGGCAAAAACACCAGCATCACCAGCGACAGCCATCCGCCGAAGTGGATCACCACCACCATCGTGAAAATAAGCGTGAAAAACTGCTGCAAAAACTCCGAAAGCACCGTAGACATCGCATATTGCACCCGCTCGATATCGTTGATCAGCGTCGACAGGATCGTCCCCGTCGCGTGCTTCTGAAAAAACGACACCGACCGCCGCAGGATCGCCTCGTACAGGGCATCCCGCATATCGGTGATCATGCCGAACCCGGCGTAGTTGACCAGATACGTGCCGCCATAGTCGCAGAGGCCTTTGAGTATTGTCGAGGCCACCAGGGCGAACGAGACGACCGTCCAATCGTTGTGAAAATAGGCTGGCACCAATTGCCGAAGATCTATCTGGTAATCGCTGAACGGAAACTTGAATATCTCGATCCCGCCGTTCGGCGCCGACGGATCCAACACTCGATCGAAGATCGGCTTGATCAGCAGCAGCCGGAACGCGTCCAGCAGTCCCACCGCAGCCATCAAAATCACAGAAAGCAACGCCTGCAGCGAGTAGGGACGGAGGTAATGCAGCAAGCGAAACAGCTTACTCATCCGCCGCCCTGTCCGTGCCCATCGCGGCCCTCGCCGACTCGGCCGGTCTTGCCAACATCGCCATTCCGCTATTGTACCCACCTGCTCAGTCGAGCCCCCCTTCCTTGACACCTTCCTTTACACTAACGACATGGGAATGTTGCCGAAAGCGCCGATTGCCACCAACCAAGCTCCCGCGGCGATTGGCCCCTACTCGCAGGCGGTGCGGGTCGGGGATTTTCTTTACACGTCGGGCCAGGTGGCGCTCGACCCGGCTACCGGACAAATGGTCGCTGGCGACATCGAGGCGCAGACGGTTCGCGTCTTCGAGAACCTCAAAGCTGTCCTCGAAGCCGCCGGAGCCAGCCTCGCGCAGGTCTTCAAGACCACGGTGTTCTTGAAAGATATGAACGACTTCGCGGCGATGAATGCGATTTATGGCAAGTATCTCGCTCCCGAAGGGACGGTCGCCCCGGCCCGGTCGACCGTCGAAGTGGCCAGGCTGCCAAAGGATTCGCTGGTCGAAATTGAAGTGATCGCCGCTCTCTAGCGCGATGTCCAAGAGTTGGCTACAAAACACAACTGCCATCCTGAGCGGAGCTTGGCGCGCTCCTTGCGCCAAACAGAGTCGAAGGATCTGATTCTTCATAGCCAGACCCGTTCAAAAGACTTGCGGGAAGCCTCACTCGTTGCGCATGAAATCCCGGTGAATCTTCGCCGCGCCGCGCGCGTTCAGACCCCATCGAGCCGTCTTGCCGGTTACCGGAACGCAGGGCCCATGGTAAACTCAAGTAACAACGGTGTCTCTAACGCCATTAGAGTCGCGCGACTCCACGCAGTTGCGAGTGGACGTTGGCAGTCGCAGGTTTTTCCGGACAAAACTTAACCCCTACGGGAGGATTCATTGAGCGCTACCGAGTACACGCTTCGATATTTCAAAGAAGTTCAGGAACTGGCTGCGGGCATCGACCCGCTCAAGGTCGATAAAATGGTTGAAATTCTGGCCGAGACGCGCGCCAACGAAGGCCGCGTTTTCTTCATCGGCGTCGGCGGCGGCGCGGGCCATGCCGGCCACGCAGTCAACGATTTTCGCAAAATCGCCGGCATCGAATGCTACGCGCCCTCCGACAACGTCTCGGAGCTGACCGCCAGGGTCAACGATGACGGCTGGGACACCTCGTACGCCAACATTCTCAAGGGCAGCCGCTTGCGCAAAGGCGATACCCTCTGCATCTTCTCCGTCGGCGGCGGCAACCTCGAAAAGAACGTCAGCGCCAACATCGTCAAGAGCCTCCAACTCGCCAAAGAAGTCGGCGCCAAGGTCATCGGCATTGTCGGTCGCGACGGCGGCTACACCGCCCAGGTGGCCGACGCCTGCGTCATCATTCCAACCATCACCCCCGACACCGTGACCGCCCACGCCGAAGAGTTCCAGGCCGTCGTCTGGCACTGTTTGGTCTCCCACCCCGGCCTCAAAAAGAACGAGATGAAATGGGAATCGACCAAGTAGCGCCGGCGCGCGCGGTTTTTCTCGACCGCGATGGCGTGTTGAACCGCAACGTGTTCAATCCAAACACCGGGGAGTACGAGTCTCCCGGAACGGCTGACGAATTCGAGCTCGTCCCCGGTGTTCTGGAGTCTCTGGCTCGCCTCCAAAACGCGGATTATTCCCTCTTCCTCGTCTCCAACCAGCCAAACTACGCCAAGGGAAAAAACTCCCTCGAAGACCTTATGGGCGTTCAAGAGAAGCTCGCCAAGTCGCTCGATGAGGCCGGAATCCGCTTCCAGCAATTCTTTTACTGCTTCCATCATCCCAACGGGATTGTGCCCAGCCATTCCGGCCCCTGCGACTGCCGCAAGCCTTCCACCTTCTTCCTTCAAAAGGCAGCCACGGACTTCGGAATCTCGCTTCCCCACTCGTGGATGGTGGGTGATCGCGCAACCGATATCGAGTGCGGTAACGCCGCCGGAACGCGGACCATTCGCGTGCTCGAAGACCACCCCGCCACCCGCAAACCCGATGAGCCGCCGCCAACCTTCGAGGCCGTCGACCTCTCTCACGCCGTCTCGCTCATCCTCGCGAAGTAAGCCCGCGAAGCCTCGCGCGCTCCTGCCCCCGTCATCCAGCATCTATGGCGCAAGGCTGACAGGTGCGGTATGCCTCATCGGGCAGGCTCTGGACGGCCGCAACCCGACAGGCAAGAGCTTATTGCCTTTCTAATTACTCTTCAGGCTCCGCCCAATCGACACACTCATGCGGTTTTCGATGAGCGACAAGCCAGTTTCGACCTATCCATCCGCGCTCTCCAAAAATAAATTTGCTGTCGATTCCATTCTGGGAATAGGCCGGTATTGAGGATCTCCGGAGCGGTTTCCGAGAGGCCGCCAGCTCCCCCATGAATGACGGAAAACTCCTCAACAATCGAGGCCGCAAGCTTCGACCTGAAATCCTCCCGTTGCCCGCCAATCCACTCGGAAACCCCTCATTTCATTGAGTGCTGGGGCGATGTCTCTTCTGGTGCCGCCTGCTCCCGCGGTCGGAATCCAAGTGCGCCCCCGACCCTCCGCGCCAGCAACGAATGAGCGGGAATGCCAGCCAGGGCAACTGCAAGAATGACCGCTGAATTAACCGAAAACAGCGCAAAAACTCCGCTCTATTGACAGAAAAATATTGTGGCGAAAGTCTTCCCGTGAGATGATTCACTCAATATAACACTTGATATGTGCAAGTCGGGGATTCGGCCAATCCGGAAATTAGTTAGTGGATGTTCTCGCCGCTTATTTCTCTAAGTCGACTCAAGACGCTGCCTAGGCAGTTGCCCTCTGCGGTTCTGCGCTCTCTCGGGATAGCCCAATAGGCTTCCCATTCCTGCCGGATACATTACGGGCACGTTACCTAGTCAGGAGCACGAAATGAAGCTGCGTTGTTGTCTACGGCTATCGGGATTCCGGTCGCGCGTTTTCTGGACCAAGCCGTTCTCCACCTTCCCCCCGGGCGCCGCCGCGAACCGCCAGCCACTTTCCGGTCCCGAGGTTCCAAATCAATCGCGGACGCTGGCGGTGGCAATATCGACGCATCGCGCCCGCACCAACCAGAAATTTGCCGCACCCGCCGCAAGAGAGTCAGGAAGCATGAAGTTGAGCTTGCCGTCAGCACCATCTCGCCCATCCGCGAGCATCGCATTTGCAAGAACGCGCGAGGTTTTTCGCGCCGCGTCGGTTCTGCTCGGTTTGGTTCTTTCTTGCGCCGCCCTCGCGCTTGCCAGCACACCGACCGCCGCGTCGCCAACCATTTCTCCAAAATCGGGGACCTACACCGCCGCTCAGACCGTCACACTCTCCACAGGCACGTCCGGGGCGGCCATTTACTACACCACCAACGGCGCAACGCCCACCACCTCCTCGGCCCTCTATTCCGGGCCAATTAAGGTGTCGACCAACACCACCGTGAAAGCCATATCGGCCGCTAACGGCTACAAAACCAGCGGCACGGCGTCGGCCTCCTATGTCATCGCGCCACCAGCCGCGGCGCCCACTTTCTCGCTGCCGTCCGCTGTCTACAACAGTGTGCAAACCCTGACCATGTCCGACGCCACCAGCGGCGCGACCATCTACTACACCACCAACGGCACAACCCCCACCACCGCCTCATCGCCGTATACAGGACCCATCTCCATCTCGACCTCGACCAACTTCTCCGCCGCGGCAATCGCTCCGGGAGGCTCTTGGAGCGCCCAAACCAAGGGCTGGTTCGATATCATCCTGCCCACCCCCGCGCCGGTAGCCACGCCGCAGCCCAATACCTACAATACGATCCAGCAGGTGAAGCTCACCGACAGCGTGGCCGGCGCCAAGATCTATTACACGCTCGACGGCACCTATCCAACCACCTCGTCCCCGGTGTACACCGGCCCTATCACCGCGACCACCAACACCCGCATCAATGCCATCGCCACCGCCACCAGCTATTCAGCGGGGCCGGAACTCGTCGCTTACTACACCATCGTCGCTCCGCCGCCAACCATCACGCCGCAGTCCGGAAATATTGCCAACAAGGCAACCGTGACTATGACGGACGCGCTTCCTGGCGCCACCATCTACTACACCACCGACGGCTCCCTCCCGACCACGTCCTCCCAGGCCTACACCGGGCCAATCACCATCTCGCCGGCCGCCACCTCCACCCAGGTCTTTCGCGCCATCGCGGCCGCAACCGGCTATCTCCAAAGCTCGGTCGTCATGTCCAGCTTCATCGTCGACGTGCCCGCCGAGGTCCTCGCGCAAACCACGGTCGGCTCGACCCCCACTCGCAATATCCCCGCGAATTTTCTCGGCCTGGCCATGAACTCGCAACAGCCCGCTCTCCAAATCGGGCAATTGTCGACCGGAAGAAATCTGATATTCAGAACGCTGCTGAACAATCTCCTGGTCAACGCGACCGCGCCGATGCTGATTCGGATCGAGGCGGACGACACCCAGCTAAGCGACATCCAGGCCGACGTCGAGCCGCTCGCCGAGCTGGCCGCCGCCGTCAACGTCAACTACACCCTGGGCGTGGACATGTGGAACAACAATCTCCCGCTCGCCGAGGCCCAGGCGGCCGCATGGACCCAGGGCAATATTCCCGCCAGCGTCATTCAAGCCATCGAGATCGGCAACGAGCCCGACGACTATCCTTACGAAAGCGTCCGGCCAAGCACCTACAGCTTCGCCCAGTACCTGGCCCAGTTTCAGCAATGGCAGCAGGGCATCAGCGCCACCATCGGCGGCTCAATTCCCTCGATGGGGCCGTCGATGGGGCAGCAGACCCATTGGATCCCGAACACCGAAGCCGCATTGATCCAAGGGCAGATGGCGCCATCGATCGTCAGCCAACACGCCTATGTCGGCGGCGACACGCAGGACGGCAACAACTCCGCTGGAAATTCCTGGCCCGCCGACTACCTGTTGACTCCCGCCGCCGCGGTCACCATGCCCGAGTCCTTCTCGAAATACGCGGCATCCGCGCACAAGGCCGGCCTTTCTTTCCGGATGGGCGAAATCAACTCCTTCTGGGGAGGCATCAGCGGCATCAGTGACACGTTTTCCTCGACGCTGTGGTCGATCGACTACATGTTCAATTTTCTGGCGAACGGCGTCGATGGCGTGAACTGGAACAATGAAGAGGGCACAACGTATGTTTTGTTCAAATTTAGCGCGCCGCTCAGCCCGCAAAATATCGCGCAGTTCCAACTCACCCAGGTCAACCCGCTCTACTATGGGCTGCTAGCCTTCTCGCAGGTGGCGGGAAACCAGGCGCAGGTTCTCCCCGTGGAGACCACAACGACGGCCAACGTCTCCATCTGGGCGACGGTCGACAACACGTCGACCGCCCATGTGGTGGTCCTCAACAAGGACGAAAACGCGGCCGGCAATGTCGAGATCACCTTGCCCGGCTACACAACAGGAAAAGTGCGCTACCTCACAGCCGCCCACTACTCGTCAATCAATGGAGTGACGTTCGGCGGCCAGACCTTCGACGGAAGCCCGGACGGCACAATCCAGGGACAGCTGACGACAACCACCATCACCGCAAAGAACGGCGTCTTCACCGTCCCGAACGTGCCGGTCGTCTCCGGCGCCATCATCGACTTCTCGCACTAGCGCAGAAGCCGCGCGCGAGCCGGTCTCCCAGGTCTCAAGACGGGGACCGGCTTCAACCGCCGCAGGATGGCAAGACGATAAATTCACCGCCAACCAACGTCGTGGCTAGCTTGCGCTCGGCGACAGGACCACTCCATTCGCAACGAAAAAGCCCTAAATGTGGAGCAATTCCGTCCCCCCCCGCGCCGGCAAACAGCAAACACGCAAAAAACGCGAAAAAAGTATCTGGAAACACCTCGAAATGCGCTAAAAAGCGCGAAAAACGACACGCTTTTGAGCTGTTCTTCAGTCGCGCCCATCGCCGTGATACGGTGAGTGCATCGACTTATGTTCCAGCTAATCCGCAAATCGACCCCTGCGCCTCGCGGTGAAAGCCGAAGCCCCACCCCGACTTACGCCGCCTGCGTGACGCTCGCTCTCTGCTGCGGCCTGACAATTTCCGCCCTTGCCCTGCAAGACAGCCAGTCCAATCCCGCCCCGGTTGTGCAGCCCGGCGCCCCCGGTATGCCAAGCAAGCGGCTTCCCTCTTCGACGACCGGCATCGCTCCCCAACGCTCCCCAGCGGACATCGCCTTCATGCAAGGCATGATCATGCATCACCAGCAAGCTGTTGAAATGACAGCACTTATTTCGTCGCACACCAGCAATGAAGACGTTCGCAGACTCGGTGCCCGCATCGGTCTCTCGCAAAACGACGAGATCAACTTCATGCGGCGGTGGCTCGTTGCCCGCGGCGAGCCGGACTCGATGGCCATGCCCGGCATGCCCGATATGGACCACAGCGGCAAACCCATGCAACCCATGCCCGGCATGCTGACACCCGAGCAGATGGCCGCGCTTCGCCACGCGAAGGGCGCGGCGTTCGACCGTCTTTTCCTGACTGGTATGATTCAACATCACAACGGCGCTCTGGTGATGGTCAAGCAATTGTTCGACACCGCCGGCGCCGGCCAGGACGCCGATCTGTTTAACTTCGCGACCGACGCCGACAACACCCAGCGCGCCGAAATCGCAATCATGCAGAATATGTTGAAGGGAAAATGATGAAAACAATGCACTATCTCTCCCACCGCTTCGCGATCGCCGCTGTGGCCGCAGCCGTCTTGTCTTCCAGCCTAGGCGTTCTTCGCGCCCAAACGCCCGCGGCGCCTGCTTCAACGCCCACCCCGGCCGCGAAGCCGGCTGCTCCGGAACCAGACCCGTTCGCCCCGCAACCAGCCCCGCCGCTGCCGCCGGGCATGACCGGCTCGACCACCAACGACCCCAGAGTCGGCTTGAAACCTGGCCTCTACGACGCCGGCGAAGCCGCCCTCGGTATCGAGCACGTCGCGTTCCTCAAGAAGCCGACGGCATTCCAGCTGCCTTCCGCCAACGCCGACGATCCCGCGGTGCAAAAAGCGCTCAGCCAACTCGGCGTCGGAGATCGATCAAAGATGTCAAAGGCAATGCAGCTCGTGATCGCCGGGCTTGCCTTCGCCAACTCGGACTTCGCCTTCCAGGGCACTCACCTCTTCCAAGGCAACTTCTACGGCGTCAATTTCTACGACATCTCCAATCCCGCGAAAGTCTCGTTGATCACCTCGCTCGTCTGCCCCGGCGGCCAAGGCGACGTCTCGGTCTACGGCAATCTCCTGTTTATGTCCGTCGAGATGCCCAACGGGCGCTTGGATTGCGGCACCCAGGGCTTCCCGCCCGCGCCGCCGCCGGAACCGGGCCACGAGCATGATCGCAAGCCGCCGCCAGCCAGCCCGGACCGCTTTCGCGGCGTGAGAATCTTCGATATCTCCGACATCAAGAATCCCAAGCAGGTTGCCGCCGTGCAGACCTGCCGCGGTTCGCATACCCACACGCTCGTCGTCGATCCCAACGACAAAGACAATGTCTACATCTACGTCTCCGGAACCTCCTTCGTTCGTCAGAAAGAAGAGCTCGCAGGCTGCTCGGGAGACGCGCCCGACAAGGATCCGAACACCTCGCTCTTCCGCATCGACGTCATTAAGGTTCCGCTCGCCGCGCCGCAGCAGGCCGCGGTCGTGTCAAGCCCGCGAGTCTTCATCGATCCGCGCACCGGCGCTCTCAACGGACTCAACAACGGCGGCAGCCACGGCAAGGACGCCGAGAAGCCGAAAGACACGAACCAGTGCCACGACATCACCGTCTACTCCGCGATCGGCCTCGCCGCCGGCGCCTGCTCGGGCAACGGCATCCTGCTTGACATCAAAGATCCTGTCCATCCCAAGCGGGTCGACGCGGTGAACGACCCCAACTACTCCTACTGGCATTCGGCGTCGTTCTCGAACGACGGCACGAAGGTCGTCTTCACCGACGAGTGGGGCGGCGGCCTGCAGCCGCGCTGCCGGGCCAACGATCCCAACAAGTGGGGCGCCGACGCGATCTTCAATCTGAAGGACGACAAGCTGTCGCTGGCCAGCTATTACAAAATGCCGGCCGCGCAAGGCGATTCGGAGAATTGCGTCGCGCACAACGGCTCGCTGGTTCCGGTGCCCGGCCGCGATATCGAAGTGCAGGCTTGGTATCAGGGCGGCATCTCGGTGGTCGATTTCACCGACGCGGCGCACCCCTTTGAAATTGCCTACTTCGACCGTGGACCCATTGATTCTAAAGCACTTGTGCTTGGCGGGGATTGGTCGGCTTATTGGTATAACGGTTATATTTACGGGTCGGAAATTGCGCGGGGGCTGGATGTTTTCAAGCTGACGCCGACGAAATTTCTCCCGCATAATGAGATCGACGCCGCGAATTTGGCGCAGGCGAGCGAGCTGAATGTGCAGAATCAGCAGCCAATCCAGTGGCCCTCGCAGCTGGCTGTTTCGCTGGCATATCTGGATCAGCTGGAGCGTTCGCAGGCTTTGAAAGCCAATGACATCAAGGGTTTGCGGAAGCAAATTGGGAAAACTCAAAAGTCGCATCTAGCGGCGAAAGAGGTTGCGAAGCTACAAAAGATGTCTCCGGCGGTTGAGGCGGCGGCGGCTTCGGCGAAGAGTCCGGCGGACGCGAAACGTCTTCGCGCGCTGGCGGAAATCATCGAGCATCCGACCGCTTAAGCCGGGTTTTCAGCGCTAAAAAGGCCTCCGATTGACGCCTTTTTAGCGCACATTCGCGGTACCAAAGCGCATTTTTAGCGCTTTTTTGCCCTTTTTCACTCCATTCGTAAAACCGGCCGCAATTGTCATTGAATTGTGTAAACGGCTGTCGCCACGGCTGAAGAAGAATAGCCCGGAGCGACAGCGATCGCTTCGACAGTTTCTGTCGCGGCGACGGTGATCGCTCCGGTGTATTTGGTGGACGAGGTCGTGGGCGTTGTCCCGTTGACGGTGTAGTAAATGACGGCTCCGGAGGTCGCATCCGCCAAGGTCACCTCCTGCGCCGCTGAATATTTCCCTGCCGGGGGCGTGAACGTGGGCGCCGCAGTCGTGCCTAGAGTCGTGATGGTCAGTGTTCCGTTGACGAAGGTAAAGGAGTAGTTCGCCGCCGCCAGAGTTCCTTGCGTGATAGTGATCGGATAGGTGCCCACTGGCGAGCCTTTGACTGCCGTCGTCGTCTCCGAAGCCGAGCCGGTGACCACCGACGACTTGTCGCCGTTCACGAAGCCGGCGATGGTGTCGGTCAACGGTGGAATCGACGACCCGTAGACCGCGCTGGCGTTGTTCGCGGTCACGGTGAGGACCGCCTTGGTGATGGTTAGGGTCCCGTTGACAAAGGCGAAGGAGTAGTTCGCCGCCGCCAAGGTTCCTTGCGTGATAGTGATCGGATAGGTGCCCACCGGCGAGCCTTTGACTGCCGTCGTCGTCTCCGAAGCCGAGCCGGTGACCACGGACGA
>Ga0116226_10003310_pt1 | contig 14214 bp, 12 predicted proteins | sample S1TSphfallax_FD_89692 | JGI IMG/M metagenome (GOLD analysis project Ga0116226, IMG submission 89692) | Host-associated microbial communities from peat moss isolated from Minnesota, USA - S1T2_Fa - Sphagnum fallax MG | ecosystem: Host-associated > Plants > Peat moss > Unclassified | place: USA...
AATCCCTAAGAGGCATAGAATATACTATAGGGAGGGGAGTGGTGCCTCCTCCCAAAGGTTGCAAGCCATGTAAAGCTTGTGCTTGAGGTTGTCCCTATTAAGTCCGTCATACCATTTCTATTCAATTTACATTAATTGCCCTCTTTTCTTTATTATGCAAGTTGACCTCATGTTGAACTCTCGCTTGTGAGTTCATCCTAGTCCCATCCCGGAGCTCCAACACGCCCTCCTACCCCCAAAATGTTACAAATTAAGGAATGTGCCCCAACTCTTTTTTTCTTTCGTTGTTTCACTTTGGGACCCACCTTTGGGTCTCTTGAAAAGTTGGGGTGCATCATATGGACAATTAGGAACCTCATTGAATAAACTACTATCGTATAATAGGTGCCCGAAATAACCACCACCCCTCTAGTATAGATAAAATACCATCACTAAGATGGCAAGTAAGCAATGCAACATTCTAATATCTTCTAGCCACATAATAACTAAACCTGAACATGGCCTATATGACTTGATCTACTTGATTGCATTTCAAATAGAAATTGAAATCCCACTATAGTTGCACAATGGAAAACACTTGTTGAAAATCCAGAACCACATGGACCTATAATAGGTAGTAAGGACCTAAATACACAACACCAATAAATATAGCATGGAGTTTCAAACCTTAAACCGATACTTGCAAGGAACAAAATAATGATCCATTACAAGTTTAAAACTTTTTATCATTTAGAGGTAGTTATTTAACAATTAGGTATTAGCAGTTATTAAAGGCAATATATAAGGTGTAATGAAAAAACATGTTAGGCTGATTCGAGATACAAAAATGGACAAGTGATAAGAAAGTTACTTGCACAAGAGGTTGAAAATTGATTATTCTTTGTGTTGCTCCAAGTAGCTCGACCACACTCCCCTTTCTCTAGCTTTGGGTGTGTCAACTTCACGTTGTATTATTTGAACCCAAAGCTAGTAATCCAATATGTTGACAAAATCTTGCCACAAATGGGCTTGGCACAATGAGTGGCCTTTGTCTCCAAGTAATCTCCAAGGCAAAACAGGTGGTAGGTGCAACCACATGATGTAGCATTAATATTGTTGCAAGAATAAAACAACTTGCAAATCGGGCAAGTTGTGACAATCAAGACTATGGAGTAGTCCAATGGCATTACATGAAGGTTTTCAATTGGCAATGGAGTGCATCCCACACTAGCACCATTGGACATGAAATGAATTTGGTGAAGGAGACCAACAATCCACACCTTGTTCTAGGATGCCTCAAAGTCCAATACATCTAGTTCACTAGTTAGAGACTTCACTTGCTTAGAGGTGGAATCATGTTCCTTTTCACAATTAGCAACCCTAGACCTTTTTCTCTTCAACGGAGTCTCAGTAAATTTATACACCTCAACATCTTGCAAATCTTGTTGTGACTGAACAAGCTTTTCCTTGTACTTCCTATTGTTGGGGTCATTAGCAGGATCAAGGTTTTTAAAGGTGGTTTCCATGGAACTTGTTACTTATCGACCCTCTTTCAATTTCTTTTTCAAAGATGCAATGTTGTTTTCTTACTTCTTGCAACAATTTATGCATGTCCAGTAAGTTAAAAAGCAAACCATGTGCTTATTTTGTCATCACCATTAGCTTTTCCTATAAAGTGAACCTTCTAGAAAAGTAACCCTGCTAACCAAGCTCGGCGTCCTCCAAATGTTTTCTCACCATTACTATTTGGTCAAGAAGAAAAACTTTCACTTCTTTTGACCCCCTTAAAAATGTGATGTTATTGTCTTCGGTTGTTTCACTTGTGGCACCATGAGATGGCAAGAAAGTTGCAAATGTTGGCTTGTCACTTTCAACCGGGGTAGCATGCTTTGGAGGCATTACAACTAGTTGTCATGTTCTTTTCAATTGTTCTTGACAAGTATCATAGGTGTACTAGGCCCAATTCACTCGAAAGCCTTTGCGGTTGGTCACCCAACCTTGCAAAAAAATGGCAAGGTAATCACCATTGGTTGGAGCATGCCCATGGATGACCTTGTATTGCTTGGGAATATCTATATAATCAACATGAGTGAACTATTCATTCATTTTTACTTTACACCCATTCATTACTTGCTTCCCAAAGTAAAACTCTAGCTCTTATTGTTTTATGACAATGTTTGATATGCCTCGATTCAAACCCCCACGTGGATGAAGACCTTTCTTAAGCAACTTTGAGTTTTTGCACGAAATCTTCTACAATCCATTCTTGATGACCAAGCATTTGGCTCACTCTCTCAATTTTTTCTTAGTCTCTCCTTTTGACAAAATCCTCTTGGGCTCTCCTTCTTCAAAACTAGGGCTTTTCTTTTGATACATGGCATTAGTTACATATTGATAGTTCAATAACGTGCACTGCTACTTTGTTATGAAAAAATCTCCTTGATCACCATGACTTTTGCAAAGGAGGCATTTTTAATGTAAGGACAAAAATTACCAGTAAAACTTTTTATAGTTGCAAGTTCAAATTAATTTACTTGAAGCAAAAAGGTGGCGTGCAAGCTTGGGCAGGAGCCAGAATAATCAAGGCTTGAAATAGTTTATTGCATGCCATTGCAAAAAGATAGTTGCTCCTCCTTGATGTTCTCCAAAATCCATACCCAACTAGAGAAGTAAAACACCCTAAACCTAAAAAAGTAACCTATCAAAGTTGAACCACCCTAACCTACAAAAGGTAGGAAGTAACTTAGTAGTGGTTAGCCCAGAGAAGTGAAGTACCTTAAAAATAAAGTTCAATAGTTGGCATGACATAGGATTTGAAAAGGTTTTTACTTTTTGCCATTACTTGGAAACTACTTTTGAGGTTTTTAATTTATTGTGATCAAGGAATAAAAAGTATACACAAATTGTAATTCATTCAATTTCAGCGTATAATTAATTCAAATATTTTGCTCCATATTTATTTCAATTTTTATATTAAAAAAATTCAAGCTAAAAATGCTAGTTAAAAAATAAACGAAAAGTTGTAAATTGAATCAAATTTATTTCAATCCCAAGAAAAATTCCACCCAATAGTCACAATTCTTTTTTCCATATTCTTGAAGATGTTCCATTAGCAAGGTTCCCTTCACATTGATTAACATTATATGGCAACTATCTTAGGTAACCTAGGAAGTGCATAGGTTTACTAGATGAGGCTAATACAATTATATTTATTTCAACAATGGTGAAAAAACATTAGAATCACAAACTATTTGTGTATTTTTTCATTATTTGATAAATAATTTACCAATTTTTAGAAGTTGGACACTAAATCAAAAGAAAGGAGTTCCTATTTGGTCTAAATCATGGCCACATAACAAAGCTTTTCATGGATTTCTACATCCATCAATGCTAGATTTGACAATCCAACTTACTTTACCAACTCTTTACAAATTTATTTCCACAATAGGAGATACAAGTTATATCAACGTGGAACCACTATTCCAAAATTTGTCACATGCTTCATATAAAATCAGTTAAGATGTGTGGTTAAATAAGTGTTATCTTATATTCAGGTTTTTCCTTCCTCTTTCATGCCTAATTTCCCATATCTTGATGATGTTATATGCATATCCCACAATCCCTATGGTTCATAATGCAACAAACTAACAGCCTCCCTCAAACAATAACAATAATCAGCAATGAGAACTTATCATCAATCATTAATTGTCAAGCTCAAATTACACACATGTAAATTTAATTCATGTTTTGCTGCTTGTATTTTTTGTTAACATAGATGGGTCATCCACCACATTATAATGATTATTACAAACAATGATTAAATGATTGATAACTAACAAAATAATAATTACATAGCCAAATCCAAACCCATACGGTATAACAATCCCAATTCCAATTTTTCAACATAAGAACCTAAAGTAATGTGTGTACTATATATGGTCATTCCAACTCCTTTGACACAATTACATTATTATTTGTATACAACATTCAAAATCCCAAGCTTGACATTTCACAATCATCTGTAAAATACCTGGATAAATCATCATCTTGCGTATATCTCATATAAATTGTAATGAATGTACACATGTCCTACTAAGATGCAATGCCATGGAAGTCTATTCTTTTTTGTATAACTACAAAACATACTCAACTTGGTCTACGAATGGTTTCCATTTCCCTAATAAAAAACAAACATAATCATTCAGCTTTGGTCTTTAATTTTATCACAAGGAACTTTAAGCTCTTCTTACTCCCCTCTACTTGTGTTGCACAACACTCAATCAACATCTTAAATGCCATGCACACCATTCACATCTTCCATGCAGTAATCCTCAATGTAGTTCCACACCACAATTATGGATGAAGTTTTTCCCATCCATTCAACACTATAACAAGATTTTAGCACCTCCATAATCACCCAAAATAAAAAAAAATTGAACTAAATTACATCTCTTTGTCAATGTATAAACTTTATATCTACCTTGCAAAACACATACAACCAAAATAACATTAACAACCACTTTCAAAGTTGCCTTGTTCATTAAAGTTGTTATTCAAGAGACCACACATATTGAAGTTGAGACACTTAAAATAATATTTGTTCACATGGGTAATACCAAATCCATGCCCCTACAAATACAATGGGCCTTACATAGGAATGTCTATTGCAAATATATAGGACCAATTTCCATTAAATATTCTTACATATCAATATGAACATATATATAAAAGAAGGTGGCTAGTTTCACCTGCAGAGCCATTAGTTTTCCCATGGCTCAAAAGGCTCCAACAAGACCTTGAGTTCCTTTACACATTCATCCAAGTCACATCGTGTGTAAAGAAATCACGTCCCATGCCATCTTAGTTCACAATGTCAAGTATCCCACCTGCCTTAAGTTAGCAACAGCTAATACTTCAAAAGCTAGAGCTTTAGAGACTTGACAAATCCTAGGGTTCATACTCTAGAAATGATAAAACATCCCCACTTACATATGCTTGTGAGACTTTTTCCCCTTGTAATATGCCCATGAAAGTGGATTTCACTCCTTGAAACATTTGCTCCACATTAGCCTTGCATTGACACTGACTTTTTTGAATAATATGAAAGCAACCATCAAATGTGACAATTGACCTTGTGCCTTTTCCAAAGCTTCATTGTTAAGCTAAAAGCCCAACATAAAAAATGAATCACAATCTAGCAAATTTGCTCTGTTGCCTAAACCATTATCAAATTATCTGTCCACCAACTTTGCACATAGACATCCATCATGAATTATTAGCCTTGATTTGGGAAATAAACAAAGAGGAAGATAAAATGTTTTTGAATAAATGCCATGGACTTTTGATATTATAATAGGAATTGTTGTTGGTCCCTCAATTTAGTCATGTTGGTTTAAAAATATGGCCATCTTAGAATTCACATAATATCATCATAGATAATGTAAACATCTTGAGTTAAACATTGGTTCCAAGACAAAGAAAGAAACAAATGCAATGCAATGAATGTAATGTACAATTGGAACATGCAATAAAACCTAGAGTAAAGTTTGTTCTTTATTTTGTGAAAATTTTGCCCAGTCAATAATAACTTGACCCAATTTGCACCATAGCCACGCTCTATTTGTGCACATAGCTTTCAATAAATGTTGCACTAATTGTTCCCTTCACCTCAAAAAATAGAAACCAAACAACCAATTAGTATCCTTGTTAGTTAGCTTTCAAGGTGCCCTTAACACCAAGCCAAACAAGATCCAATACCCAATCATCATTTATCCATTTGTCAACCCATTGTACTACTTCAAATCAAAAACCTCTATGCATAATGTCAAAAAATGTGACTATACGAATTTAGAATACAAAGGCAATTCCACAATTATATGGCCCTAGTGCTATTATATAAATCCTCGTGTTGACCCTAAACCCTTAACTATCTTGTAGCAAACTTGAAAGTGCCAACTACTAATCCTTTAATTGTTTTGATTCACAAGTTGAGGTAAAAAGGATATCAATTCACTCAAGACACAAAACACAATTCACAAGAGGATTTCTACACAACATTCCTCTCTTATAAAATATCTTTGGAAGTTTGGTTTGAAAGAAAGTTAACCCAAAAAGCTCTTGTGATAAGAATCTAGGTTTGTTGATCACTATCAATACCATTTGTTGGCATGCAACCAAACACTTTATAGAGAGCACTTGCATTGGCTCCTACCATAATAGCTCGTCATCCTATAATAGAAGTAATTGTTGCCACCATGCCCCCCTTTTTGCAATCAACACTTCTAAACAAATATGTACAAAAATGTATCTGACCCACTAAACCACCTTTGACCATGACCCATTTGAAGAAGCCTACTCAAAGCTACCCAAGTGAATGTGCATTGTCCTTGGAAGAAACCATGGAAAATGTCTATTGAGTGCAAGGAAGTGGAACTTTAATGAAAGGAAGTTATTTGCTACCTAATAGGTCTTTTGTGTGGAAGCAAATGACAAATGTTACCTGTAATTGAGTTCTTGCAAAAAGGTCAAGTTTTGATTGTTGGAAATCATCCACAAATTGAAATCATGAGTTCTTCAAGGCTAAGTGAAAGTGGAATTGAACAAATATGGTATAAATTGTCAACAAGTCATTTAACATACTTCAATGCTTGAAATTTGTCATTATTCATGCATAATAAATAAATAAAACAACTAGTATTATTTTGCTTTATACAAAAAATAGGTAATTAAGATGCCTTTCTTGCACTTTTTTCCCTAAGTACAACAATTGTACATAATTAAAATCCACCATTCCCTCACAAGATGAACATCACAAATATTGAATCACAAAATCAACAAATACCCCTATTGTATCTTACAAGTAGGGCCTAGAGTTAGCAAGATGAAAATTTGAAAACTTGCTTGCACATTATGCTATTTGGACACTACTTTTGAGGTAGCCATCAAGGAACAACTAGCTGCCTACTTAACCTTGCTAGGTCAGACCTAGATACTTTGTGAACATGGAAACACTAGTGGAAAAGTTGTAACATGCAATTTTTGTACATGTTACTAACTATCTCACAACACCTACTCATGCTACTTCCTTCCATCTAACACCTTGTTGTTTGTACCTTACAAATGCACGTACATAGGTCAAGCTCCATATTTTCACCACTTAGGCCAAATAAAAATTCCCAATATTGATAGAGACATTCAAGTATTGAAGGATACCATTTGAAATGCAACAAATTTAAACAAGAGCTATGCATAATTGAAATTTAGCAACTCACTTGTGGTGAACTTTCTTGCAAACATGTTACACATGTCATGAATCTATTGTTCAAGTAGAATATGCATTCAAGCTTGATTCACAAACATGAAAAAAATGTGGCAAATGCTATTAAGGCAAGTTTGTGAATTAAATGAAGTTGGAAGGATGAATTTTAATGGTGCCAAAAGCAATTTAAGATCATTAAGGAATGCTTTTAAAGGCTTACTTGTTGCAAGTTGGTTGTACCTCTATGTAGTTTCCTACACCCTATTTTATGGCCTAAAATTTTGTTAGTTGTCAAGTAGCCATGAAAAGATGCATGCAAAGCAATTTATTTGTTGTGGGATCTAGATGTTTGGTTAAGATCTATGTTCACCTATTAATAAACATTGAAAATATCGAGCAAAGTCCTTGGATAGTTCAAGCACTGAGCCAAAACATGGTGATACCTAAAGTAGATCCTATTATGAGTTTTTGCAACCTTTGGACAAGGAAATATATGTGATGAACACTCTAAGTTCTACTTGAGGGAACCATTTAGTCCCCAAAGGTCATTATACTATGGGTGCTACACCATTTTATGTTTTGGTTTCTTTAGCATAATTTTTCATTTACATAGGCCCCCGACCTCCATTCACCACCTAGATTGGATCATGTTCCTCCTGCATCACATTTTGATTCTCTCTCGTACCTCCATTAGTTGTTTACAAGTATTATCGCAAACCGAACTTGGACACCGTTTTCTCACAAGATCAAACTAGGGGTGCAATCATTCTTGCATGGACCTATGTATTCATTGCAATAAGACCCTTCAAAAGATTTCATAGTTCCAAATTATATAAAGTCATTCAAAATGCACAATTTGACCTCAACTACTGAGACTATGGTATGTACCTACATGAGAAAAGTAGTGGTACCATGAAAAAGGTAACAAGGATGTTCTTACTTGTGGACACTTTATCTTATAATACTTTAGTATGTTTTTCTTACTTTACCCACATTGTTACCATCAATGCACATTTCTTCTATGTCCATTACATTTTGCTATCACTCTTTTACATCCATTCCCCATTCCTAACCACCATTTTCCTCCATTAAACTTTTCCAACCATGCCAAAATTGTTGTCACACAACATGTTCATGTACAACAAGCCAACAACTCAATGAAATTTGATAACAAAAAAATTACTAACAAGCCTTAACAACATCTACTTTTAATACTTAAATTTTTTTTCATAAATTTGTCATAGAATTGGGTCATTTACCTGAAAGAAAGTTATCTCTTGGTTATCATGTGTGGACTCAATCCACCAGCCCCCTGTGTGCATGTCGCAACCCCACTTTGGCCAAGTGTGGGGGTGAAGCCCAACACTTGGAAAAGTTGGGGATTTGGAGTCCTCCGGGACTCCCGAATGTTCAGAGCTCGACAGTAAGGGGAAAAACACCTCGCAAAATTTCAATCCTAGAGTTGTCACAAAAACAAGTAAACATGAAATAAATCAAAATTTCAAGCATGATTGTTTTTCAAACCTGATTTACTAAAACTATTGAATCAAATTAGAAATGTTAAACGTGATTGTTTCATAATTCAAATCCACTATGTGATTGCCAAATGTTAACAAGTTTTTTTATTCCCATCAAGGTTACTCAACTTCTAAATTCTTCAGCAACATGTTATTTTTAGAACAATATGTACATGCAAACAAAAACAAAAACTAACTACAAATTCCAAACTAACATGTACCCAAATTACTAAAAGCTTGAAGAAAGTTGGTTGAAAGAAAAATGATTCATGTTCCATAAGTGAAAAATGAAACACAAACTCAAAAATGAAATTAAAAGTCCCTAAACAAGTATGTCCTCCTAGTCTTATACTTAGCTATTTCAAAATACAATAGTCATAAATGACCATTATAAATAATCATTAGCCAATACCTAAACTAAAGTTTCAAAATTTCAAAAAAACTTCACCCTATTTAACTATTTGTTCAACTACCTATTCTACCAAGTACAATTTTTGCAAACTACCTATTAACTAACATGTCAACCTATCTTCTTAACCTAGTGTAATATTACCTATCAAATTTAGTAACCGGTTAGGTCAATATTACATGTTAGGTTAAATAATAGGTTAAGTCACCTGTTAGGTTTAACAACTTGCTTACATTTTCAACCTATTAGGTCACATGTTGTTAAATATGGGTTACATCCACTTTATAAAAGACTTTCTTAAGTGCTTAGGTAGGAAGTAGTTAACATTTCTGAAAATATGGGTGCTATGGAATTAATAGCCAAGTTCAAACAACTAAATGCACACTATAAAAGGAAAATAATATAAATCCAAATTTCCAAATATTCAAAATATTGATGAATTTCAATAGTTATTCATGGCCACATTCGCAATCGTAGGAATTGGAATGATTGTTTCATCCCAAAACTACATAGGTCATTTGACCCCAAAATCATTTTTTGTGTACTTAAATTGAATTTTTTTGCACTTGACTATGTTGGTTATTGCCCCAATGTCATTGGTTGTATGATTATAAAATTGTTGAATAAGCATCCATTTTCAAAACGTGCATGATTTATCGTGCATTTGCAAAATGATCAAACCATGTACCAAAATACATGTACTACATCATGACTCACTTTCTTACATTATAAGTTACAATTTTGTTTCATATGGCATATACTTATAAATACCCTTACATGTGATAAGGGATTTTAGATATATTACACATATTGAAAAATTCATATATATATATATATATATATATATTTGCAATGGTGTACTTTTTGAATGTGGTGAGTAGTTTCCTAGTGCTAATTTGCATTTCAAAATTGAGGGGGTTGTCTACAAAATGGACACCTTCTAACATAATAATATTTATTCAATGTGAAAATTAATTATATACTAAGGACTTTTGAAAAACAAACTGAGAAAAAAGTCATAAAATTGAATGTAATGGACTTTCAAATTGAATTCTTCAACATTCATATTAATTATTTAGCAAAAATACTCACCTCAAATGGCACCGCATAGGCATGCCATTTGGTATAGCTTTCATTATAACAACCTTTTTAGTTGGACTATGACTACGATGTGCCAATTTACCACATGTAAACAAGACGTAATGTACACATGATGTACAAAGAAAGATTGTAACTTATAGTTTTAAATGAATGGATGAATTGTGAAATAATAAATACAAGCCTAATTATTAAGGGGGTAAGCTAAGTATGTGATTTGGGATGAACGAAGCAGTTAGGATAACTACTCAGGGAACTTTGTTAGTTTGAATTTTGAATTTGTTGTGTTGGATCACAATGATGTGACTTGGGATGGTTCAAAAGGGGAAAAGTTATGGAGAACAAAGGAGAATGAGAAGAAGATGAGACATGGAGTTTTTATTGGAAGAAAGTAGGAGCAACTAGAGGTACTTGTAGTAGAAAACCACATAGATTATGCTATAATTTGGGTTCATGTTTTCAATAATATAGAGAAGCACAGACTTCTACAGTGAATTCTATGTCCACCTTTTGGTGTGAATTTTCTACAGTGTTAGATTATGATGAAATGAATTGTAATATTGTTTTTTGAGTTTTTTACAATGCGTTTAAAAGTGCAAAATTTGGTTATATGCAATAACGATGATTCTGATGTTGGAATGATTGGTAATGTTAAAATTGTGAAGACTTAAGACATAAATAGTGAACATATGCATGTGAAATGTGAATATTTTTACAATAATGTGAAATATTCTACAAGAATTTAAATTTCACTTTAACCATTTGAGAACCATATTGTGGGGAATTTTTATTTTGTTTTTTATTTCAATAATGGGAAGGTTCTCTACAAAAATTGTATGCTGTAGATGAAAATGTTCAAACGAATAATGTTGTTTTTTTAATTCATAATTCAAAGGGGTATGTTAGAAAGTATTAGAGGTCTACGCGGTTACTGTAAGGACTACAAAGCAATCTATTAACTTTGAAGAGAAGAATTGTGAAACAAGATGAATCAAATGGTGACCCGGGGATTATAACAACAATTGGACTTAGAGGCAAATTGACAAGTTATTGAAAAACAAACAAAAGATAATTTTGAAAATGGATAAGAATATGTAGGGCTTATGGAAACCCCATTTCAGAATATGATGTTGGACAAACGAGTTTTAAAAACAAAGGAAAGGCTTGTAAAGCATAGGTCATTTCTACCACAATAAGTGGTATGACGGGACATATGGACTGGGGGTCTTCAAAAAATGCACAATTCTAGACAACGATCTCCATGGTGAGAGATGTAGTTAACTATTCATCCAAATGAACAGATGCAATATACTTCTCAGCCACAATCTATGGTTTAAAGTTGTAGAAATCAAGATGGAGTAGGGACTTCTATAGTATTTGATCATCTGTAGGGAATCTCAAGTCCATAATCAGTGACTAGTTGAGGGAGGGATGTTGTAGGATGTAATCAACCCAAGTTTGTGTATCAATTTGCAATTCCAGATTACTATGAACCAGTGAAACATTGGGAGGTCGATGAAAACACCAATGTTGATGTGTTTGAGGAGACTGAAGAAAATTATCTAAAATCATTTGAGTAAGCAAAGGCACATGTGAATGCATTAAATGAAGTACCACAATCGTATTCTTATAAAGGGAATCCATAGTTGGATCAAACAAGGCATGAAGCCAAAACAGAAGATCATGAATTTGAAGATTCGAAGATGATCAAGTTACTTTCAAGGGTTTGTGCATTCTATGAGGAAGGACATGTAATCATGGATTGTCCTTTTTTTGTGCCTTTTCACACCAGAACAAGTATTGCTAAGCATGCGGAGTTACAAAATGTGGCAAGAACATTAATAAATCAACCATAGAAACGAGAATCAGGAACTCCTGTAGTCTATAACAAATTTAGAGGCATGGAATTGGGAAGCCAATTAGGACCACAAAGTCGACAAATTTGTTCATTTATTCAAACTAGGAGCAGAGAAATAGAGGGGTATTCACATCCACATACTGCACTGTAGAGGATACTAATGGGTAACCACAAACTGGAACAACATCAATCTCGAGTCAACACAACTTCACCAATAGTGTCAGAAGTGGCAATTGTTGAAACTCGGAAACAACCTGCTAAAGTAAGAGTTATTCAATCACTTAATGCAGGTATAATAACCACATTAATGGAAATGGTTGTTGCGCCCAACATAGATGTTATTAGAAGGGGAATACTAATTAGATCTACAACAAAATTAGGTAATGAATCAGGTGGAGTCTTGGCAAGAAGGAATCTAAATTAAAGTTTAGCACTACCAACATATACTACTGGAGTTGTTGGCATACCTCTAATGGTGTTTACAAATTTGATAATGGTTGTTCATGGGAAGAAGATTGTAGATCAACCACTTATTAGCTCAATGGCTGCTAAAAGGTGCAAAAGTGCAGATGTTGTGCATTTAAGAGGAGGATACTGATAACCAATTTGTGTAACTATATTAATTCTTAATCATAGAGATGGCCATTATGTTAGGCCAAACACAATAGCTTTTAAATATCCAATTTTCAAAAAAGATGTTGATCCATATGCTCTTATCAAAGTGTTCAATTTTTTAGTAAAAACAAATGCGGAGACTTTTGAAGAGTACATCACCAATGCATTTAGCTATATGCTAAGAGATACGACATCAAACTAATGCCATAATTACATGTGAAATTTTCTTGACTATACTTTTTTAGAGCTTATTCAGGCATTTTACAAACATCATCAAAAAGATTCAAAATGACGAGCAAATATACATGGAGTTGAATAACATGAAATAGGAGGAGACTAAGAGGGTGGAGGTTTACTATCAGTGGATTCAAAAGTTGGCTCATGGTTTACAAGTACCAACCACATACAATTTCATAATTATTGTGTTTAGAACGGGTTTGCTATCATACCTCATAATTGCGATTGTAGGGATGAAACAGTCAACATTATAACAACATAAGGAGGTGGTAATGTTGTGTGAACAATGTACGACTATTGTAGAAGTAAGGAGCGTAATGTCAGTACCACAAAGTATCAAACATGTAGTATCAACAAAAACACAAAGTAATATAGGGAAGACCGACAAACATTGCACAAATTATGGGATGACAAATCACAATGTGGAGACATGTAGAAAGAAGAAATAAGGTACCATGGTGGTAACCATAAAGGTGGTGTAACCAAGTCAAAAAACATAGAAAACATCTTCATATGGATGTCACATTTGTGGTTTGAATGGACATAAAATGATAGATTGTCCAAAGTTTGTTGAAATGCAAAAAATGTTTCATGCGAAATCTATGACAGTAGCAGAGGTTCAACCTGTTATTGAGACATAAACAATCATTGCGGATGTGAATGTGGTGGATGTTAATGTTACCAAAAGAAGGAAAGTAACTGAAGAACAAATGTTCAAGGATAGAAAACCAAGAAAAGCAAACAATGTTACTAGCTAGGAAAAGAAAAGCAGTTGAAGCAATCAATGGTGGAAACAATTCAATAGATTCAAAAAACAAAAACTTAGACAAAAGGGCCATCCACATCCATGGAGGGATGGAACACAACCTAGTCAAGTATGCCAAATACTTCTCCTATGGACGCATAGAAATCTCAAGAAGTGGTGAATTCATAAGGGAAACTCATCACAATAGAAAAGATATTTTTGGATATTGGTAAGTAGATGCTAAAAACAAGTTATATTTTGAACTTGGGACAATTGTTTAAAATAGTTCTTGAGCTAAAGTGATATCTTTGGCAGAAGTTGAAACCAAAGAAAACTCATAATGTAAGTAAAACAACCACATAAACAAGTTGGTTCTTTAGTACCAGAAGTAAGGGCAACACTAGAAGAAAAACATGTATTTTCGACTAGTCTTTATGACTAAATTTTAGTTGCAAGAGACATTTTGCAACTAAAATCCCTTTAGTTGCCTAAGACAAG
>Ga0116226_10003311_pt1 | contig 14214 bp, 11 predicted proteins | sample S1TSphfallax_FD_89692 | JGI IMG/M metagenome (GOLD analysis project Ga0116226, IMG submission 89692) | Host-associated microbial communities from peat moss isolated from Minnesota, USA - S1T2_Fa - Sphagnum fallax MG | ecosystem: Host-associated > Plants > Peat moss > Unclassified | place: USA...
ATAAAGGGGCCATGCTTATATGAAGCAAAGGCCATAAAGGGACCGTAAAGATCGAAAGTAAACCGCGCGGGGCCGACCGTGCCGGCCGAACCCCGCGACGGCGCGAAGGACTTAGACTCTCCCTAGAATTTGTAGGTTAGATCGACACCGCCTGTGAGCGGTTGGTTCGTGATAACGCGATTGAAGGCGGCGCTGCCCAGGTTTTCCGGATACAGGCTCTCAAGCTGAGCGTGCTTGTTGAAGACGTTGTCGACGAAGAGAGTCGCGGTCCATACGTCGCGGAATTTCACCCCCGCCCTGATATTGGTCAGATCATAGGCCGCCATCGGCACGTACTGTCCGTAGGGCGTATTGGGCTCGGGAAAGGCCAAGGAATAGCGCCGGCCCGTGAAGGTATTTTCCAGTTTCGCCGTGAATGTGAAGTCACTGGTGAGGGGCTTGGAATAGTTGAGAATCGCGGTGCCACTCTCCGGCGCGACCTCGGGCAGAACATTGAGCGGCGTGATGTCCCAGTGCGGCCCTCCGTCCAACTGGGTGTGGACATAGCCACCGGACACCGACGCATCAAAACCGGCGCCCAGGATGGCCGCGATTTCAAGCTCAGCGCCATAGATGTCCGCATGGTTGCCGTTGATATTCAGCGCCCAGTCGTCGGGATAAGCTTCGAGCTGAATATTTCGCCAATGCTCATAATAGACGCTGGCGTTGACCGTGAGCCGGCGATCAAAGAATCGTGACTTCTCTCCCACCTCATAGCTGATCACCGTATCTGGCGCGTAGGTGCTCGGGAACTTGTTCCCCGTGTAGTTCATCTCGGCGAAAGCCGCGCCCCACACGAGGCCTGTCGTTGGATAGAGCGCATTGCCGCCGCCAGGGCGGAAACCGGTCGCCACCGTGCCATAAGCCATATGATTGCGGTCGAATTCATAGGACACAGTAATTTTCGGCGTGAAGCTGGTGCTGTGCAGCTTGATCAGGCCGGTGCAGGACGGTGTCGCGGCGCCCTGCGCCGATCCCCAGCCGGTGATGCACGAGGTAAAGCGGTATTCGTCGTGGGTGACGCGACCGCCGAGCTCAAGCTTCAGCTTATCGGTTACGTTATAGTTCACATCACCGAAGGCCGCCTCCTGGGTTTGGGTGGAGGGCTCATCGGCGTCGAACCAGTCAGGCGTGGTGGCTGGAGCGGGTGTCTGCCCCGGCAGAAGAGTCCCGAGGTCGGTATAAGACGCATAGTTCTGCGTCCGGCTTTGGAAAGACCAAGCGGATTGGTAGCGCGTGTAATAGAGGCCGCCGACCCAGGTCAGGGGTCCCGCCCCTTTGGACGCCAGTCTCAGCTCCTCGCTGAACTGATGAGAGGTATCCCTCTCATCGCCGTATTCGGGGCCGGATCCATTGGGGCCGTAATAGCCTTCTCCACTGCTGTTGACGCCGTTCGCATAGTTCGTAACGCCGGTGTCGGGGTTGTTGAAGGCCTCGCTGGCCTCCTCCACCTGTGTGGACTCCCGCGTCCAATAGGCGGTGCTCGAGGTCAGGTCAGCCCAAGGGAGCTCGTAGTGAATGCCGAAGCTATAGGCGGCAAAGCGATCTGTCAGGGGTTCGGCGATATCAAAGGGCTGGTAGTGCGCCAGACCCGCGCCAGGAGCTTGGTTCGTAGCGCTGACGCTGTCATAGGCGCTGACGCCGTTCTGCCGGCTGCTTTCATAGAAAAATGACGGTGTGATCGTCAGATTTGGCGTCACCTGCCATAGCAGGGTGGCCCGCGCCGCATAGAGTTGGTAGGCGTTCGAGCCTGGATATTGGGTCTCGATGGGGGCGGCCGCCACATTGCCGCGAACCGTGCCGCCGTCTGTGACCTGAGGAAAATCACCCGCGACGATTCTGTCGATCCAGCCGCTGGTATAGTTCTCCGTTCCCACGATCCTTAAGGCGAGCTTGTCCTGGACTAGAGGCAGGTTCACCATGACGTTGTTATCGTGATTGAACCCTCCGCCGTCGGTCCCCGACAGGATGCTCTCGGCAGAGGCATGGTAGGCTGTCGGATCGGGCTGGTTGGTAATCAGCCTGACCGTGCCGCCCATGGAGCCTGAACCGAAGAGCGTGCCTTGGGGGCCTCGCAGAACTTCAACCCGGCTGAGGTCATAGAGATCGGGATCGATCACCACGTGGCCGTTCTGCCCATTCGCGGGCCCGCTCAGAGGGATATCGTCGAGATAAAAGCCGACCGTCGCCGAGTTCCCACCGCTGGAGGTCATCCCCCGCATCTCGATCTCGGTCTGACTTGGCCCCTCACTCTTCAGCGAAACGCCGGGCATTCCCTGGGCCATATTGGCGAAGCTAGTGATGCCGCGCGCCTGTAGATCCCCACCGCTGACAGCGTCGATGCTGGCCGGCGTCGTTTGGACCGTGGTGTTGTATTTCATCGCTGTGACGACGACTTCGGTCACGGTGTTCGCCGCATCCGCCGACGGCTCGGTGTCCGCTCGCGCATTTAGGGCTAAAGCGAGAGCGCTACCGCAAAGAAGCGCGGCCACAGTCAACTTTTGATACTGAGTCATAAAATCCCCTTGGCCCACCCCGGGCGTGACCTCGAATCGGGCGGCTCGCCGTCTCGGCCAGGGCCTCGATCAATGGGCGTGAGGTATCGAAAAGGCGCGTAAAGAAGCCATCCGTATCGGAAACGCGGGCCATAAAACGGGCGTAAAGAAACCGTGGACTGAGCGTATTCGACCAGACGCGCTTTCGCTCGGAGCGGACGGCGCCGTTACTTGCAGCATATCCAGGTTGAGGCCTATCCCAACGTCTGGGCGCTAAACATCAACGGAAACAAGGCCACGATCTGTGGCGGCGAAATCGCCGCGGACGCGGTTCTCGGCGCCGGTTTCAACTTCAGGGCGTCCTACGGCTATCAACGGGGAATATATTGAGCTGCCGAGCTACGTGCTGGTCAATCTTCGCGCCTCGCTCACCTCAACCCATGGATGGAGCGCCGCGGTATTCGTCAACAACGTCACGAACGAACATGCGCAGCTGGAGAGCCTCTTTCGGCTGAACGAAACGACCACTGCCTTCAACCGCATCTCGACCAATCAGCCACCAACGGCCGGCGTCGATCTGACCTACCACTTCAATTAGGCGCTCGCACCGGACGCCATCGTCTGGGACTCGGTACGCAAATCACGCGGCGTCCGCCAGGGCCTCCGCTACGCGCGTCAGGCCCTCGCGGGTCATGGCGGGGTCGCCAGCGAGGCCGATGCGCATATAGTCCGGCTTACCGAAGAACCGGCCCGGAGCAATGCAGGTTTCGAAGTCCTGGGTCAGCCTTCGGGCGAAGGCGTCGCCGTCCCGGCCGATCAGCCGGGGGAAAACCGTCGTACCGCGCTCGAAGAGGACCTGATCCAGGGCGGGGTGGGCGCCCAGAATCTCATGATAGGCCGCGCGATTGGCGTTGATCAGGGCGTCGGCGCGCGCGCGCAGCTTCGGCAGTTGGCCGAAGGCGACCACGGATAGCCGCTCGGCAATGTGGGGCGGTAGAACCCCGAAGAGATCGTTGAGGCGACGCATTTTCTGAGCGAGCGGCTTGGGGGCCAGGATCCAGCCGCAACGCAAGCCTGAAAGGCCATAGGTCTTGGTCAGACTGCTGGTTACTATCACCCGTCCGCCCGGATCAAAGGCGGTTTTTGCCTGGCCATCGGGATAGGCCAGCTCCAGGTAGATCTCGTCCACCAGAACCCAGGCGCCGTGGCGGTCGGCGTCGCGGCCGATCTTGGCGAAATCGGCGGGGGAGGCCAGGGAGCCGGTCGGGTTGTGCAGATTCGTCGCCACCACGAGCCGCGTGCGCCCGTCGATTCTGGCCGCGACATCCCCCGCGTCGAGCCGCCACTTGTCTTCCGGGCGGCGGAGGAATTTCCGCGGCCGGGCGGCTAAAGCTCCCAGGGTCGCGAGGAGCAGCTCATAGGTCGGATCCTCGACGAGGACTTCGGCGCCCGGCTCAAGCACGGCGGCCATGGCCAGATGATTAGCGAAGGAACAGCCCCCGCCGGGGATGACGACGCACTCCTCCGGCACGCCGAAACGGGCGGCGATGCGCTCGGCGAGGGGGCCATATCCATAGGCGTTGGGGCCATGAAGGGCGAGGTCGTCCAAGCTCACGTCAAGATCACTGAGCGCGCAGTCAGCGACGCCGCTTGTGGCCAAGTTGAAGCGCGCGCCGGTCTCCAGCTTGGCGTAGCGCATATAGTCGGACTTGAGGGTGCGGGCCGGAGCTAGCATGGGGGCCTTATCACAATAGGTTTGCGTCTTCAGACAGCTTTGGGCCGGTTGGCGCGGCGCCAATAGAGGTATGGGGGGATGCCAAGAAGCAGGATCGCGTAGCCGATCAGACTGTTGATAGGAAAGGCCCAGAAGGTGCTGGCGATGACCAGAACGCAGGCCAGCATGAATGCGCCCGTGGTCCAGGGATGGCCGGGCACGCGAAAGCCGCCCTCTTGTCCGCCAAAGCCGCCACGCTTCTGTCGGGCCCGGAGGGTAAAAACGCACGAGGCGCTGATCAAGAAGAACAGGAAGTTCATAGCGATCACGTAGCTGAGGATCTGCTCATAGCTTCCCGAAAGGGCAAGCACCGCCGTCCAAACCGCCTGGACCACGATGGCGACGACCGGGGCCCGGGTCCCGGAGGAAAGATCGCCGACGCCGCGAAAGAAAAGACCATCCTGTGCCATGGCGAAATAGACGCGCGGCGCGGTGAGCATGGACTGGCTGAGATATCCGAGGGCCGAAATTCCCACGGCGATCGCCGCCAGCCGGGCGCCGACGCTCCCCAGAGCCATCCGAAGAACGTCCGAAGCAGGGGTTAGGGTCGCGCCCAGGGCGTCAATCCCAAGCGCCCGCACGCAGGCCAGGGTCACCAGCATATAGAGCGTGATCACGATCAGCACGCCGGCCACCAGGGCCCTGGCGAGGTTTCGCCGCGCGTCCTTCATTTCGCCGGCCACGAAATTCGCCGTCTGGTAGCCGCCATAGCTGAAAACGATGGGGATCATGGCCGCGCCGAAGGCCTTGAGGGAGGCCACCGGTCCGACGGAAGCCGATGGGGCGCTCAGGCCCGGGAGGCGAGACGCATGGGGTGCGAGCATCAGACCCGTCACCACCAGGGCCGTGATCATCAGCACCTTGATAAAACCCAGAAGCGTCTGAACGCCATTGCCAGACCCGACGCCCAGCGAATTGACGCCCGCCAGGGCCGCGAGCGTGGCCACGACGATCACCGGCTCCGAGAGGCTCCCGCCGACGAGAAGGTTCAGGTTCTTGGCGAACACGATGACCACGGCCGCCATGCCGCCGGTCTGGACCACCAAGAGCAGCGTCCATCCCACAAGGAAGGCCGGCAACGGCCCATAGGTGTCGCGTAGATAGGCGTAATCGCCGCCGGTGTCGGGGTTTCGCGCGGCTAGTTCGGCATAGACAAAGGCGCCCAGCAGCGCGACCAAGCCCCCCAGAGCCCAGGCGGCAAGCACCAGGGCCGGCGAATGAAGGCTCCGCGCCACGATGGCGGGATTGACGAAGACCCCCACCCCGACAATGCCGCCCACCACCAGCATCACGGCGCTGGGTAGCCCAATGGCGACTTTCAGGCCCCGCGCGTCAATCTCATCCCGCCCCATGCCGCAGCCTTAGACCATATCAGCCGGGCGCTGCACGCCACATTTTGCGACGCCATCAGGCCGGCTTCCACGCCCCGTAGCGTCCCGGCGTCACCCCGAACTGACGGCGGAACGCCGCGATGAAGGCGCCGAGGCTTTGGTAGCCGCAATCCAGGGCGGCGTCGGTGACGCTGGCCCCGGCCGAGAGGCGGGCGGCGGCGTGAATGAGGCGCGCCCTCTGGCGCCAGGCCTCCAGGGTAAGACCCGTCTCGCGGGGAAAGAGTCTTTGAAACGTGCGGAGGCTCGCGCCGGCCTCCCGGGCGAGGCGTGCGAGGTCATGGTCGCAGTCGGGATAGGACTGCACGCACTCGGCCAGACATCGCGCGCGGGGGTCCCGCGGCAGGGGAAGAAAGAGAGGTTCTGGAGGCGCAGCCGCAAGCAGGTCGATCAGCAGGCCGGCCAGGCGGTCATGCTCGGGTCGGGCCGGCGCGAGCATCCCGACCTTAAGAATATACATGATAAGCTCGCGAAGCAGCGGCGTGACTTCCAGGGCTGAGGCCGCTGGGCTCAGATCCGCAGCCCGGGTTGGGGCAACGTAGAGGGTGCGCATGGCCACCTCACCGCGCATCAATATCCCGTGTGCGAGGCCTGCGGGTAGCCAGATCGCCCGCGTGGCGGGGATGAGCCACGCCATATCATCCGTGCTTACGTGCATGACGCCGTGCTTGGCAAAGACAAGCTGGCCCCAAGGGTGCGCATGACGCCCGATCTCCGCCCCATGGCGGAATGTCACCGCCAGGGAGCGCACATCAAAGCCATCCGCCGTAGCGCTCAATCAGACGAACCGCCGAGAGCGCCGGGCTCATACTGCATGGCCCCGACCAGATTGCCTTCGGTATCCTCGAAATAGATCAGCTCCCCCACGCCCTTGATCCGGTAAGGTTGCATGATGATCTTGCCACCAGCGGCCGCCACGGCGGCGATGGTCGCCTTGATGTCCTCGACCCCGGCGGTCACTTCATAGCCGGCCATCCGCACGCCCGGCGCCAACTCACGGCGGCCCTGAAGCGCGCCAAGAAGCCCCTGGCCCGCATTCTTCACCTGATAGAAATCGGGAGGCCCCCAGGGGTCGAATGTCCAGCCGAAGACCCCCTCATAGAAGGCCTTGGCGCGTGGGACATCGTCGGCGTTGATTGCGAAGTGACAGACCCTTGCAGGCATTTTGTGGCTCCCCTGACAGATTAAAGTCCAAAGCTAGCGCGATCCGGTCTGTCGTGCGCACGAATTCACGCCGGAATATGACTCACACGCGCCAAATTGCCATGGGCTATTCGGGCGCCTTGGCTCCAGCGGCCACGCGGGTCAGGAGTCCAGGATTCATGGCGTCGACCATGGCTGTGGGGATAAGAATCGTGGCGCCCCGTTCCTTGGTCGTCTCATAGATAATGTTCATGGCGCGAAGCTGCAGGGCTGCAGGGCTGCGGGCATAGATCTCGGCGGCCTCCACGAATTTGATGGCCACCTCCTGCTCGGCCTGCCCCAACAGCACCCGCGCCAGACGCTCCCGCTCAGCTTGGGCCTGGCGGCTCATGGCGTCCTGCAGAGCGGGCGGCACGCTGATGTCGCGGATTTCCACCGAGATCACCGAAACGCCCCAGTCGCCCGTCTTGGCGCCGATTTCCGCCCGAAGGCGCTCATCGCCAAGCTTCCGATCCGAGAGCAGGGTGTGCAACTCGGACGACCCCACCATTTCCCGCAAGGAGGTCTGCGCCACCCGCTCGATGGCCTGACGATAGTCGGTGATCTCCAGGGCGGCGCGTTGGGCGTCATGGATCTGCCAGAAGACCACGGCGTCCACATTTACCGGCACGGTGTCCTTGGAGAGCGCCTCCTCGGCGTTGAACTGGGTGGTCTGGATGCGCTGGTCGAGCCAGGCGGCGATATTGTCGATGAACGGGATGATCCAGAAGAGGCCAGGACCGCGAATGGCCTGGAGCTTTCCGGCCCGGAGGACCACCGCCCGCTCCCACTCGTTGGCCATCATAAGGGACTGCGGGATGAGCAGGGCGATGACGGCCAGAACGGCGCCGAGGCTGAACCAGACCGTGGGATCGCCGGAGACCGCGCCATGCCAGAAGGCCAAGGCGGCCACCACGATGATCAGGAATGAGATAAGACCGGCGATACGATTGGCCGGGCCGGAGCGAGTGCTGTTCATGGCGAAGTCTCCTGTGACGTGATGAGCCCCGCGATGCGCGTGGCGAGCTTGAGAGGATCAACCCCGGCGTCCATCGCCTGGGCGATGACGCGACGCGCGAGGTCTTCGAGATGCTGATCGCCCGCAAGGGACGGCGGCGCGGGCGCGCCGGTGACAAAACTGCCGTGTCCTCGGCGCAGGGTGATGACCCCTTCGCGCTGAAGATCCTCATAGGCGTGACGGACCGTGTTGAGATCCACCTTCAGAGCCACGGCCACCTGCCGCATGGTGGGCATGCGCGCCTCGGGGGCGAGGGCGCCGCCGGCGATGGCGCGCAGGAATTGCTCGCGGATCTGCACATAGATCGGCACCCCGTCGCGTCGGAGAGACAGGCTGCTCAGAACCGAATTTTCGATTGTATGCATATTTTCATACAATAGGACTCCTTGGGCTCCTGGTCAAGCTCGGCGCAAGTCGCCGCCAGGGGGTTTGTCTAGTCCAGCGCTTAGCTCCATGATGGGCGAATGACAGCTGTGACCCGCCGCCTCGCATTCACCCTGACGGCGAGCTTCTGCGCCGCCGCGGCAGGCGCGCAAGCCACAAGCGCGCCGCCGCCCACGCCCACGGTGGCGCCGGTGGTGGTCTCTGGCGGTCCGGCGCCGAAGCTTGTGTCGAGCTATCCGGCGGACGGCGCCACGGTCGCCGCGGGCGTGACCGCCCTGACCCTGAAGTTTGATCGGCCCCTCGCGGAGAAACCCAGCCTTCTCGCGCTCTCACCTGCCTCGGGCCCTTCCGCGCCGCCGTGCCTAGCCCAGCCGCGGGAGCTGGATGAGGGCAAGACGTTGGTGATCCTCTGCTCCACCCGGCCGGGAAAGGCCTATGAGATCGCTCTGGGCCCGGAAGCCGGCCTCGCGGGGGCAGATGATAAGTCCATCCATCCCGCTGATCTGCATTTCGCCACCAACGAGACGATTATCGACAATATCCCCGATGCGCTTGGGGCGGCCGGCCTTCCCGTCGACGCTGATCCGGTGATGGGCTGGCGGGAGGTGGGCGCACCGGATACGAGCTCGCCGGGTTCGCCTGTGCCGACCAAGCCCGCAGCTCCGCCGGCGGGAAAGGCTGAATCGCATGACTGACGCTCACGCCCTGACAGCTCTCGCGGCCGGCTTCGTTCTAAGCGTCGCGACTTCGGCCATGGCGGGTGAGACGTCGCCAACGGCCTGCACCCTGGCCACCAGCGCCTGCACGGAGTTCGTCTCCCTGGGCGGCGGCCCAGCCCAAGCGATGATTTATCGGACCTATGCGCTGACAGAACCGAACACTCACATCCGCCGCGCCCTGATTATGGTTCACGGAACGCTGCGCAACGCCGATCACTACTTCGCCACGGCCACCGGCGCGGCGTTTTTTGCGAAGGCGCTTGACGACACCCTGATCATCGCCCCCGCCTTCCACTCCGCCGATCCTCGCTGTGGGGACAATCTCGCGCCCCATGAAGTGAGCTGGAGCTGCACGGGCGATAGCTGGCGCTCAGGAGGCGCGGCTTTGAGTGATCCGAAGCTCGCCAGCTTTGATTTCGCCGATGCGATCCTTGAGCGCCTGGCGGATAAGCGCGTCTTTCCAAACCTGAAGGTCATCGTTGTGGCGGGCCATTCGGCGGGAGGCCAGTTCGTGAACCGCTATGAGATGTCCAGCAAGGTCGCCGACAACCTTGGCGTCCCCGTGGAATTCGTCGTGGCCAATCCCTCCAGCTATGCTTGGCCCGTGGCTGTGCGGCTCGTGCCTGAGGGCGTGGGCTCCCCCGGGGCGGCGGCCCTCGCCTGGAAAGATGAGACGCCCGACGCGGGATTCACCTTTGGCCCCTTCGATAAGGCCAAGGCGCCTGACTACGATCTCTGGCCCTATGGCCTCGAAAAGCGCGTGGGCGGCTATACGGCGACCATAAGCGACGAGACCCTGCGCCATAACCTTGTTATGCGCCATGTCACCTACCTCTTGAGCCAGGTCGACACCCTTCCCCTCGGCGGCTTCGATGGCTCCCCCGCAGCCATGGCCCAGGGCGCCACTCGTCGTCAGAGGGGCGAGGCTCTGGTCGATTATCTCAATACGGTGATGGGCGCGAGGAGCGCGGTGATCATCGTCCCGGAATGCGGCCACAACGACCGCTGCGTCTATACAACCAACGAGGTGGCGCCGGTGATCTTCCCTGACGTAGGGCCCTAGACCGTCCGCGCCGCCACATAGCGGTCGATCATCTGGGGCAGCACATCGAGGGGAACAGCCCCGGAGGTCAGTCCCGCATCATGGAAGGCGCGGATATCAAATTTGGGACCCAGCGCCGCCTGGGCCCGTCCGCGTTCCTTGAGCAAGGCGAGTTTGCCCAGCATGTAGCCGCAGGCCTGACCCGGCCAGACGCAATAGCGCTCGACTTCCGTGGTCGCCGAGGCGTCCTGGTCGCCAATCGTCGCAACATAATAGGCGATGGCCTTCTCGCGGCTCCAGCGTTTGGCGTGAAGGCCTGAATCCACCACCAGGCGCACGGCGCGGAACAGGGCGTCATGCAGATAGCCGATCCGGCCCATGGGATCGTCCTTGTACATGCCCATCTCGTCGGCGAGCTGTTCGGCATAGAGCGCCCACCCTTCGATATAGGCCGAGAAGAACGACAGCTTCCGGATCATCGGCAGGGGCGCCTCATTAGCAATGGATCCCTGTAGGTGATGGCCCGGAATGGACTCGTGATAGGTGAGGGTCGGGAGGGTCCAGCTCGGGACCTCGGCGGTGTCGCGCAGATTGATGTAATAGGCGCCGGGCCGCGAACCATCCAAGGCGCCAGGCTCATAATAGCCGCCGGGCGCGCCAGCCTCTGTGTAGGCGGGTATCCGCCGAATCTCGACCTTGGCCTTGGGCAGAACGCCGAAGTATTCCGGCAGACGGGCCTGAACCGCGGCGACCTTGACGTTCAGATCCGCGATGAGTTTGACCTTGCCCGCGTCCGTATTGGGATAGCGGTAGCGCAGGTCATTATAGAGGCCGCGATAGCGCTCGCCGACCGTGCCTTGGGTCAGGCCCTGAGCCCTCATGGCCGCGTCCGCGGCGGACGACAGGCTCGCCACGAGATCAAGCCCCAGGCGGTGGATCTCATCGCCGGAGAGGGTCGTCGTCGTCCAGTTCGCCACGGAGGCGCGGTAATAGACCTCGCCATCGGGCAGGCGCCAGACCCCCGCCTCATGCGTGGCGCCGGCGCGCAGATCGCGTACGAGTTCAGCCTGGCGGCCCAGAGCGGGGACGACGCTATCCACATAGATCTTGGTCGCCCGCCCCTCCCAGTCACCCGTGATCCCCTTGTCCTTCGTCCGGCGGACGAGGGATTGCACAAGGGTCGCCTTGGCCGCGGGCATGTCCCGAAGACCCGTGATCTGGGTCAGGGTCGCATCAAGGATAAAGTCGGGCGCCACATCGCCCAGCGAGCGGTCGAGCCGGGCCTCCTCGCCATCCTGGTCCAGAGCCGTCGGGAAAGCCGCGAGGCGCGAGAGATAGGCCTCGGCGTCGTCCTTGGTCTCGATCCCATGCTGGGAGTCCAGAAAGTCCGGGATGTCGTGATAGGCCGATCCGCCCATCTGGTTCAGCACATAGGGCGCGCCGGCGGATCCGCCGGCATATTTGAATTCATGAAACGCCGCCGCCTGCTGTCGCATGCCGTAAAGCACGATCTCGCGGTTGAGGGCGTCGAGCCCCGTCAGGCCGCTGGCGTCGAAGGCCTCCAGCCGCGCCAATTGGCTCTCATTGAGATGTTGCGCCTTCAGACCGGCAGCGGGCGAGCGATCCCCCAACTGCGCCTTCTGATAGGCCCGAGGCCCCTTATCGAGGCCGAGTGAGGTAACGCCCTCGGGAGAGAGGTCGAACTCCTCGTTCACGAACACGTCGAAAAGGGCGTTAAGGTCCTTTGGCGAGCCGGGCGCGGCCATGGCGCGGGGCGCGATACCAGCGGCCGCCAGGGCCGTGGTGAAGCTTAGAACTTCGCGTCGGTTCATGATCGTACGCCCTCCCCCGGCGCGTCTTGTTTGCGAGGACAAGGCATAGACGCCGCTTGAGACCGGCGCGAGTTAAGGTTTTGTCAGGCTCGGAGCGTGCTGAACCCACCCAAGCGCAGGAGCGCAACATCCCCCGTTCAGCACGTTCTCGCCACAAAGCCGCTGTAATCGCCCGGCCCCGCCAAACGGGAAGTGAAGAGATGAGCCTCAAATCGCCGATCATGGGGCGGATCATCGGCCTGGCCATGGCGCTTGGCTGGGCGACCGCCGCCCTCGCGGCCAAGGCCCCGTTCGATCTTGCCGGACCGACCCTACAGGTCCGCATCACCCGAGGCGCGGTCACCCTGCCCATTGCCCGCGCGCCCGATCTCGCGCCAGGGGACGTCGTCAGCCTGGGGGCGGACCTGCCGCCCGGCCAAGCGGCCCGCTATGTCCTGGTGGTCGCGTTTCTGCGCGGCGCCACGAACCCGCCGCCCAAGGCCTGGTTCTTCACCCTGAAGACCTGGGAGCATGGCGGCCATGGCGAACTGAAAGTCAAAGTCCCTCAGGGTGCTCAGCAGGCCCTGATCCTCCTCGCCCCTCACACGACGGGCGACTTCGACACCTTGCGCGACGCCGTGCGAGGCCGGCCAGGCGCCTTCGTGCGCGCCTCCCAGGATCTGAACCAGCTAGGGCTCGATCGCGGCCGCCTAAATACCTATCTTGACGCGGTGCGGCGGACTGAGCGGGACGATCCGACGGGGCTCAAAACCGTCACCACCGGTCTCGCTCGCACCTTGGGCATCAAGCTCGACACAAGCTGCTTTCAAAAGAGCGCGGATCTTCAGGCCGCCTGTCTCATGCGGGATCAGGATTCCCTGGTGCTGGATGACGGCCAAAGCAATTCCATCGTCATGTCCCTCAGTTCGGGGGCCACGGCCGATCTGATGACCCAATTGGGCGCCGCACCCCAGATGGGCGGCGGCGCCTACAGCCCCTATGTGGGCGCTGTTCTCGACATTGCGCGTCTGCTGGGCTCGATCAGTGTTGCCCACTTCCAGTATGTGCCGGCCCTCGCCGCGCCCCAGGGAGGGGACCTCCAACTTAGGCTCAATACGGCCCCCTCCTTCGGCGACGTGAAATCGGTCCTGGTGGCCGCGCTTCCGCCGGTCGAGGCCGTCCAGACCCCCCCCCTGCACGCTACAGACCCCAAGGCGGCCTATTGTCTGGCGGCCTCGGACACCGTGCTGAAGGTGGACGGCGCGCCCCTCGTTTTCTCCACCGGCTACGCCCAGGCCATGAAGCTCCGGCTAAAGGGCAAGTCAGGGGAAATCTTCGACATTCCCGTTACCTCAGATGCTGAGCGTGGCGGGTTTACGGCCAATACCAGCGGACTCGATTCCAAAGCCTTTGGTCCCACTCTCGAGGGCGAGCTGCATGGGGAATGGGGCTTTTCCGCCTTTGAGGGGCCGAGCTTCGCCTTCGAAAATGGGGCGGCGGGACGGTGGCGACTGGACGAGGCCGACCGGACGGCCCTGGTGGTGGGCCATGATGACCCCGTGCGCCTGACCGGCGGGGCGGGCGCCTGTGTCAAGTCCATAGAGGTGAGCGCCGGATCGGAGCCGGCGGAGGCCGCGTCCTTTAAGGTCATGGGACCAGGCGAACTTCGCGTCACCGCGCCACTGGCTCACGCGGCGCCGGGGCCGGTGACGATCACCGTGCGATCCTTTGGCCAAGACGACGCCGATGCCTTCACCGTCGAGGCTTTCGCCCCGGCCAGCCGGGTCGAGCGCTTTGAGATCCACGCCGGCGACGACTCCGGCGATCTTAGGGGCACGGGGCTTGGCGAGGTGGCCCATATGAGCCTGGGCGCCGCACGGTTCGCACCCGCGACCACCGACACGGCGGCGAGCGAGGATAGCGTAACCTTGTCGAGCACCGATGATGCCGCCCTGGCAGCCCTGCGGGCAGGAGACGTACTGACCGCCAAAGTGGCCCTGCGTGATGGCAGGGTCTTGAGTCTTCCCGTGACGATCCTACCGCAACGGCCGACAGTGACCCTTCTGGCTGAGAGCGCACGCCCGCCGCCAGGGCCGGCGCCGACCATTCCAATTACCCTGGAGGGAGCTCACGATATTGCCCGGGGCGCGGTTCTGACCTTCTCGATCCAGGCGCAGGCCCCCGTGGCCATGGCGGCCCGGGAAACGGTAGACATCGAAACTGCGGATGGCGCCTTCAAGACGACACTCTTGCCTGGCGCGGGACTGGTCCGCGAGGATTCCCGCGTCGCTGTCGCCACCCTGGAAACGGCCGCCGCCTTCAGCGCCTCGACCTTCGGGCCCCTAAGATTTCGGCTCACCGA
>Ga0116226_10003312_pt1 | contig 14214 bp, 8 predicted proteins | sample S1TSphfallax_FD_89692 | JGI IMG/M metagenome (GOLD analysis project Ga0116226, IMG submission 89692) | Host-associated microbial communities from peat moss isolated from Minnesota, USA - S1T2_Fa - Sphagnum fallax MG | ecosystem: Host-associated > Plants > Peat moss > Unclassified | place: USA...
TTGAGTATTTTACATTTGGTTGCCCCTTATTCATGGGATCTCTGCCATACATGGCATATAGATGGAATCCCATAATACATTTAACCTTGTCCAATGGTAATTTGAAAGTCAAGAGCTGGGAACCATATGAATTGTGTTTCACTCGTATGAATGTGTAATATTACAGGGTTTGGTGATGGGTATTGAGCCTCAATGGCAAGGATAACTAGGGTAAAGCCCATCATTGTGTCAGTCATCATAGCTGTGGCATTCTTCGCCCTTGACTGCATGAATTAAAAAGATAAACAATGGTACTCACTTCCTATTTTATGTCTTCAAAGGTTGCAGCTCTTTTTCCAGCATGACATGGTTCTACAAAAGGGTAAAATTTCAGAAATGGCAATAAATTTGAACACTAACATAATTGGCAAAACTATGTCCTACATGCCCCCACAGTTCCATGTCCAACACAAATACATGCCCAATTCAAATGAGTAGACACACCTATAGGGACCTATACAAGGAAGGCCATTGGACCATGGGCTTCAACTCCGGGCCAATGCAACATCCACATGCATGGTTAGCTCTACCTCAGTTTCTGTTTTTATTACCCTTATCTATGTATTGATCATCTACATGAATCATCTAATCAGCTAGTAGCCACCTATAATCTTATGTACTTATGTACAGGACCTAGCTTGTACAATAAATGTTACCAAGGAGAAACCCAATTTCAACTCGGTTAAGGTTCATCCACAACTGAGTCATAGGAGGCTCCAATGGATGGTGTGCTGGTGGCTGTTGGTACACTCTCAATGGATAGGTATGTGGTCCCCAAACCAACTTGAAACCTATAGATATGTGATCCGCAATCCAAAGTTGAAGCAAGAAGGTTACTTAGGAACATTTTGACAATTGATATCCCTTGGAATTGATATTTTATCTTTTAATCCTACTTATTTGTGTGTAGGCTTGGAAAATCAATAGTCAACATTGGATCCCGTGATGTGGGATTGCAAAATGCAAAGCTAATAAACATATTCGCAAAGTAACTTTACCTTCAGGCCCTCTTTTCATATCCAAATTCATGTCTCAACTGCAAACGTTGGTATCCAGGAATTGAGAAAATCTTATTGAATCTGCATATGAAATGTTGAAATTCTAATTAATGCACAAAATTCAAAGTAATTATAGTAGCAGTACACATAATAGTAATGAATGTGCCCATTTTAAAAAATTCAAAAATGAAACTCGAATTATGACTTAATTTCATGTTAATCTAAATTTCACTCCATATTTAATAGCAATGTATTGTTTATTATTTATTAAAAATCTCACCCTCTTTATTACCAAACTTTGAGTAGGGTTGCGGTGTTGTTTAATTTTACAACTATATTTAATGTGTCCCTTAAATACAACACCACTGGACCACTGAGGTTTAGGAGCCTTTTTTTAGTTGCAGACAACTGGTAAGTGCATGTGGAGGGCGCATTACCATTACTAAAATTGATGCCTCAATGGAGGGGGAACCTTATATGTAAGGCACCTCCTCTGCTTAAAATTTTACCAAGGACCTTGAACAGGACGTTTCTGGGAATTTGCGTCATGTGCTTGACTCGCACCTCACACTGGACCTCACTCCTAGAACAGCCTCATTCTCAGTTCTCACCAATGTTTGTTGGTCCCTGCCCTTGTGAGGGACTATCACATTGGATCCAACTTTTGGAGGTTCTACCTTATTAGAACCAGTTTCACATTAGATGAACTGGTTTCTTTGATGAAAGTGTTTTAGACTGTTTAGACTGGAACGGATTGTTTTGGTGTTCAGAGGGTGGACACAGTAGGTTGATGTACAACATCTTATCTATTGGCAGGGCCAGTGTGTTTGTGATGCCTTGTTTGCTGTAGACTTTGGAACATACCCGCGACCTGGTTTGTCCTAGTATAGATTTTTGTTTCCCCCTACAATGCTGGTCCTAGTGCTGCCTACTTTTTTGAACTTTCTTAACAGTCTGGTCATGGTATTGGGTCCGTGACTTTTTGGCTGGTATGGAGCCAGTATATAGGGCTGCTGTGACACAGCACCCAACAATGCACCAGTTGTAGATGAGGCCGTTTTTGTCATTTTGGGATGAACCCAAGCCATTAAACCAAACCAAACCAAACAATGAGGTGGGTTTTTTTTCTTTTCATTGGCTCACCTTTCCTTATATTTCAAAAACTTCTCCCCTTTTTTTCCCCTCTTTTTTCTTCTTCTCCTCCTCTTTTGTTCTTATTTTGTTCTCCTCTTTTTTTATCATCTTTTTCTCTTCCATTTTTGTTGTAGCTTTTTTTTCATCATTTTTCCTCCCTCCCCTGTTTTTTTTTCTAGTTACAGCTATTTTTCTTCTTCTTCTCCTTTCTTGGTGCTATAGTTTTTTTTCTTATCATTTTTTTCTTTTTTGTTGCTATTTTTTTTTTTCATCTTTTTTTTTTCTTTTCTTTTCTTCTATTGTTACAACTTTTTTATCATCATCTCCTTTTTTTTTTTTCCTTCATGCATTTTCTTTTTTTTCATCACATCATTGTGCTTGCTACCATTGCTTGTTGCATCATCACTTAATTATGCACATCACACCATGTATGCCTCTACTTTTTTCTTTGTCTTTTTTCTGTTTTGGTTTGTGAAACACAAGTAGAAAGAAAAAGAAAAAGTAAGAAAAAGATAGAAGAATAAAAGAGAAGGAAATGAAAATGAAGATTCAAAAAAGATGAACAAAAATAAATTAAAGACAAAGATTATGTTTGTAATTTTTTAAATATTTTTTTCTATTTTTTTTCCTTTTAATTGCTTTGTTTCCCTTTTTATGTTTTTAAGAATAAGAAGATTTTTGGGTTCCTTTGTCTTATTTTTCGCAATTTTTCTGTTTTTTAAAATGCTAGAAGATTTTTCTTTTTCTTAATTTTGTCCTAAATTGTTTTTTGGTCCCCTTAATTTTCCTTTTTTTTTGGTTTCCAAAATTCCAAAAGATGAAGTTTTTTCCCAATATTATTTTATTTTAAATGCTGGAATATTTTTCTTTTCTTTTCTTATGTTTGTCCTAAATATTCTTTCTCCCCTAATTTCTCATTTTTCTGGTCTTTAAAATTCCAAAAGATGAATTTTTCCCCTAATTTTTTCTGTTTTTTAAATGCTAGAAGATTTTTTAAAATATTTTTTCTCGTCTTTAAAATTCCAAAAGATGAAGTCTGTTTTTCTATTTTCTTTATTTCCTATTTTCCAATTTTTCCAATTTTTATTTATTTTTTAAAATCTAGCAGATGATATATGTTCATACCCATGTAAAATTTGGGTTTGGTTTACATTTTTCAAACCTGAATATTAATGTGTATCATTGTGTTTGATGTAGTCTTTGAGTAACTATGAAATACCAATTTGTAACCAATTCACTCAACTCCAATTGTATGACTATCAACTTTACACTCATCAACGTGCTACTAAAGTATGGATGAACACATGACATGGTGACTAATGAAAATAGTTTTAGAAAGGGGTCTCTTGAGATTAAAAAGTAGCATGTATATCTTACTTAGGTTTCTTTGGCATAAGCAATGGCATGGAGCTCATGTTTTCTAATTTTGGGACATTTAAAAAAGTTTTGATAGATGTGATATTTTGCATCAATACATCAAATTTTGTCTTATTGCAATTGTAACCTCATGTTTGTATGTTTACATGCCTTGAATGTGAGCATCACATTAGTACTTTGTAAAAACATTTCTTAAAAATACAAATTTGAAACATATTGCAATGTTGCATCATCATTGCACTAAAAGAACTTCAAAAACATAATGTTCAATGTGAAATACTTGCATAAGGGTCACAAAATAAACATTAGATTTGTTAGAATGATTTTGCAATACCCACATTTGAAGCATAAAATGCCAACTTGTATTTTCGAATGGTTTGTGCAATACTCAAATGTTGAACATAAAATATGCATGCTCAATGAAAAAAATATGATGATGATTATAAAAAATAGGAAATTAGAAAAAAAAACTAATTGTGATAAAGTATAAAAGGAAATAATTTAGAACAGGAAAAAAAGAAATTATAAGGATAAAAAGTAAAAGAAATTAGAAAAACAATAATTTAGAAGAAAAGAAAAGATATAGAAAAATATTTTTGAAAAAATAGGAATCCAAAAGGGAAAATTCAAAATAAAAAATGCTTGCATTTTTTGTCACAAAATATTTAATAATTATTGAGGTGTATTGTATTTGAAATGACATTGTTTTCATATGTGGGTATTTTATTTTGTATTGGATTTTCAACTATTTTAACTTCTAATAATAACTACCAAAATATGCAATATTCATGTGTGGGTCATAAAAGTTGATTGAATGTGCAATACCTATGTTCAGGGTTATTGTTTATTGATATCAAGGGGTCAAATATGATTAATTAAAATGGTTGTTAAATCATTTAGTGCAATACCTTCACATTTTGTGTATCATACATTGGCAAACATTAATATTATGTAAATGATAGGTAGGTAGGTGAGTAGGTGGGTGGAAATGTAAATAAATAAATAAATAGGCGAATAAGCATGTGAGTGAGTGGGTGGGTAGGTATGTAAATAGGTATGTAAGTAGGTTAGTGATTAGGCAAGTAGGTAAAGGTTCAACATATATATATGTAGGTTTTGTTGAAAAATAAAAGTTTTACCATGAAGAAATAAAAGTTTTGTTAAAAGATAAAGGTTTAACCAAAAAGTTATAGAGATTTTGTCAATTTTGTAGAAATTTAACCATGAAGAGATGGAGATATTGCTAAAAGATATAAGTTTAACAAAGAAGAATTAAAAGTTATGCCAAAAAGCAAAGGTTTAGCCATGAAAAACTAGATGGTAAGTAGGTAAGGGGTTGGTAGGTCAAGCTAAAATGTAGGTCAATAATGTAACTAAGTTAGTGGGGTAGCTAAGGAATTAAGGTGACTAAGTTGGAAGGTAATATGGTTAGGGTTGGGAAAAAAACACCCAAAAAATAAAAAGGGTCAAAGGTCAACAACCCAAAAAGGTTGATTGTGGTACAATGTTGGGTTAACATAGGGTCACAAACCATATGAAAAAACGTAGCACATCCTATGGACAAAACAACCAACTAGTGCACTAGTGAGTGCTGGTTCATTTTGGCCAATATATATTTCACATTGAAACAAATATACAATTGGTACAAAGTCAATATTGCCTCAAGTCCTAACATCCCAACTAGGTTAATATAAATATAAGGTTGGTATTGCCTCAATTCATACTAGATTGGTAGGTTCTAGTGTTGGTTGATTTTCATTTTTTAATGAAAACTATTCTTTTTGTTAATTCTGATCATCAGCCTAGTTTTAAAGAACTGGATTAATTTTAATTTTAATTTTTTTTAATTCAAAGAATTTCCTAGGGTTTCAAAAAATTAAAAAATAAATCCCATGTCCAGTTTTCACACTATTCATTATCACAAATTTGTTAAGTGACAATTTTTGAAGGTGATTCCCATAATTCGACTATTACAAGAAATTAACTTATAAATTTCATCTTCTTCTTTTTTGTTGTAATTCATAAAAGTTAAAATACTCAATAAAATTAACCAAAAAAGGATGCAATGTCATCCTTAACCCCCTTTTTTTAAAATATATATATTTATAACTTAAAACCTAGATTAATAAGTGTTACCAACCACCCTACACCTTAGATGTTAACATAGACTCATATTATTAAAAGTTGGAATTATGTATGTCCTAATATTTTAAAAGGGTTTCATTTTTTTAACATTAGATACCTTGGGTGGTTTTGATAAGTTCATTTTTCGACCCTATGAGAATTGATGAATCAATTTTCACTCAAGGTATCACCATTTGTGATACCCATCAATTTTCAAAGTGAAAACCATCCTATAAACCTAACCAATTTTCACTTCATTTTTTACAACCACCCAACACCAAAGGTTCCTTACTACCAATGTTGAGAGTAGATATTGGGCACATGCCTAATACCAAACCAACATTAATCCTTAGTCCTTCACATACATCTATTTTAAGAATATGTTTTAATTGTGTGCATAAAGGTCAAAACAATTGCCTACAAGATTTCACAATTGATTCATAGATAGCAAAATAACTTGGGGTTAGTCAAAAATCACATTGGGAGTTACATCCCATTGGTGATCAATGAAGATCCCCATTTGATCTAGTCTTCGAAAGCCTTTTTGTTTCACTATTTTTGCAATGGTTGTTCATCACCAATCTTGTCCCTTGATAACCTATTTGGTTCCATGTTTTCCCAATGGTAATTCCCCATGATGGGAACCACCATTGGGAATGCAATGAACCAAAAAGGCTTTCCTTAATAATATATATCTTCCTTTTTACACATTTTGCAATGGGAGGACTATGGGTGTAAAAGGGTACAATGTTTGGAATTTTTTGCTATGGTGTGAGACCCTAGAAATGGGTATTGCAATGCTAGTGCAACACCACCAATGTAGGTATTGTAAAATCCTTCCCCCAAAATATCATAAGGCACGGGATGTTCAAAGTAATCAATCTCATCCACCATCTTTTGTCCAAATTAACTTTCCAATGTGATTTTTAAAAATTATTTCATATTTGGTATATAACTAGATTTGACTAAATCTTTCTAGGGTTGATCACCATTTTTTATAATTAGAAAGAAATATTAATATATGAATATCATGTTTCATATTAATTCTTCCCTTAATTAAAATTAATATTATAGTAACCTGGCAATTTGGTACTAAATAATTATGAGAAACAAATTCAAGAAAGAAAAAAAACATTTGTCAAGCTTGAGAAGTGCAAATTCAAGACTTCTAAAAATTTGATAAAGGTGTAATTAACAAGAAAGAAACGCATTTTAATAATTTCTTGATGATTATGCTAAAATCTTATGGGTAAAGTCATAATCAAAGAAACCACCCAAATGAGTGGACATTCCTTAAAACTATAGTCTTGTATGTTTGAAAAAACACAAGTTCGGAAACATAATAGTTTGGATTGTCATGATGTTTTTGGGATTACTTTTCATTCATTGCAAAACTTACATGTTCAAAACTTGACACAAATGAAAAAAATTCTTGCATGTTCAAAGCACTCAAACCTCAAGAGTGAATAATCCTTGTTTTTTTTTCAAACATCCTTTTTTCTACTAGATGTGCACCATTCCTTTTGAAAATTGTTAACATTGATGATTAGACGGGCAAAAAGACTTGAACTCATGAAATCCTTTTTTATAACCCATTTGAGCACATTTGGCTCAAAAGTATTTTTGGGCCAAAACAAGATCAAAGGAGCCACAAGTATTACTTTACATTAGTCCCTACATGTCCTTTTTCCCCAAAATAACTTTTTCATACTCGAATGAATTTTTGAATGATTTATTTTGCAAATTTTTATGAAAAATGATCAAATTTGCCTCTATAAATCAAACAAAATTCTTAATCATTTTTGAGTAAATATGAATTTGTAAAAATGTACATATTCATTGCAAATTTAGGTTTCATCTTGAAAAATGATGATAATTTGAAATCATAGCAAAAAATCTTAATTTTTAAAAGTTGAATTTAATATAATATAAGCTACAACTTTATTTAATACATCATGTACATTATACCTCATTTATATGTGGTAAAACACTCTTGAATTTTTGAAATTCTAAATTTTTCAAATGTACATACTTTGAATTTTCAAACTTTTAAAATTCCAAAATTTTGAAATTGTGAATGTTTTTTTAGTGTGTATAATAAGTTATTATTATCTCATATTTTTACCATAAACTTATTTCTATTATATGAGTCCTTTGAAAGTCCTGTGAAAGTCCTTTGTAAAAATGTCCTTTTTTAATGACAAATGTTTTCACTTTCAAAAGTCCTTGATTAAACCACAATTTAAAATTGGATCAAATGGATTTTAATTTGAGTTTCTTGACATTTATGTGTGTTAAAAAGGAATAATGTGCCATGATTACCATGGTTTCAAATGGAAAAAAAAAATCTCTAGTTTTTTATGACATAATCTAACATCCAATGCCTTTTATGGCTCCTTTGATTATGTTTCGACCTTTTTGAGTTGAAAAATTATGGATTTTTAAAAATGCGGCTTCAACAAAAGTTGTTCATATATATGTGATAAAAGGCGTGAATGCATAATCTACATGATAACATCAATTTGTAATAAAAATGTATTTATATAAATTATAGTGTTAAATGAGGTATCCAAAATACAAAATTTTAAGTTATAAACCAACACAGAAATGAGACATGTCATGTGCAATCCTTGGAAACAGAATTTTACCTTGATGTCCTTGGCTCCTTTGACCATGATTTCACCTTCATGAGAAAATACATTACATCGTTAACATCAAAGTGCCAAACATGTTAAGCCACTTTGGTAACATGGATTGGATTATGGTGTTTTATTAATGCTTCATCACCCATATTTTTTTGGGCTACTACTAAATTAATATTTTTCACGATTGGTCATGAAGATGAGTGTTAAGGGACTAGAAAATTGATTAAAACTAGATAAGTAAATAGTTTTCAATATCATTTTAGATTGGAATATAGTGTATTTTTTTTGAATTTTTTATTTTTTTAGATAGGGTTTCGGATGGAAATGGAGCAACATTTCCTCTCCTCCTTGCTTTTGTTGTGAATGATTTTTTTTTTGCAAGTTTGTGTGTTTGGAGGAGTACTTACTTTATATAGCAAAATATGTAGAGGTTATGGTGAAGAAAACTAATATGACCTAAGGAATTTAATAAAAAAAACTTGTTAATACCTATAGGTAGAGGACTTGTCAAGACTATTAATAATAAAGTTGTTAATAGATCTGAAATTTTTTAGTGAGAAACATCATTTTGATACTTGTTTTAATGTTAATTACATAGAATTAGTACTTACCATTTGGCGACCATCCTTATGGATCAAATATTTTGAAAGAATTTTTGTAATCATTTTTGTTCAAGATTCAAAGATGTTATGTGTGAATTCATGTTTTAACTATTTTTTTATAAAACATAATAACCATATTTGGTTGTTTATAAAAATTGTTGAATCAATGTGTGAATCAAGGTTAAAATTTGAATTATAAACAATAATTTCTATGAGAATTCAATTTGCAATTAGTTGACTAAACTGGTTTAAAAATACACTACATGAAATATGTTTGGATTGGTAACCAAAAGTCCATAGGAAAAATTGGAACAAACAAGTGATAAAAAAACACAAGGTTCAGAAGTGATGCAAATGGAAAACAAAAAAAGAAAAGTTACAAACACCCTTAGAAATGTGCATTGAAGTACTCCTATTATATTAAAATATGAAACAAGACTTGTTAGAGATTAGGGATTTTCTATATCAAGTAATCAGTAGCCTAAGATGCAATCAATGGGCATCAATTTGTTACAACACTATCGACATAACAATTCTACAAGGGTAAAAAATAGTATGGCATGAATGCAACAAGAAGGTGAAAATTTTGTTGAAGTTGTGTTTTAGTAATTTGAGTTTCCAAGACAACAAAATGTAACCAAATGGTTATAAACTCAATTGAGATAGACACCACAACCATTAGGAAAGGTAACTAGTGGTTTGGAAGCCCTACTAAAAGAAGAAATAAGGAGGATGAAAGTTCCTTCTTGATTAGTTGGTAGTCTGGAATATTTTCAAGGTGAACCACATGTTTAATGGTATTGAATGAACGAAGATGAATTGGATGATGCAGACATGGTAGTAGGAATGTCAAAGGTGCATGTTCTTAATAGTAAAACTTATTTAGTGAATCCACTAATGCAAACTATGCAATAGCCACTAATCAAATTTGTACAAATGATTGCTTGACCAAGACAATTACCACAAGGATAACTTAGCCCAATGGTAAGAATGCAAGTTATTTCTCATGTTGGGTTTAGTGATTTTGGACTTTTATATTGAACTTTAAAGTGGTGTTTACAACCATGTTTATGAATGTTCCAATTAAGATCTATTCTGAAATTGAATAGAACACATAATTCAAAATGATGTACCTTTTGCAAAAAGGAAGGACAATTTTTATGGACTTATCCATTCCTATAGGATGATTTGTGACATATGACAAAAAAACAACTTAATGGAACAATTTATCACCAATAAGAAAAGTATTAAATTAAAACATGTTAACAAGGTGGTTATTCAACAACATTTACAACTTGAGAAGGTTGTTTACCTGAACTATGTTGCACCATGGGTAGGTGGTAGACCAACCACTTGTCCATAGGAATTGGTGAATTTCAAACTAGTATTTTCACAATTTGATGCCCAAACAACTTGATCAATACATGTTCGATCTTTGTACATTGTATAGAATTCTCAAAACCAATGAAATAAGAAGGTTAGGAATTGGATCAAATTCATAACATTTCTAACATTTATCTCTAACACTTTCATAACCACTTTAAAAATTGAACTTAGAAAGGTTCATATGTTTGCCTTTTTATTTTCTTTGGGTTAGATGATGATGATATATATATATAAGAACATATATCAATAAATATAATTTTAAAAAATAGATTGCATTAAACATTCAATGTTTTTCTCTCCAGTCTTTTCATCCAAGATATCACCTTGCAATACCTCCTTTTAACGTTTTTAAAATTGCCAATCCCATTTTACATTTTTTTCTCTTTAGATTAAATTTTTTCTAAACATGACACAAAAGCAAACACATGCAACATTTTATCCCCTTTTCTGTTTCATAAACTTTTATGGTTCAATTGCATGTAACTTCACATTTTTTGATGAAAATCAAGACTATGAGAAATCCAACATCTATCAAAACCACATTACCCTACAACTAAGACTTAAAAAATAACTCATATAAAACTATTATGCAACTATCCCTTGGGTATTACAGTTGTTGTGCAATTATCCCTCAAAAATATGGTGTATTAATAAATAAATTGACACGTCAAAAAATTAATTAGTTATATTATAATTGCAAGTGAGTTGAAAATGGGTCTTTTATATTGTAGTTTATACCCATCGTACATACATATGCAGTCAACCATGTTTGATTTTTTCAAGAGTTGCATTATAATTGCATGTAGCAACTACTTTGGAATTATTGTCAATGAGCCATTAGAGCTACAAATATGTTGCAACTAATGTACAATGTACATACATGTGATCATGCCACATGTCCACATTTCCACCACCCACTATGGTATACATTTGCAATTAGTTTTTGACTATTATTCCCATTAATACAATTAGTGTGACCACTATTAAAGTATTATTGTTCAACTATTTATAACTTAATAAAGATACATATTCATTAATTATTTATATTTTTATCATATGTGCTTCACTTTGAATGGTTTAAAATGTTATGGGAGTTCGACCTTAAGCTCTAAAAATCATCTTTGAAGTGCAAAGGAAAGGAAATATTGAAAAAATAACAAGAAAAATAAGCTTTCTAATATGCGGTTTTTTTTGGACCCCTCCTATTTTCAAACCTCATAATTTTTAAGTTTCTTATCCATTTAAAATGATCTAAAGTGTTATAGGAACGCCACTTGAAGTTCTAAAAATCATATTTGAACTTTGATAGCAACAAAACAACATACAAGGTTTTTTTTTGTTTTTGGGAACATGCTTTCATAATGTTTGATGGTTTGATTTTTTGAGTTTTTGACCCCTTCTACTTTGGGTTGCCATAATTTTTTTAATTCTATTTTTTTTGAAATCATTTTTAGTGCGATAGATGGATCAATAAGACGGGTTCAAGTTTTGTTTAAACACTAAAAACAATGGAGCCCTCCCTTTGGATTTGGCATGCTTTGAACACTATAAGTGTTCGATCATTGGCTAGTTTACCCTATAGTTGTAACTCAATTGTAACTCAATTGCAACTCAATTTACAACTAAGGAATAACTAAAAGATTTAATCCATATGTTTTGTTTTTGAATCCTATGTTATAAATTATATAAAGAAAGCTTGTACTCTTATGTTTTCACATTAAAATAAAAGTGCCATTTTGGGATGAGCTCAAAAAAACTTAACCAAAGGCAAAATATAAATTTTGTAAAAAAAAAGTCATGGTTATTTTTTAGTTCACTTAATCTTGTGTTTTCCTACCTACTTACCTACCTAAGTAAGGAAGTAGGTTCTACTTTTTTACCTACTTACAAAAGTAGGTAATAGGTAGGTCCTAAATAATATGTAGGTATGTAGGTTATAAAACCTACTAACCTACCTACCTATGTTTATATAAACCTACCTAGTTACTAAAAATAACTATTTATATATTTTATTTCAAAATACAATTAATATGTCATGTGGCATTTTTTGATTGTGTCATGTGTCAAAATCTTGAACCATCATTAATAATCATAATGGACAATGGAAATCAATATTTGAAAAAGAAATAATTTTTATGTCCAAACATTTTCATAATGCCACATGTTAGATTTTAATAGATGGATGATAATTAATGACATCAACATGACATCATGGATGCAACTATAATGGAATTATAGTAGTTTAAATGAATTATTTTTACAAAGTTGCAATGAGTTATAATGAGTTGCATTGTATATATAGTGAGTTACAAGTTTTTTGTGTAATTCAAAAATTGAATTATAAGGCTAGTTGCAAAACACCATTTTTTTTCATAGGAATCTCTCACCCAAATATTCTAAACTTCATTCTTCTTGTAAATTATCTTACTCTTTCAAAAAAATTGCATTAAATAGATCCCAACCCTAAGACATTCAAATCCTTAAATTATAGTAAAACCTTATTTTTTCAACTTTAACATTCAACATTTTCTCTAAGTTTTCATTGGCATAATGCATGACCTATCAAACCTTGGAACCTAGATTCTATCATCATGTCTAATCCTCCTTTTATTTAAAAAATGACACAAAAAAATAGAAACCTATTTCCACTTCAGCCTCATTCTACTAAACTACCGATCATTGCATAACAAGTTTTTTTAATCATTTGTTCAACAAAGAAATGACACACATCACACTATTGAGGTAAAAATAAAAAAACACATGCAAAAATGTTTAGTTATTCAATCATCTTGCTTCACCATGCTTTCATAATCTTATATATATATATATATATATATGCATTCCACCTCCTTCTCGTATTTGTCAATCTGCGTTAAACATTCTTAGCAATGAAATTCACAAGGCTTCCTATTTTAGTCAAAAAAATAAAACTCGAATGGGAAGCCTTGTGAATTTCGCCTCCTTTAGGTATGGTTGTTGAAGCACATTCCACACACACCATTGGTCCTCTATTTAATCCTTCTTCATTAACCAAAATCCTCTCAAAATCGCATTCATTTTATTGTTCCTAACATTGTCCCAAAAAAACATCACAAGCCACCAAAATAAATAACTAATAAAAAAAACTTCATAGTTAGAGACGCACATCAATCCTAACCCATTGGTTCTTTATGTCCTTGCTCAACATTCACAAAAAGTAAAAATTTCAACAAGTTGCATCCCAAATTGCAAAAAATAGAAAACCCAAACCCTAAATTGTCCATTTTCTAGTACTAAACTTTTTTTTTTGTCACACCACATTAAATTGACCAAAAAATAAGGAATATAACATAATTTTTCACCATGGGACAATGTCAAATAGACAATAAGTCCATTTCTAACAAGTAAAATTGTGAAACAACTAAAACTGACTTATGGTAGGCATGTTGATGTCTGAACACTTAGGGTAGGGTTTGCTTGTCGTTTCTATAAGAGGGCCCCATTGTTTATGGTGCTCAAAGAGTAGATGAAGCCTTCTTCTTAGCGCATTTGTTGCACTAAAAATCGGCAAAGACAGACTAGAGGTGAAAAAATTATGACCCCCGAAATAAAGAGGATCATTTTTACAAAAAATTCTAGATCCAACAACTCATAGCCTATTTTTGAACCCTTCAAAAAATCCTTAAATATTATTCTGTTGCGTTTAGAGGTATAAGATGATTTGTAGAACTTAAGATGGTGATTTCAGAGTAATTTAAATTGCTCGATTTGAAAAATGAGAAAGTTATGCACTAATGAAGTAAAGGGGTGAAAATGAAGAAATTAAAAAAAAAAAAAAAAAAAAAAAAAAAAAAAAAAAAAAAAAAAAAAAAAAAAAAAAAAAAAAAAAAAAAAAAAAAAAAAAAAAAAAAAAAAAAAAAAAAAAAAAAA
>Ga0116226_10003313_pt1 | contig 14213 bp, 7 predicted proteins | sample S1TSphfallax_FD_89692 | JGI IMG/M metagenome (GOLD analysis project Ga0116226, IMG submission 89692) | Host-associated microbial communities from peat moss isolated from Minnesota, USA - S1T2_Fa - Sphagnum fallax MG | ecosystem: Host-associated > Plants > Peat moss > Unclassified | place: USA...
GGAGCGCTAGTAGCGCTCGCGCGCGGCGTCGAAGCGAATCTCGTGCTCGAGATACGCCTGCTCGGCCCGGCGGAATTCGCGTACGCCGGCGAGCCGTTCCGCTTCACCGCGCCGCCGCGGACGCTCCCGCTTCTCGCATGGCTTCTCGTGCATCGCCGCGCGCCGCTTTCGCGCGATGCGTTAGCGTTTCGTTTTTGGCCCGACCTCGCCGAGGAAGATGCAAAGGGCGATCTGCGGCGTCATCTCTACTATCTGACGAAGGCCCTACCGCCCGCGGCGAGCGCTCCGTGGCTCTTGGCCGACAAGAAGACGGTTGCGTGGAATGCGGCGGCTCCCGCGACGATCGATCTTAGCGATTTCGAACGTCTCGCCGCAAACGATGCGACGCTCGAAGAAGCGGTCGCGCTCTACCGCGCGCCGTTTCTCGACGGCATCGAAGACGATTGGCTCGAGGCGGAACGCGAACGGTTGCAAGCGCTCGCCGAGGCCGCGCTCCTCAAGCTGATCGCACGCGACGAGGCGGCGCGACCCGATCGTGCGCTCGCGTTCGCGCAACAGCTCTTGCGCATCGATCCGTGGCGTGAGGACGCGCTACGCAGCATGATGACGCTGCGACATCGCACGGGCGACCGCGCCGGCGCGCTGCGCGAATATCGCGAGTTCGTCGTTCGCTTGCGCGCGGAACTCGACGTCGATCCGATGCCCGAAACGACGGCCGCCTACGATGCGATCGCCCACGCATCCGCCCCGCTCCCGGCGATCGCGGCGAACGACGCTGCGCGCACGAACGCGAACACGAATCTACGCGAACGGGCGGCTCCGCCTCTCGGCCGAGAGCTCGCAACCGATGAGGCGCGCGCTCTCCTCGACGCCGCCCGCATCGTCACCCTCGCGGGAACGGGAGGCGTCGGCAAGACGCGGCTCGCCGAGGAAATCGCATGGGGCGTGCGCGATCGCTACCCGGACGGCGTCTGGTTCGTCGACTTGGCACCGATCGGGGATCCGACGCTCGTGGTCGCCGCGATCGCCGCGGCTGCCGGCATCGCGCGGCCGACGGAGTGTCCCGACATCGCGAGCGTGGTTGCGGCGCTGCGCGCGAAAACGTCGCTCTTCGTGCTCGACAATTGCGAGCACGTGATCGTGGAGGCGGCGCGGGCCGTGACGAATATCGTCGACGGCGCGCCGAACGTGCGCGTTCTCGCGACGAGCCGCGAGCCGCTCGGGTTGCGCGGCGAACGCGTTTATCGCGTTCCGTCCCTCGACGTTCCGCCGGCGTTCGAATCCCTGACCCCGGCACGAGCGCGCGCGTTCGGATCGGTCGCACTCTTCGAGACGCGCGCGCATGCGGCGGAGCCGACGTTCGTGCTCGATGCCGCGAACGTTGCGAACGTCGTCGAGATCTGCCGTCGATTGGACGGAATTCCGCTCGCGCTCGAACTCGCTGCGGCGCGCGTCGCGGTCCTGACCGTCCGCGAACTCTCGACGCGCTTGGAGGAGCGCTTCCGCGTGCTTGCCGGCGGCGAACGAACGGCGATGCCGCGCCAACGCACGATGCGCGCGACGCTCGATTGGAGTTGGGATCTCTGCAGCGACGACGAGCGCGTGCTCTTGCGACGCGTCGCCGTCTTCGCCGGCGGCTGGACGCTCGACGCGATGGAGTCGATCTGTTTCGACGCGCCGCTCGAAATCGAAACCGATTTGGATCTCATCGGCTCGCTCGTCGCGAAATCGCTCGTGGTGGCGGATCGCGGTGCGAACGGCACCCGCTATCGTTTGCTCGAGTCGCTTCGCGCGTACGCGGCGGAAAAACTGTCGGAATCGGGCGAACGCGCGGTGCTCGAAGCCAACCACGCGCGATTCTTCGCGGCCTTCGGCCTTCACGTCGATCGTGCGTATCAGTCCATGCCCGACGCCGCGTGGTTCGCGCTCGCGACGTCCGAACTCGACAACGTGCGCGAAGCCCTGCGCGCGACGCTCGAGAGAGGCGGCGACGTTACGTTCGGCGCCCGCTTGGCGAGCGCGTACGGCGCCGTCTTCGAACACGGGAGCAATCGCGCGGATCGGCGCTGGCTCGAGCTCGCCTACGAGAAACTCGAACGTGTCGAACATCCCGCGCTCACGGCGCGCCTGCTCTGGCAGATCGCGGCGATCTCGCACGCGGACGTGCAACATGCGGAATGGGTCGCCGTGGCCGTGCGCGATCGAGGCGATCGGCGCACGCGTGCGGACCTCGCGTGCTGGCTCGCGCAGGCACATTTGCGCTCGCAACGGTTGGAGTCCGCGCGCGAAGCGCTCGATGAGGCCGCCGCGCTGCAAGATGCGCTCGAGCGTCCGAAGACGTTCGCGCTGCTCGAGCGTTTACGTGGCGAACTTGCCGCACGGCGCGGCGACCACGTGCGAGCCGTCGAACACTTCGAACGCGCGAGTGCCGCGGCGAGCGCGTGCGGCGCGCTCTCGCTCGCGGCATCCGCGCGTCTGTCGCTTGCGGAGCTGGCCTACGTGCAGGGCGAGTTCGCCGTCGCGCGGGCGACGGCGGAAGAAGCGCGCGATCGGATCGAAGAGCTCTTCGGACGCGGCTTGCTCTACGCGGATGCCGCCGCCGACGTCGCGGCGTACGCGCTCGCCGCGGGTGACCTCGCGGCGGCGCGGGCGGGTGCGCGAACGGCGCTCGAAATCGCCCGCGACCTCGCGTTCCCAAACCGCGCGGTCGCGTACGTCGAACTCTTGGCACTCGTCGCCGCGCACGCGGGCGACTACGATCGTGCCGCGTACCTGTTCGGCTTCACCGATGCGGAACGCGCGCGGCACGACGAACCGCACCGCGCACCCGAGCGCGCGGCGCGCGCGCAGTTGATCGCGATCTTGCGCGCGTCCGTTCCCGAAAACGTCCTCGCCGAGCATCTCGCGCCCGGCGCGATCGCCGGGCTCGACCGCGCGATCGCAACGGCGCTCGACGCGCGCGCGACCGCATGAACGCAGCGATCTCCGAAGCGCTGCCGTTTTCGCCAACGCCCGCGATGCTCTCGGCGGCGCTCGACGAGCTCGACGATCTCGGCTCATCCGGTGGCGGAGCGGTCCCCGCGGTCGTGCGTCGCGATGCGCTCGCGCGGTATGCCGAGCTCGCGCGCAAGCGAGAGAAGATGCCGCCTCGCTGGCGGCACGATTACGGTGCGCTCGATTTTTCGGAGCTCGTATGGTCGAGCGGCCGCGCGCGGGTTCCGGCGTTGCCCGCATCGCCCGCGCGACCGCGTGCCGACGATGCGACCGACGCTCCCGCGCTCGCCGTCGAAAACGCGGGCGGGCTCGTGCATCTCGGGAGCACGTATCTCGATCCGATCGAGCGACATGGCGACCCGCGCGTGACGCTGCTCTCGCTCGCGGACGCCGTCCGCTCCGGCGCGTTCGGCGCCGATGCGTCGCGCGCGATCGCGCCGGGGCTCGAAACGGATCGCTTCGCCGCGCTCGCCACGGCGTTCCAAAATTGTGGGGCGTTCGTCGACGTTCCGGCGGGAACGCAGCTCGATGCGCCGCTGCAACTCGTCTGGTCGTCGCGGCCGGGCGAATCGAGCGCCGTGTTCCCGCGCATCGTCGTTCGTATCGGAGCGGGTTCGCGCGCGACGATCCTCGAGCGGCACGTGGGATCGACGGAGTCATTCGTCTGCGGCATCGTCGATGTCGAGCTCGCCGCGGGGGCGGAACTCGAATACGTGGTGGTGCAACGAGCGGACGAAGGCGCGCGCGTCGTGATGCGTCGGCGCGCGCGTTGCGCGGAGAACGCGCGCATCGGTTGGCATGTGGCGGATCTCGGCGGGAGTCTCGTGCGCACCACGCTCGAAACGCGCCTCGAACGTGATGGTGCGGCCGCAGATATCAACGCGCTCTTTTTCGCACGCGGATTCGGGAACGTCGATCTCGCGACCGATCTCGATCATCTCGCGCGCGAAACGCGCTCGCAGACGATCGTGCGGACCGTCGCGACGGGCCGCGGTCAGGGTCGCTTTCACGGCGGCATTCGCATTCGCGCGGGCACGCAGCGTTGCGATGCCTCGATGCGCGACGACGCGCTCGTACTCTCACGCGACGCCTATCTCGAAGCGGTACCGGCGCTCGACATCGCTTCGAACGACGCGAGCGCGTATCACGCGGCGACGATCGGCGCGCTCGATGAAGAAGAACTCTTCTACGTGCAGAGTCGCGGCATTCCGCGGGGCCGTGCCGAGCGGATGATCGCGCTCGCCTTCTTCGAACCCGCGATCGCGCGCTTCCCGAGCGAAGCGCTGCGCGACGAGATCCGCACCGCGCTCGATGCCGAACTCGACGAGGTCCCCGAAACGTTCGCGCAGTGACCCGCGCGAAACGCTACGGCGCGGTCGCGTTCGCGCGATGCGCGGCGAGGATCGCCGTGAGTCGATCCGGGACGCCCTCGATCCGGACGAGGTGCGGATATTTCGGGCCACCATGATAGTCGAGCGTCACCGTGCGGAAGATGTGCCCACGCTTGAGGATCAGCACCATCGGCGCCGTCGTTTTCTGGGCGGCCTCGAGGACTTCGTCGAAATCGTCCGCGGAGAACTCACGATTGTCGATGGCGACGATCGTATCGCTCGGCGCGAGCCCGGCCTTCGCAGCGGGCGAGTCCGTGAACACATCGGAGATCGTTCCGTTGCTGCTTGCCGAAATGCCGATCGAGTAACGCGCGTCGAACGAATGCCGCGAACGCGCGCGCTCCTTTGCGGCCGCGCTCTGCTCGTCCGTGTAGACGACCTTCCAGCCGAGGCGTTCGAAGCCGTCGGGCGGGTGCGGTGCCACGGCGTACACGTGTGCTTTGAAATAGGCATCCCAATCGTAAGGCTGATACGCCGTGAGCGCCGCGACGAATTGTTGATAGGTGTAGGGGTTCACCTCGGGCGGCGTGTTGCGAATGCCGAAGAACCCGCGCGCGAATCCATCGAGCGATTTCTTGCCGTTCGAGAGGTCGAGTAACTTCCCGTAGACGTCGAGCCACATGAGCTCGCCTTCCCCGTAGAAATCGCCCGCCGTTCGCCGCTCGCCCGAATACGAACGCGGGGCGCTATAGAGAAATGGCGCCGCGGCCGCGGTATCGATCAGCGGGCGCGTTAGGCGCCCGGGCTCGTGATCTTCGCCCGCATACGTGCCGGCCAGCACGTCGCGATAGTGCGCGGGCGTCCACAGGCCCGCACGCGTCGGCACGAGGTCGCCGTAGAACTGCGTCATGCCCTCGTAGATCCAGAGTAGTTCCGTCTGCTCCGGCACCTGAAAGTTCGTCGTGGCGAGGTCTGCCGGCCGACGATATTTACCGTCCCACGAATGGTTGAACTCGTGGGAGAGGAGGCCGGCCGTGCCGACCACGCCCATCGGGTCCGTCAGTCCGTCGCTGCCCGTACCGTCGTCGCTCGAACTGCCGTGCTCGACGCCGTTGCCCGGCATCTCGTCGCTCAGCGTCAGCAAGAAGTGATAGTGCGTCCAATGCCGTGCGCCGTAAATGGCATCCATCTCGCCGACGATATTGCGGAATCCCGCGAGCGATTTCGCATCGAGGTCGAGTTCGTCCGGCCGATCGGCGAACGCATCGATCTCGTTCGTGAAGCCGTCGGAATCGAGCAGCACGAAACGTTTGAACGCGCTGCCCGCATCGAGCGGAGAATCGACGAGACGTTCGAGCGTCGCCGGCGCGTACGTGACGGTGTTTCCGGTGCGCGTCGGTTGCGGCAACGCCGTCTCCGCGGTCCAATCGGGTCCGGGCAGGACGATCGACGGCACGAAGATCGTCTTCGCGATGTCGGCTTTCTGCGGATAGAGAAGAAATTGGTTCCAGTTGATCGCGAGGATCGTTCCGGTCGCCAGGCGCGCCTCGCCGTACGTGCCGTCCTTGCTGCCGAGATAATCGAAATCGACATCGATCGACGACACGCCCGCCGGGACCGCGACGTGAAATTCGTTCAGGTCCGAAAGATCGCGCGACCATTCGACGATCTTTCCGCCCTCGGTCACCGTCAGGCCGCCGACGTTTTGAATCGGACCTTCGGGGCCGTGTTCTCCCGGTACCCAGCGAGGGTAGGCGAAATCGAACGTGCCCGGCGTGACGGGCATCGTCTCGTGGACGTGCACGATGCCGGTGACGGGAGTGCGGCTCGCATCGACGACGAGCACGAAGGGTGCGCTCGCGTCATCGGCTCGCGCGGCGACCGGAACGAGTGCGGTCGCGCATGCGGCCAGGGCGAAAGCGTAGGAACGGAGATCTCGAAACATCGGTTCCGCCGCTTCGACGCCGTCATCGTTTCGCCTTGGCTGGAACCGCTTGCCGCGTGGTCGAAGACATTCCTGTGAAATTTTCGCGATGGCGAACCGCGCGACGCGCCGAGACGGCGCCCGGCGGAGCCGTCGAACTCGAGACGCACTACCGCTCGATCGCCGATACGATGCCGCAGCTGATGTGGACGACCGATCGCGCGGGACGGATCGATTGGGTCAACCGACGCTGGTCCGAGTATGCGGGCCGACCGTTCGACGACGTGCCGATCGATCCGAACGATCTCTTCAGCCTGGTTCATCCCGAGGATCGCGCACGCGTGGACGAGCGCTGGGCAGCGGCGCAACGGACGGGCGAACCGATCGAAATGGAGCTTCGTCTTCGGCGCGACGACGGAACGTATCGTTGGTTCCTGACGCGCGCCACGTGCGTGCGGGACGCCGCGGGCGCGATCGTGCGCTGGTACGGTTCGCACACCGATGTCGACGACGTCCGTCGTGCGAATCGCACGCTTCAAGTGTTTGCCGATCTCGGCGAGTCGCTTTCGGAATCGCTCGGCCTGCAGGCGACGCTCGAAGCCGCGATGGCGACCGTCGTGCCGGAGTTCGCGGACTGGGGTTTCATCAATCTCGTCGACGACGACGGCGAATTTCGCGTGGCCGCCGTCTATCACGAGGATCCGGAAAAAGATGCGAAGCTGCGCTCGCAAATTGGGGAAGTGTTCACGCGGCTCGATGTCGCCGGCGGCGAACGTTTGGCGCTGACACGTGACCGCGAACCGCGCGTCATTCGAGCGGCGACGTTCGACGAAGCGGCGCGCGTCGTCGATCCGGGCGTCTTGGACGCGTTCTGGTCGGTCGGGTTTCGGTCGGTCCTCGTCGTTCCGCTCTTCGTCACCGGCAAACTGCGCGGCACGCTCAACGTCGCGATGTCGGTGAGCGAACGCGAATTTTCCGCGAACGACATGCCGTTTTTCGGCGAGATCGCGCGACGCATCGCGCCCGCGATCGGAAACGCGGAGCTCTACGAACGCGAGCGGCGCGTCGCCGAGAGTTTTCAACAGGCTGCGCTGCCGGCCGAGTTGCCGGACGTCGCCGGATTTCGCTTCGATGCGATTTACGAAGCCGGTCGTGCCGAGGCGTTGATCGGGGGCGACTGGTACGACGCGTTCCGACTCGTCGACGGACGGATCGTCATTTCGATCGGCGACGTCGCGGGCTCCGGATTGCGCGCCGCGGTGACGATGTCGAACGTCCGTCAGGCGATTCGCGGCGTCGCGCAAGTCCATGCCGATCCGGCGCTGATGCTCGAGGCCGCGGATCGCACGCTGCGTGCGGAAACGCCCGACCGATTCGTCACGGCGTTCGTCGGCGTGATCGACGGCGTCGCGCGGACGTTCTCGTATGCGTCGGCCGGACACCCGGCGCCGCTCGTACGCGCGGGCGACGGAACGTTCGTCGAACTCGTGGGCGGCGGGTTGCCGCTCGGGCTACGCGAGGACGTGCGTGGCGGCGGCGAGCTCCTCGTGCTTCCGGAGGAAGCATTTCTCGTTTTTTACACGGACGGGTTGATCGAGTCGACGCACGACATGGACGAAGGCGAACGGAGGCTGCGGGCCGCCGTCGCGGACGCGGGCGTGATCGGTTCCGAAAATCCGGCACTCGCGATTCACGATGCGGTGCTCGTCGAGGGCTCTCGCGACGACGTCGCGATCCTCACGGTCGCCGTCGGTAAGCCACCGGAGCTCGCCCGCTGGAATTTCGACGCGCTCGACGCATCGACCGCACACCGCGTCCAGCGCGAGATCGGCGGGCGCCTGCGGACGGCGGGGTTCGACGAAGGACGCCTCGCACTCGCGGAGCTCGTCGTCGCCGAGTTGATCGGCAACACGGTGCGGTACGCCCCAGGTCCGATCGACGTCTTCCTCGAGCGCGATCACGATATGCCGGTCGTCCACGTGCTCGACCGCGGCCCCGGGTTCGAATTCGCCGCCCGGCTGCCACCCGATATCTTCAGCGAGTCCGGTCGCGGCCTGTTTCTGATCTCGAGCCTCGCGGAGGACCTTCACGTGGTCCGCCGCCCCGACGGAGGCAGCCACGCCCGCGTCGTCTTGAAGTAAGAATGAGCCCGCGCGGGCTCATTTCGACGCTGGCTCGACGGTGGAGGCGTACGGTGCGGGTATGTCAATACGCCGCCATATTCTCTTTATAGCCGTCAGCGCGACGATCGGGCTCGGACTCGCGGTGCACGAGGCACCGCACGAACGGGCCTGGACCACCGCGCATACCGCCCGCGCGCTCCCCGTCCTTCGGTAGCGAGGCACGGCCGCACGTCCGGCGAAGGCCCGGGCGATGCGTACGGCTCCGTATCGCTGGTCTTTCTTGTTCGGCGTCGCGCTCGTTGCCGCGGCGGTCGGGAACGCATGCGTCGAATCGGTCTCGAACGCGGGCTACTTCGGCCCCGGGTACCACGACGACGATCACGCGAGCGTTTTGCCCGCGATCGCGGGCGGTTGCGCGCTGCTGCTGCAGATCGCGCTCGTTCGTATCGTGGCGCTCCTGCGTTCGCGTCCGGCCGGCGACGACTGGTTCGCTCGCACCGCGACGGATATCTCGCAACGCGGTCCGCTCCGCGACCTACCGATTCTTCTGATCGTTCAGTTCGTCGCGCTGTATGCGATGGAGGCGTGCGAATCGGTGCTCGCGAGCGGCCACCTTCCCGTCGGGATGGCGTGGCTCGGCGGTCCTGCGCTCTGTAGTATCGTCGCGCACGTCGCGCTGGGCGTGCTCTGCGCCGTGCTGTTCGCGCGTGCGATGCGCGCCTTCGTTGCCACGCTCGCGTCGCTCGTGCGACACGTCATTCGCCTCTGCATCGCGGTCGCGCCGCGCGCGGCCGCTCCATCGCGCCGCGCCCGCGCGTTCGTTTTACCTGCCGGCTCGCAGACGCCGAACGCCCGTCCCTTCGGCGGCCGCGCGCCGCCGGTACACGCCTCGCTCGTCCTCGTTTAGGTCGCGATCGCGTTCGGCGCAAGCTGCGCCGTGGAGGGGTGTGTGTTGTTCTCTCGTGTACGATTCGTACGAGTTTTTGCGTTTGTCGTGGCGGCATGTTCGCTCGTGACATCGGGTTCGTTTGGAGCGGCCAGTGCCGCGGAAGCGACGACGGGCAGTCTTGCCGGAACCGTCGTCGACGTATCCGGTCTTCCGCTCGCTAACGCGATCGTGACCGCGGCGTCGCCTTCGGCGCGCACGTCGGCACGCACCGACGCCAAGGGTGCGTTTTCGTTTCTCGGTCTGCCGCCCGATACGTATACGGTTTCGGCCGAACTCGCCGGTTACGAAGAAGGTGCGGATGCCGAAACCGTGCTACCCGGCCAAACGCGGCGCGTCGCTTTCCGTCTCGCGAAGGCGCTGCGGACGATCGGCGCGGTGCGCTCGGCAACCTCGTCGTACGTGCTCGGCAGCACGAGCGACACGTTCGTCGTCTCCGGCGATACGGCGCGCGCGCTCGCGCCGACCACGGCGTCGTCCGGACTCGCGCAGTATACCGAGGGTTCGGTCCAAGGCGCGATCGCGAACGTGCCCGGCGTCGATTTCGATGCCTTTGCGAACGCGATCTTACGAGGCGGAAAGGTAGGCGACGCGGTCTTCGACTACGATTCGATTCCGATTCCGCAGGGGCTGATCGCGGAGCCCGGCGGTAACGTCGATGGTGCGCAACTTCCGACGACCGGCGTCGCATCGACGACGACGACACTCGCCGGCTATACGAGCGAAGGCGACAACGCGCTCGGCGGCGTGATCGATCAAATCGCCGCGGTCGGCACGTATCCGAGCCACACGTCGATCGAACTCGCGGACGGAGCCGACGTGCGATATCAATTGGTTGACGTGGAGTATCTCGGAGCCTCGCCCGATCTGCGCTGGCGCTATGCCGTTGCGGGCCGCTCGAGTTCGCAATATCTCAGTTACGGCGACGGTCAGTCGTTTTATCCGGGCGAGGCCGCGACCTATGGAATCGCCCTGCAAAACAAAAGTACGTTTTCGGTCGAGGCGAACGTGCATTACGCGCTGACGCCGCACGACGATCTCTCCGCGCTCGCATTCGGCGGTCAGGCGAAATACGATCAATATGGTTCGCCATTTTCCGGCGAGACGATCGGCTTTTTGAACGGGACCGACGCGAACGGGAACGTCGTGCCGTATCCCGGCTACACGAACCAGTCGGCGCCCGTGACGTTCGCATCGGGAACGAAGGGTTCGTTCGACGCCTATAAGCTCCAGTGGACGCATACGGGCGGCCAATTGCTTTCGCGCGTACAGGTGTATTCGTCCGAGTTCGGATCGTCCGCGGGCGGACCGTTTTGGGACGAGAACGGTTTTCCGGACGGCGCGATCTCGCTGTTCGAAACATCGGTGCAACGCCAGTCCGGTATCAACTACGATGGTGACGGAGTCTTCGGTAATCATCGCATTCGTTTCGGGGCCGAGTATCGTACCAATACGTCGCAGCTCGATCAAATCGTCCCGACGGCGGACGAGTTCGTCACGTCGCAACCGACGCTACAATCGTACCTGACGTATCTCGGCGATACGTATCGCGCGTCCGATCGCCTCGAGCTCTCGGGAACCGTTCGTGCGTTCGACACGCTGATCAGACCGAGTACGGGCTACGCCTACGACGACGGCGCGATCGATCCGCATTTCGGAGCGTCGTATCGCTTGGGGAGCACGTTCGCTCTGCGCGCGACGTTCGATCACTCGACGGTCGCGCCGGCACCGCTCGAAGCGGATCGGAACGACTCGACCAACGTGGATGGCGAGGGTAACCCCGCACCGTTCGTCGCGCTGCAACCCGAAACGGCAAACGACTTCACGTACTCGTTCGAAACGACGGGCAAAACACAACTCCGCGCGACGTACTATCAAGAGTTCGAGAAGAACCTCATCGACGTGCTACCGTTCGATTTCAAGACCTCGATCTCGTCGGGCCTGAACCCGGCTGGCCTCGGCGTACCGACGAACGTGGGCGACCTGCGCGCGAGCGGCTTCGAATTGAACGTGAAGAACGGCGGCTTCGCGTTCAACGCGAACCTCGTGCGCGCGTACTCGTCGAGCGCGTCGCAGTTTGCGTACAACGATCTCAACGCTCCCGCGGTCGCCGCCGGCCAACTCTTTCCGGTGAGTTACGAGCCCGACTTTACGGCAGAACTCTCCTACGAGTTCTCGGCGTTTCACCACGGGCTCCGTTTTCGGCCGTCGCTCTCGTACCAGACCGGCTATCCCTACGGCAACGGGAAGGACGTCTGGATCTTCGATCCTACGACGAACAAACCGGAACTCGTCCCGAACGACAACTATTGGAACCCGGGCTACAACTATTACTTCCTAGAGAATCCGTCGATGCCGTTTAACGCATCGACGAATCCGTACATCGGCAACCTCGGCACGAACGAAGGCGCCAATCCGAACACGCTGCGCTCGCCCTCGCAGTTTCTCGTGAATCTCCATATGGAGGGCGACATCTCGAAACGCGCGACGATCGTCGTCGATATCGCGAACGTGTTCGGGCAGTTCGCGCCGACGGCGTACCAAGGAAATCCCTATCTGATCGGGCCGCCGGGATATGCCGGTGGAAACGCCACGTACGCCGCTTGCTACGCGCAGATTTTCGCGGGGAACGTTCCGTGCACGCTTCCGGCTCCGCCCGGTACCGTACCGTATTCGCTCGGCAACGGCGTGCCCACGAACGACGGCGTGCATGCGGTCGTTCCGTGGGCCTACGGGCGAGCTGGCTACGTTCCGCAATCCTACCCACTCGGTCGCAGCATCGAGCTTCGTTTGCGTTATCGAATGTGATCGTGCGTCGGGGGAAGGGCACGACGACATTGAGAACGAGTCGCATCGATGTCGCCGCGTATTCGTCTCATCTCGTTCGCGCTCTTTTCGCTCGCTGTCGTCGGATGCAAGACGAGTTCGCCACTCGCGGAACGCGAAGCCAAAGCGACGCTCGCGCGAACGCTCTTTACCGATTCCGCGCGCGTGCAAACCGTGACGTACGTATCGGGCCACGTTGCCTCGCAGCCGCTCGCGATCGATCAATTTCTCTTCGCGAAGCACTGGTCGACGTGCCCGAGTGCGGGCGGCGCGCTCGCGTCCGCCCCCGTGTGCACGCTCGACGACGAAGGCATGTCGTACGGTAAGACCAACGGTTGGTCGTCAGCGCCGAGCGACGCGTGCGACAAATGCACCGCCTGGACGATCCCGGTAGCGAGCGCGACGTTGAAGTCGGTCGATTCGATCGACGCGACCGACGGAAGCCACGCGACCGCGACGTACAGCTACGTCGTCGTGCCGAACGAGTTCGGAAAGAGCTTCGGCGAATGGACGGCGGGCCACGCGGTCGCCTGGTGTGGCCCGGATCCGGTCGCCGTCGGCGGGTGGGCTGGCTCGCACACGGCCACTGCCGCTTTCGTTAAGGGTTCCTCGGGCTGGCAACTAGCGAATCCGCCAGGCACGACGTTCGCCGCGAACTTCGCAAACGGCGCGGCCGTCGCGAAGCCCTGTGCGAGGTAGTTAGCCGCCGTCTCCGGGACGCGGGTCGCGATCGCTTTTAGCGGCGCCAACCGTGCCCGTAGTAGCCGTGCCCGTAGTACCCATGGCCATACCAGGGCCGACCGTAGTACCCGCGATAGCCGTAACGGTAGTAGCCGTAACCGTAGCCGTAGTACCGCGGTCCGTAATAGGGCGCATAATACGGCGGCGGCGCGTATCCGACGTAGTAGCCACCGGGGATGTATCCCGGAGCGCTCCCGTAGTAGAAGCCGAAGCGGGTCCACACGCCCCCGCGATACGCGTAACGGTAGTAACGGTGCGGCCCGAACCCGACGCCCACGCCGATGGCGAAGCTCGCAGCCTCGGCGGCCTGAGGAGCCGATGCCATGATTCCGCTCGACGGCTGCCCGGCATGCGTCGCATCCGTCACGATGACCGCCGTCGCAGCCGAGCCGGCGAACGCGGCAGCCGCGGCGAGGCGTGTGAGAAACATCCGAATCTTCATGTAAGGAGTATCCCCCGTCACGACTCCCCCGAAAAGAGGAGAAGGATTAGAAATGACGCCGCCATTGACGGCCGTTGACGCGCGGAGTATACTAGTCGTCTATGCCCCGAGGAATATAAACGAATTTTAGGGACCGGCCGAGCGTCGAGCCCTGTTTCTCTTTTAGAGCCCTCACCCCTCGCCCGCGAATTTCCCGCCGCGCAGCCGCCAGCCACCCCAACCTCCGCCACCAGAACCCGTGTCGCTCTTCGGAGCCCGCGAGTGCGGGCTCGGGGGCCATCGGGGGGCACGCCGCCCCGATCTCCAAGAAAGCAAATTTTGAATCTTCTCGATGTGAACAATTTCGATGCGATGCGCATCGGGCTCGCCAGCCCGGAGCAGATTCGCGCGTGGTCTTTCGGCGAAGTCAAGAAGCCGGAAACGATCAACTACCGCACGCTCAAGCCCGAGCGCGACGGTCTGTTCTGCGAGAAGATCTTCGGCCCCACCAAAGACTGGGAGTGCCACTGCGGCAAGTACAAGCGGATCCGCTTCAAGGGCATGATCTGCGACCGGTGCGGCGTGGAAATCACGCGCGCCAAGGTCCGCCGCGAGCGCATGGGCCACATCGAGCTCGCCACGCCCGTCACGCACATCTGGTATTTCAAGGGCGTGCCGTCGCGGATCGGTATCCTCCTCGACATGTCGCCCCGGCAGCTCGAGAAGGTCATCTATTTCGCGGCCTACATCACGATCGACCCGGGCAACACGACGCTCACGAAGCGGGAGATCCTCACCGAGCAAAAGTATCGCGAGAGCCGCGAGAAGTTCGGCAACGGCTTCAAGGCCGGTATGGGCGCGGAAGCGATCCGCGAACTGCTCCGCGACCTCAACCTCCGCAAGCTCC
>Ga0116226_10003314_pt1 | contig 14211 bp, 8 predicted proteins | sample S1TSphfallax_FD_89692 | JGI IMG/M metagenome (GOLD analysis project Ga0116226, IMG submission 89692) | Host-associated microbial communities from peat moss isolated from Minnesota, USA - S1T2_Fa - Sphagnum fallax MG | ecosystem: Host-associated > Plants > Peat moss > Unclassified | place: USA...
CGAGCTCGACGCCTACATCGGCAAGCTCGAATCCGACATGCGCGAGGCCGCCAAGAAGTTCGAGTTCGAGAAAGCAGCCAAGCTCCGCGACACCGTCAAGGAACTCCGCACCAAGGAGTTTCTCTTCTCCTGATCCTGCTACCCTATTGCCGTGAAGCTCCTTCGCCTCCTCATCTTGCTGCTCATCGCGGCACCCCTGGCCGTAGCCATCAACCGAGCCACCATCCCCTCCGGCAACACCTCCGCCACGCACTTCGACGCCCTCATCGTCCTCGGCAATCCCACCACCGAAAAGGGCAACCCGTCCGCCGGCCAGCGCGAACGCGTCCTCGAGGCCGTCCGCGAGTACAAGGCGGGCGTCGCCCCCGCCATCATCATGACCGGCGGCGCCGCCCACACCCGGTTCGTCGAGGCCGAAAGCATGGCGGCACTCGCGGAAAAACAAGGCGTCGCGGCGTCGGCGATCATCAAGGAACCCCAGGCGCTCAACACCATCCAGAACCTCTACTACTCCGAGCAGATCATGCGCCAGCACGGCTGGACCTCCGCCGAGATCATCAGTTCGCCCGACCACCTCGGCCGCGCCGCTTTGATCGTCCAGGCCCTTGCCCGGTCGCAGCCCGCGACCGCCATCCAATGGCGCACCCACGCCTCGCTCTGGCCGCGGGAGTACAGCCTCCTGCAGCGCGCGCTCAACACCTCCGTCGAGGCCACGCGCTGCCTGCAGCTTCGCATCTTTGGCTTCCCCCACTCCACCTTCCTCCCCTAGCCGCGAAACAGGGTGCCCCACGTCTCGATTCTGAGACGTGGGGCTCCGCGACGGAAGCCATATACAATCGCTCTGCGAAAGAGAGGCCCCGAATGATCATCGTCAACGACGAATACGTCACCCTCGACACACCCGACGGCCCCATGCGCACCCACATCGTCCGCCCGGCCGCGCCCGGCCGCTACCCCGGCGTCATCTTCTACTCGGAGATCTTCCAGATCACCGCGCCCATCCGCCGCACCGCCGCCATGCTAGCCGGCCACGGCTACATCGTCGCCATGCCCGAGATCTACCACGAGTTCGAGGCCCCCGGCACCGTCTTCGCCTACGATCAGGCGGGCTCGGACCGCGGCAACTTCCTGAAGACCGCCAAGAAGCTCGTCAGCTACGACACCGACGCCCGCGCCGTCCTCGACCACCTCGCCGCCCGCGCGGATTGCACCGGCAAACTCGGCGCACTGGGCATCTGCATTGGCGGCCACCTCGCCTTCCGCGCCGCCATGAACCCGGATGTCCTCGCCACCGCCTGCTTCTACGCGACCGACATCCACAAGGGCTCGCTCGGCGCGGGCATGAACGACGACTCACTCGAACGCGCCAAAGACATCCACGGCGAACTCCTCATGATCTGGGGCCGTCAGGACCCGCACATCGCGCTCGAAGGCCGCATGAAGGTCCTCGCCCGCCTGAACGAGCTCGGCACCCGCCTGAGCTGGCACGAGGTCAATGGCGCCCATGCCTTCATGCGCGACGAAGGCATCCGCTACGACCCGGAGCTCGCCTACTCCCTCTACGGCCTCGTCTTCGACTTCTTCCACAGGAAGCTCGGAGAAGGCGACCTCGCCGCGAACGCACCGTCTAGCACCGAGACCCGCCACTAGCCAAGTCAACCCGTCCTCTCCCGCTAGCGTACCGAGAAGAAGACAAACGAGTCCGCCGGAATGCTCACCTTCAAGGTGCCTGGGCTCGCGACTCCATCCATCGTCGCGGTACCTCCGTCTGCCGGAGCAAGCGGCTGAAACCGGCGGCAACCAGCGAGTGCGGTGTCGGCAATCGGAATCGTCAGTGTCCGCGCCTCCGGCTTCTTGTTCACGGCAACCAGCACTGACTCCTCCGTCTGCCCGGCACCGCATCCGTCGAGACTTGCGGTGCGGAGGAACACGAAGGCTGTATCGTCGGCAAAGAGGTCCTGCTGCGGCGCGCCCCGAAGCACCGGATGACTCTTCCGCGCTGCGAGCAGCCCCGAAGTCCAGGCGAATGTGGCTTGCTGGTCTGGTGTTCGGCTCGCCGGATCGAAGGCCGAGGGCTGGTGCTCGGCTGGAAAGCCGCCCGGAAAGTCCCGACGGTTGTCCGGGTCCGCGCCGCCAGCCATGGCGATCTCGTCGCCGGAGTAGAGCTCGGCTGCGCCGCGCAGCGTGGCCATCAGCCCAAGCGCCTCGCGCAACCGCGGCAACGAACCGCCAGCCTCGGTCAGGAAACGCGTCGTGTCGTGGTTGCCGAAGAACTGGATGAGATTCTCAGGATGCGGATAGAGCGCGTCCTGGCGCAGCACGGAGGCTAGATCCGTCATCGGGTGGTCATGCGCGAGGACGTTGCGGAGGGCGAAGTAGGTGGGAAAGTCGAAGGGCGTGTCGAGACCAGTGTCTATGGTGCCGTCGGGGCCCGCGTGGGTGCGGCCGCCAGCGAAGAACGAGGTCACGATGGGGTCTGGGTTGAAGACTTCGCCGACTGTGGTCAGGTTGGGATACGCCTTGTGCAACGCGGCATGGAAGTCTTGCCAGAAGGCGCGGCCGACGTAGGGAAACGTGTCGATCCGAATCGCATCGATCTGCGCGGTCTCGACCCACCAGAGCGCATTTTGTATCAGGTACCGCGAGACCAGGGGATTCTCCTGGTTCATATCGGGCATGGAATCGACGAACCAGCCGTGGGTCAGGTCGCGAGAACTCGCCGGGGTGGCGTGCGGATCCACGAGGGTGTTGAAGTCCCCGAACGAGCGCGTGTGGTTCGCGACCGTCCCGTGGAACCAATTGGGGGCGGGCGGATCGGCGATCCAGACGTGCTGCACGCCGATGTGGTTCGGGACGAGGTCGATGATGAGCTTCAGCCCACGCTCGTGGAGGGCGGCGGAGAGATGGCGGTACTCGTCGAGGGTGCCGAAGTGCTGGTCGGTTTGGTAGAGGTCGGTGGCGGCGTAGCCGTGGTAAGACTCTGGCATCGCGCCGTTGTCGTAGACGGGCGTGGTCCACAGCGCCGTGACGCCGAGCGAGGTGAGGTAGTCGAGGTGCTGTTCGATGCCGGCGAAATCGCCGCCGTGCCAGGCGCGGGGCCTGGCAAGGTCGTAGTCGTTGGGATCGCTCGCCGGGCGGTCGTTCGCGGGGTTGCCGTCGGCGAAGCGGTCGGTCATGACCAGGTAGATCACATCGGCGGGTGAAAATCCTCTGTGCGCCTCGGCGGGTTCCGTCCGGGGGCGGAGTTCGTAGTCGCGCGTCGCTTTGCCCTGCGGGGATGCTGCGGTGATGCGGACGGTCTGCGCTGAGGCGGTTGCGGTGTCGAGCCAGAGAAAGGCCCAATGGCCGTTCGGGGATGTCTGGGAGTGGTCGATGCGGACGCCGTGGGCTTCGAGCGTGAACGCGGCTTGGTCGAGGCCGGTGCCGTGGAGCAGAAGCATCGGGCTGGGTAACTGGACGTACCACTCCGGCGGGTCGATGCCGGTGATGGTGGGGGCCGTCTGTGCATGGAGCGCGCACGTGAGAGCGAACAACGCGGCAGTGCGAACGAAAACGAATGCCTTCTTCATAAAAGAATCCTTGTGGATGCACGGAGCTTTAGGAGTCTGCTCAAATGCCCTACCTTGCTTGAGGACGAGGCAGTAAGTCCGCTTTGTTTAGGTCCCGTCTGCGATGCGCTTTCAATGGGGTTTACACGATGAGTTACGATTCCGCTCCCTGTTCTTATCGGTTAACGCACTCCGAGGGGCGATCCTGCCCGGATTTCTCTGAGGAAGGGTGCGAGTAGAAGATCCCCCGCGGGTGTGGATCAAGATCGACCGGTGATCTACACCCGCAGAAGCATGACGACCCTCTGCTAGAAGGTGAACCGAAGCGCGGCCTGCAGCTCGCGCTCCGAGTGCTGCCGGGTAGAGTTGATGAGGCCGAAGTTTCCGTCGTTATAGCCAGAGTCCGGGTTGGTGAACTGCGGGTGGTTGAGCAGGTTGTAGCCCTCGAAGCGAAGCTGTCCGACGACCCTCTCGCCGATTGGAATATTCTTGAAGAGCGATGCCGTCAGCGAGTTGTATCCGGGGCCGTGGAAGGTGTTCCTTTCGAGCGTTCCAGGCCGGGTGTAGATGCCTGCCGGTCCGAGCGCGCTTGCCGTCGTCACCGGCGGCGGCGCAAACGCTGCGCCGTTGAACCAGTCGAAGCCGCCGCGCGCGGTGTCGCGGACCAGTTCGCCGTTCTTCGCCGGGCCGACAAGGTCCGGCCGGTCGCTGGGGCCGCTTGAATTGATCGGGTTTATGGTGATGTTGTACGGTGTCCCGCTGCCGGCTACCCAGAAGGGGTTGATCTGCCATCCGCCGATCGCGTAGTCTACCGCCTTCGAGGCGTTGCCCGCGAACTGCCGCCCCTTCCCGAAGGGAAGCTCATACAGCATGGAAACGGTGATGGCCTGCGGCTGGTCGTTGTCCGTGTTGCCGTGGTTCGCCGAGAAGAGTGGCCCATTGGGGGACATCAGGATCGTCGAACCGCCGGTCTGCGAGTACGCGCCGGTGGCGTTGTCGAGCGCGTGGCTCCAGGTGTAGGCCACCGTTGTCTGTAGCCCGTGCGCCATGTTGCGGTTCAGCCGCGCCTGCAACCCGTTGTAGTGAAAGGTGCCGTTGTTGGTGTTCACCGTTACGCCGAGCCCCTGCGCGCCGAAGAACTTTGCACCAGTCACAAGCTGCGGGCTGGTGTAAGAGTACGTGTTGGTCTCGTGGTCCGCCTTGGCTCCGACGTACGCGAGATCGAAGACGGTGTTCTGCCCGAACTGCCGCTCCAGTTGCAGGTTGTACTCCTGGATCATCGAGGTGGGGTCCTTCTTCGCGTAGGAGATGACGCTGACGTTCGTCGGGTCGGCCTCGATCGCCGTCGAGGCGAAGGTGGGCAGCGGCAGCGCACCCGTCGCAGCCGTGTTCAGGTTGGTGTTGTTTGGAGCCTCGCCCGTGAAGTTGATGCGGTACCCGCTGTACGCGGAGTAAGAAGCCGTCCCATTGAACTCCGGGTTGTTGCTCAACACGTTGCCGATGCCGCCGCGCACCTGGTAGTAGAAGATGCCGTACCCGCCGCGCAGAATGTCGGTATGCTTGCCCGTCAGGTCATACGCAAAGCCGATCCGCGGCGCGAAGTTGTTGTAGTTGGTGTCGATCAGCGACGCCGAGTTGCCGTTCGCTCCCGCCCGTAGCAGGGTCCCGGTCGTCAGGTCGAAGTTCGACTGGTAGTTGTTGTTCTCCACCGGGTAGGTATAGAGGTCGTAGCGCAGGCCGAGATTCAGCACCAGCCGTTCATTCACCTTCCAGTCGTCCTGGGCGAAGTAGCCGGTCTCCCAGCTATGCGTGTGGAAGTATCCGCTGACGTTCGAGACCGAGTAGTTGTCGACGAAACCGGCCACCAGTTCCGATGCCTCGTATCCGGTAAAGTCGCCCGTGCCGGGCCCGATGAAGAAGTATCCCTTGGCATCGTTGCCCTGGAAGAAGTCCACCTCGCGGCGGATGATGTTGGCTCCGAACTTGAAGGTGTGCGGCCCATGCGACCAGGAGACCGCGTCGACATACTGGTAGGTGTTCTGCGGCACCTCGTAGGGGCCGCCATCGCCGGTATAGCTGAGTTCGCTGTTGTAGCCGCCGATCAGCGCCCCCCCGCCCAGCAGCGAACTGCGGTTCGCGTTCACAATGCCCAGGTTCGCCGAGAAGGCGTCGCCCTGAAATGGATTGATGTAGCCATAAAGCGGCCGGCTGTAGCCGAAGCGGAACTCGTTGACAATGCTCGGCGAGAAGATGTGGGTCTCGCCGATGACGAAGCCGCGGGGGTGGTTGACGTTGCTTCCGGCGGCGAAGCCGGACGGGGTGCCGACGACGCTGACCGTCTTCAGGAAGATGTCCTGGCCATAGCTGTAGCGGCCGAAGAGCGTGTCCTTCTTGGTCGCCAGCCAGTCCAGCCGCACGTCGAAGTCGTTGAAGTTGCGGATCTCGTTCTGAACGTTGACGTAGTTGTTTTCAATGGTGGTCGCGGTGCCGGTATTGGGCAGCGGGAAGACGTTCAGGTACTTGATCGCCGCGGCGTTCTGCCGACCCGGATCGATCACGTTCGGCTGGCCGTTATAGTCCCACTGCTTGCAGGTGGTGGGGTCGAAGATCGCACCACTGCCGCCGTTGGCGGTCGTCAATGCGCCGCCTGCGGCGACGACGTTGCCGTTTGCCAGCGTGACGCTGTTGCACCCGGAGTAGCTCGGGTTCGGCAGCGTCGTCAACCCCGTGCCGATCAGGTCGCTGAAGTCGCCCGTGCGCATCTTCGCCGTCGGCACCGTGTTGAACGCTGGGCTGTCGGGCTGCTTCTGCCGCGTGGCCTGGTAGTCGCCGAAGATGAAGAGCTTGTCCCTCTTGATTGGTCCACCCAGCGTGCCGCCGAACTGGTTCTTCTGGAACGGAGGCACCGGCGACGTAGGCGAGAAGTAGTTCGGGTTCGCATCCACGACGCCGTTGCGGAGGAACCAGAAGGCAGACCCGTGAATGTTGTTCGTCCCGGACTTGATGGTCGCCTGCACCACGCCGCCGCCTGCCCGGCCAAACTCCGCCGCCGCGTTCGAGGTGTTCACGCGAAACTCCTGCATCGCCTCGACCGGCGGAAAGAACGTCAGCGCGTTGGCCAGGGACTCGTTGTTGTCCACGCCGTCCAGAATGTAGTTGTTGGCCTCGGGCGGCAGCCCGTTGACGGAAAGAGCCCCGCCGCCCGTCTCGCTGTTGCGGAAGGTCTCGGCATTGCCGTTCACGCCACTGGCGACGCTGCCGTACGCGCCCTTGGTCACGCCGGGCGAGAGCAGCGCAAGTTGCGTGAAGTTGCGTCCGTTCAACGGAATCTCCGAGAGCTGCCGCCCTTCCACCACCTCGCCCAGCGAGGACGTCTCGCTCTCGACCAGCGGGGCCGCCGAGGTCACCTCCACCGACTCCGTCGCCGCGCCCGCCTTCAACACAAAGTTCACCGACTTCACCTGCGAGACCTGGATGTCGAAGTTCACCGTCTCCTGCGAAAATCCGGTCGCGACCACCGCCGCTTTGTAGCTGCCCCGCACCAGCGAAAGGACCGCCCAGTTACCCTGGCCGTCCGAGACGGCCGAACTGACGGAGCCGGAGTCCGTGTTGGTCAGCGTGATGGTCGCACCGGCAATCGCCGCGCCGGTGGCGTCCTGTACCGTGCCCTGAACGCGCCCGGTGTCGGTCTGCGCCTCGAGTCGCCCCCCAGCCAACAGCGTCAAGAACAGGATGAAACGGGAGATCGCGGCCCAGTTACGACTGTGGGCCCGTCTCCCTAATAATATGGTTTGCTTCGTCATGGTGGTTCCTCCAGAAAGCGATGCGTTGAGTCTGTTATCGGGTCATCGCTGGGCCCGAATCCAGGCAGCGCCGCGATGTGCGCTCTTCCGTGCACGAGAAAGAAACATGGCAGGCGCAAGCAGTGTCAATCCACCGGGTATCCATCCCCGATCAACATTTCATCTACAGAAAAACCGTTATGGAGCTTGTATTTACGCCATCAAATCTCCAGTGGAAACTCTTCGGCCGTCGCCGGGAAAAGAGAATCAACAGCTCTCCGGAGTTAGAATCTCGCACGTGAAACAACCCAATCCAACCCGCGCCACGGTACGTTACCAGTTCGGCGTCTTCGAGGCCGATCTCGAGACCGGCGAGCTGCGTCGCTCCGGCGTGCGGGTGCGGATTCAGACCCAGCCCTTCAAGGTTCTGGCGGCCCTCCTCGAGCAGCCTGGAACCGTGGTCACCCGCGAAGAACTACAGCACCGCCTGTGGAGCGAGGACACCACCGTCGACTACGACCATGGCCTCGGCATCGCAGTCAATAAGCTGCGCGAGGCGCTCGGCGACTCCGCCGACAATCCGCGCTTCGTCGAGACACTCGCCCGTCGCGGCTACCGCTTTCTCGCACCCGTGAGTACCGTGTCCCTCGTGCCGCCAGGTAACCTCCCGGTGGTTCCCGCCCCGCCCGCACTTGCCGAAAGCGCGGCCATCGATGGATCCCCCGCGCCGCGGGAAGACCTCCCCCTGGCCGACCCCACGAAAGACCCCGAAAAAACTCGCCCAAGGTCTCTCGCGATCTCTGCCGCCACCGCCTCCGTCACTCTGGCGGCGTTGATTCTGTTTGCCTTATGGATTCGACCCGAGGACCGAAGGCCGTATGCCATCACCCAGGTGACCTTCTCCAACCGCGTCATGAACAACCAGATTGAGGTCCGCAGCGTCTCGGCCCCCGTCTCGGACGGATCCAGGATCTATTTCATCAACATGGAAAATGGGACTCCGGCGTTGACCGAGGCCCTCATCGCCAATGGCGAGATGCGCAGCCTGCCCCTGCCCGACAGCCTGCCCTCTCCGCTCATTCTCTCCATTTCGCCCGATGGATCCTCCCTGCTCGTCCGCAATCACCAGTTGCCCAATGCCGAGGAGCCTATCTGGATCGTCGAGAGCTTGAGCGGCAACGCGCGCCGCGTCCCCGCCATCCTTGGCCACGACGCCGTCTGGATGCCCGACGGCAGACACCTGCTGGTAGCTACCGGCAACTCTCTCCAGGAGCTCACCGCCGACGGTGCCGATGCACATAAGGTCGCCAGCCTCCCCGGGCCAGCCTTCTGGCCCCGATGGGCCCCGGATGGCTCCCGCCTCCGGCTTACCGTTTGGAACGGCGAATCCCGAACCACCGAGCTCTGGGAAATGGACTCCAGCTTTCGCCACCCACGGCCGCTTCTACCCGGCTGGTCCAATCCCGCCTCCGAGTGCTGCGGAAGCTGGACCGCGGATGGCGCCTTTTATGTCTTCCAGTCCATGCACTCCGGCCACACCGACATCTGGAAGATCCAAGAGCGGCCCTGGTACGTGCACGACTGGTTCCCGCGAGAGCAGCACCCTCTTCAGGTGACCGGCGGCCCGCTCGACTTCGAGGCCCCGGTCGGTGCCGCCCCTTCCACTCCCGGGCAGTCTCACCAGATCTTCTTCGTTGGCGACAACCCCCAGATCGAGCTCCTCGAAGCCGGGCCGGACGGAACCGGCTTCACCTCACCCCCTCTCGGCCTAAAGGCCGCCGCCTTTACCGAGTACTCCCCGGACGGCCGACACCTCGCCTGGCTCAACGCCTCCGATGGTTCCCTTTGGACTGGCCGCATCGCCGAGGCCGCCAGCACCGCGGCAGCCCGAACCGCCGGAACTACTGGTTCAGCCGGAGCTAACGGAACCGCCGAGGCTAACGGAACCGCGGGAGCCACTGGAACCGACCGGATCGAACTGATCAGCCCGCCCACCCGAACCTTCAATATGACGTGGTCTCCCGATGGCCGCCAGCTTGCCGTCATGGCCTCCGCGCCGGGTTCTCCCTGGAAGATCTATCTCGTCGACGCCGAAGGCGGACAGCCGCAGATGCTCCTCGACGAACACCGCAACGAGGCCGATCCAACCTGGTCGCCCGACGGAAAGACCATCGTCTTCGGCAGACTGCCCGACCGCATGGACAGCGAGCGGATGCCCAAAGCCATCTATCAGGTCGACGTCGCCACCCGCAAGGTCACCGAGATTCCCGGTTCGCAGGGCCTCTTCAGTCCGAGAATCTCGCCGGACGGCCGATACATCGCCGCCGTTCGCCTTGACCAGCGGGCTCTCCTTCTATTTGACCGGAGCTCACAGCGCTGGTCCACCCTCTCCACCCTCGGCATCGGCGACCCGATCTGGTCGCACAATGGTACGTATCTCTATTTTCAGGACTTCCTCGGCACCGGCAAGCCGATCTACAGGGTCGCCATTCCAAGCGGCAAGACAGAACTGGTCTCCACCATCGACTCTCTCCGCACCATGCCCGTCATCGACTACCGCCTCATCGCCCTCGCCCCGGGGGACCGCCCCGTCGTCAGCGCCCGAACCTCAAATGTAAATCTTTACTCCATCCATCTCGATTGACAATTCCACCGCCCTGCCGCGACCCCGAGATCCGCCAACAAATCCGTCCATTCTTACAACGGAAGACCCTATACTGCGAGAGAAAGCGTATGCGGATCCGTCTTCCTCCGCGACGTTCTATCCCAATCCGAGGCCCATCCCAGGCGATGAAAGCCTTACCCCAAGGCAGCTCCTCCCCCAACAGGGACCGGGGCAGAGGCAGGAACAGCAGCACTCCCAAAGTCGCGTCCAAAGCCGCAGCCAAAGTCCCAGCCAAGGTCGCAACCAAAGTCGCAGCCAAAGTCGACATCCGCGACGTCGCCGTCCGTGCGCGTGTCTCCATCGCCACAGTCTCGCGCACCATCAACCATGTCCCTACCGTCAACCCGACCCTCGCGGCCCGCGTCTGGAAGGCCGTCGGCGAACTGAATTACTTCCCCAACACTCAGGCCCGCGCACTCGTCTCCGGCAAGAGCATGTTGCTTGGACTCATCGTCTCCGAGATCACAAACCCCTTCTTCCCCGAACTCATCCACGAGTTCGAGCAGGTTGCCATCGCCCGCGGATACGAGATACTCATCGGCTCCACAAACTACGAACCCAAGACCATGGAACGCTGCGCGCGACGAATGCTCGAGCGCAAGGTGGACGGCGTCGCCATCATGACCTTCGGTGTCGAGGAGTTCGTCCTCGACCGCTTCGTCGCCGAGGACATCCCCATCGTGTTTATCGAGTCCGCATCCCGCCAGTCGCATGGTGACACGCTCGTCGTCGACTACCGCGCCGGAATCCGCGAAGGTGTCCAGCACCTCGCTGCCCTCGGACACCGCGCGGTCGGCTTTATCACCGGCCCGCTCCGCCTGCACTCCGCCGAACTCCGCCGCGCCGCATTCATCGACTCCATCCGTGACGCCGGACTCGTCGTCAACCCTGCCTGGATCATTGAAGGCGACCACACCCTCGACGGCGGACGCGACGCGATGAAGACCATCCTCGCGCTTCGTCGCTGGCCCTCCGCTGTCATGTGCTCCAACGACGTCACCGCTATCGGCGTCCAGCACGCGCTCTTCGAAGCCAACCTCAAGATCCCCGACGACTTCTCCCTCATCGGCTTCGACGACGTCCGCCTCGCCGAATACACCATTCCGCCCCTCACCACCGTGCGCATGTCCTGCAAGCAACTCGCGCAGGCGGCCGTCGCCAGCCTCATCGCCGACATGCAGCCTTCCACTCGTGGCACGAAACCACCGCGCAAGACCAGAGTCGAGACCCGGCTCATTGTCCGCCAGACCACCGGCCCGCCCCGCGTCCCGTAGATCTCTCCCGCACCAAGCCAGGACCAGCCAGCCGAACCCGCAGCCCATCTCCGTTGTCCGAAGCAGCAGCGGGCTTCAGCCCCGGCCGTCCGCTGGTTACGGGTTGTTTCTTTCGAGTTTCCCTCAGCCAGCGCCGCATTTCGGTTTTCCACGCTCCACCAAGCGTGTATCATCCCCCTATTCACCGCCAGACGTGATCGACCGGGCCATACGCCCTAAGAAAAAAGCCAGGAAAGAGCCCAGGAAAAAGATAGTCCGGCGAACACGGGCCTTTGCACTCTTCCTTTCTGTCCGCATCCGAGCAGCACGCGACCGAAGGAGCTTCCCATGCCCCACTTGTCTTCGCACCACTTTCTGCCGCACATTCAGTCGAGACACGCCATAACCTCTTCCCGGCGTCGCCCGGCATCCCTCCCATTAGCCCAATACTTCAGGGCCATCCGGCGAGCCGCCTTCAACACCCGGAGATGCCTCGCCATGAGCGGTCTCCTGCTCGCGGTCTCCATCGAGTTCTGCGGCTGCGACTCGGTTCCTGACTGCGCCCGCGTGCGCCACACCCGGATCTTCTCCCTGCCCTGGGTCGAACTGCTCCCGCAATGCTCACAGTGCCTCACTGCCAGCGAGGTCACCCGGCTTGATCACCGCCGTCAGACCGAACAAGAACGCACCAGCGGCCTCGGACTGCCCGATAACTTTGCCAGTGACCGAACCGTCGAACAGATCCTGCGCGGCGAGATGGAGCCCTCTTTCGACAACACCATTTTGCCCGCTGACGATCCATCGCACCCCCACCTCCTTGGTCGCAGCCGTATCGTCGAAGCGAGCGCACGCCTGGCCGAACCTCGTCCCATCCCCTGGTCGATCCCCGAGTCGGTCTTCTTCGTCTACAAGGGCGTGTCGGCCGGCGGCGAAACCTCGCAGCGGACGCCCGCGGGAACCGCATTTGTCGTCAGCGTTCCAGCGCCGCGTCGCGGCTTTGTACGCTTTCTCGTCACCGCACGCCATGTCGTCGACCCCAGGTGGGCAAACTGCGCCGAACCAGACCCGACCTCCATAGAGGTTCGCTTCAACCGCCGCTCCGGCGGCGTGGGTTACGAGACGATCGCCCTCCAATCCGACGGCCGCCGGCGATTCCTGGCCCCGGCGGACACGACCGCCGACCTCGCCATTATCCCGCTCGACCAGGCTTTGGGCCGCCGGCTCGAAGAGTACAAGTTCATCGACACACCGTTCCGCCTGCTTCCCTCCGGCCGCGAAAGGCTGCTCCTCCGTCCCGGCCTGCCCGTTGTCACCGCCCGGCTCCCGCAGATACCCTCCGATGAGCCTGACACCTACCCGGTCTTCGACGCGGGCACCCTAGCAACCATGCCCGCCACCTCCATCGACGTGCAATGCGGCCAGCCAGGCGATCCCCCGCGCGACACCCTGCCTCCGACAAAGCCCCTTCACGTCTGGTTCATTGATGGCGGCATCCCCCGCGGAGTCAGCGGCTCCCCGGTATACACCCGTCTCGCCCGTGCCGAGGGCGTAGCTGAGGCAACCGTCCTCCTTGGCGTCCAGTCCGTCACCTGGCCCGACAAAGGCATCGTCGGCATCACTCCATCCTCCGTCCTTGCCGATCTCATCCAGTCCGCGCTCCAACAGCACAGCCTCAGCATGACCCTCCATCACGCCCCAGACTCCAAACAAACCGGGAGCCTCACCTCGCTATACTGAACTCCTGATGCTCCGCCTGCGCCCTCTCGCCGCACTCGCCTTCGCCGCCGCGCAGACGATCCCCATAGCCGCCCAGGCCGCACCCCAAGCCCCCACCACACAGGCCGCTCCCACCTCCGTCACCACCATCACCACCCGCTCCACCCTTGTCCTCGTCCCCGCACTCGTCCGCACCAAGTCCGGGGCGATGGTCTACACCCTCGGCGCAAAGGACTTCAGCCTCACCGACAACGGCGTCGAGCAGAAGCTGACCCTCGACGAAGAATCCGGCTCTCAGCCGCTCGCTATGGTCGTCCTGGTCGAGACCGGAGGCGAGGGAGGACGCCACCTTGACACCTACCGCACCCTGCCCACCATGCTCGACTCCATCGTCGGCGGCGTGCCGCACAAGGTCGCCGTCGTCAGCTTCGACAGCGAGCCCAACTTCGTCCAGAAGTTCACCACCCATCTCGACCGCGTCGACACCGCCCTCAGCAACCTCGACGCCGGCGACGACAAGGCGGCGATCCTCGACGCCATCGCCTTCTCGGTCGACCTGCTCAGCCGCCAGCCGCCGCAGTACCGCCGGGCTATCCTGCTGCTCAGCGAGACCATCGACCACGGCAGCCATACCCCCCTGGTCGAGGCGCTGCGAGCGATCGGCGACACCAACACGGTCATCTACAGCATCGCCTTCAACAGCACCCGCGCCGAGTCCAGCCACGAAGCCTCAAAGCTCTTCCAGCCCGACACCCCAGGCCCGCCCGGCGGATGCATGGCAAAAGACCCCGGCGCCGATCCCAACATCAGCGAAAACGAACTCGCCAAGGCCTTCGAGTGCCTGAACATTCTCATCCCGCCCATCCGGCTCGCCAAAATGGCCGTGCTCGCCGGAATCGGCGGCCTGCGCCGCAACACCCCCGAGACCGTCGCCCACCTCACCGGCGGCGAGTACTTCAAGTTCTCCACCACCAAGTCGCTCGAACGCGACCTCGGGACCATCTCGAACCACATTCCAAACCGCTACGTCCTCAGCTTCCACCCGCAGGACCCGCAGCCGGGCATCCACGCCCTCCAACTCACGCTCAAGGACTATCCCGACCTCAAGGTCACCGCCCGCGCCAGCTACTGGGTCCTTGGCGATATCCCTTCAGGCGATATCCGGCCAGATCCGCCGTCGTCGCCGCCCCCGAACAGGTAGAAGAGCAGATAATTATCCCCGATGGCAACGACACCGCACTCGCACC
>Ga0116226_10003315_pt1 | contig 14211 bp, 15 predicted proteins | sample S1TSphfallax_FD_89692 | JGI IMG/M metagenome (GOLD analysis project Ga0116226, IMG submission 89692) | Host-associated microbial communities from peat moss isolated from Minnesota, USA - S1T2_Fa - Sphagnum fallax MG | ecosystem: Host-associated > Plants > Peat moss > Unclassified | place: USA...
CGAACGCTGGGCCGACATCCTCGGGTTCACCGACTCGCGGGCGATCGGCGGCCACTCCGAGTGGGCCGAACGCGTGCATCCGGACGATCTGCCGGGGTGTCAGGCCGCGATGGCGAATCATCTCGAAGGGCGCTCGCCGGTCTACCGGGCTGAATACCGCCTGCGCACCGCCGACGGACGCTGGATTTGGGCCTTGGACCGCGGCAAGGTGGTCGAGCGCGACCACCAAGGTCGGCCCCTTCGCTTTGTCGGCGCCCAATCCGACATCACGGAACGCAAGGAATTCGAGGAGCGTATACGGCACAGCGAGGAGATCTCCATCCAGGTCAGCCGCCTCGCGCAGATCGGGGCGTGGGAGAAGAATGTCGTGACCGGGCGCATGATCTGGGCACCCGAGCTTTATCGGGTCTGCGAGGTCGAGCTAGGATACATTCCCTCGCAAGCCAAGATGGCCGACTTCTTTCCCGGCGACGGCGGCGGTGTCTTCGAGCGGGCCATGGCGCAGGCGGTCGTGGATGGCCAGCCGTTCGACTTCGAGTCTTCCTTCCGCTCCGCCCGCGGACGCCAGGGCTGGGTTCGGGTGATCGGGCAGGCCGAACTGCGGGATGGCGCGGCGGTCCGCATCTTCGGCGCGATCCAGGACATCACCGCCCGCCGTGAGGCGGAGCAGGCGCAGCAAAAGCTCGAATCCCAACTCCTCCAACTGCAGAAGATGGAGACGCTGGGCACGCTGGCCGGCGGCATTGCGCATGATTTCAACAATCTGCTGACCGGCATCATGGGCTATCAGGATCTGGCCCTGGAAGCCATGGCGGAAGCCGATCCCGCGCGGGCGTTGCTCGCGGAGGCGCGGAGCGCCAGCCTGCGCGCCCGCGATCTGGTCAGCCAGATTCTGTCGTTCAGCCGCCAATCCGACACCAGCGCCAAAGTGCCCGTGGATCTGGCCGGCGTGATCGCGGAAGTCTGCCGGCTGCTCCGTTCGACCGTCCCGACCACCATCCACATCGAGGTCGCGATCGCACCGGATTGCCGGCCGGTGCTCGGCAACGCCGCCAACCTCCACCAGATGTTGCTCAATCTGGGCACAAACGCAGCGCATGCGATGCCGGTCTCCGGTCACCTTCAGATTGTGCTGGCCCCCGCCCCCCTCCCCTCGGGTCTGTCGGTCGGCGACACCGCCCTGCCACCGGGAAATTACATGCGGGTCAGCGTGATCGACACCGGTCACGGCATCCCGGCCGAGATCCAGGACCGCATCTTCGAGCCCTTCTTCACCACCCGCGCCAACCGCCAGGGCACCGGGCTCGGCCTCGCCTTCGTCCAGGGGATCGTGCGGCGCCACGGCGGCCTGATCGACTTGATCAGCAGCCCGGGGCAAGGCACGCAATTCCACATCTATCTTCCCAGCATCGACGGCGTGGCCAAGCGTCCCGAGCAGCGCGCCGAGCCCACCCGGCGGGGCACCGGCGAAACCATCTATGTGGTCGACGATCAGGTCTTCGTCGCCCAGCTCATCCGCTCCGAAATCGAGAATTTCGGCTATCGCGCCGTCCTGTTCGGGGACCCGTTCGCCTGTCTGGAGGCCATGCGGCACAATCCGGGCGCCTGTTCGCTGCTCTTGACGGACCAAACGATGCCCGGCCTGACCGGAACCATGCTGGCGGAGCGGGTGCGGGAGTTCGCCCCGGACCTTCCGATCCTGATCATGTCGGGTTACTTCTCCGAAGTCTCAGCGCATGCCCTGAAGCAACTGGGCAACATCGCGCTGATTGCAAAACCGTTTACGATCGAGGAGCTCGCCCGGGAGCTCCATCGTCGCGTGCATCAGCCGACCGAGACAGCGGCGGCCGCCCGCTGAGTCCGCGCCGCTCTCGTCCGCGGCTCCTCCGACAGGGGCCGCTCCGAGCGAACGGGCCCGACCGGAGCGACCGCCTGTGATTTTTTGGGCGAAGCCGCCGGCACGGAGGCGCGCTCGTCCACGGCGACCGGGCCCCCCTCGCCGGCCCCGGAGCGATCGAGCATGCCGATCAACGCGCTCACGCCGAGCCGGACTTCCGATGCCTGGGTTTTGAGCTCGGCGCTCGAGGCGGCGGTCTGCTCGGCCAAGGCGGCGTTCGATTGGGTGATCTTGTCCATGCCGGCGACGGTCGTGTTGAGCTGGGTGATGCCGTCGCTCTGTTCCTGCGAAGTCCGGGCGATGCCGGTAATCATATCGTCCAGTTCCCGGATCCGGCCGACGATCGCCGTGAGCTTCTCCCCCACCCGGGCGCTCGCCGCCACCCCCACCTCGCTCTTGGCGCTCGAACTCGAGATCTTGTCAGCCGTCTCGCGGGCCGCCTGCGCCGAGCGTTGGGCGAGGGTCCGAACCTCGTCGGCCACCACGCCGAAGCCCATGCCGGCCGAGCCCGCGCGGGCCGCCTCCACGGCGGCGTTCAGCGCGAGGATGTTGGTTTGGAAAGCGATTTCGTCGATTGTCTTGATGATCTTGCCGATCTCCAGACTGGACGAACGGATCGCCGCCATCGCCTCCTGCATCTGGCCCATTTCGCTCGCGCCGGCTTCCGCCGTCTCGCGCGCCGCGACCGCCAGGCTCTTGGCGGACTGCGCGGCGCTGGAATTGCGGGTGGTGACGCTGGCCATTTCGTGCAGCGCGGCGCTGCTCTCCTCGAGGGCAGCCGCCTGGCGGGTCGCGCCCGCCGCCATGTCCTGACTGGCGTCGGCGACATGCGAAGCGGCGGCGTGGGAGCGGGTGGACTCCTCCGCCAACCGGCCGGCGACGCGGCGGATCGGCCCCGTGATACCGCGGCTGACGACCCAGGCGGCGCCGATCCCCAAAATGCAACCCAAGACCGAGCCGCCGAGGACCAGCGCTTCGTTGCGGCGCTGCTCCTCGCGGCTGCGCCGTTCGACCTCACCTTGGAAGCCGCGCACCGACTCCCGCACGCCGGAGAGTGCGGCGGTCGCTTTGGGCCCGATCCGATTCAAGCCGTCGATCGCCAACGCTTCGCATTGGTTCCGGAGCGCAACCCCGCGGTCGAATTGCGTGAACAGACCCGCGATGCCGCTGCGCAGGGAGGCTAACAGGGCGGCCTTGGCCGGGTCCTTCATCGACGCGTCCATTTTCTCGAGGTCTTTTTGATCCTGCTCGATCTTTTGCAACTGGCCGCGGGTCAACTCGAGGGCGGTACGGGCCGCGACCGCGTCGCTCGCCTGATCGTTGAGAAAGAAGGAGACGAGGGCGGCCTTGGCCTCGTACAGCGCCTTGAGCGCACTCGAAATCTTGAAGGCGGCGTTCATATCGCCCTGATCGCGGGCCGACGTCAGCAGCTTTTGGAGCCCCGTGTCGACGCCGTCGATCGCGGGAGCGAGCTGATCCTTCTGCAGCGCCGCAAGCGCATACTCGGCGTCGCGCAGATTTTGGTAGGTGGCGTCGTACCGGTCCAGTTCGGCCTTGGCGGCCACGATCTCCGACGCCCGCGAAGGATCGGTGATCAACCGTTGCGCCGACTGCAAATCGACCAGCAGCGCCTGCTTGGTCTGTTCGTAAATCGCCGCGCGGGCCGGCGTGGGTTCGGCCTTGAATTGGTTCGCCGCCAGCCGCAGTTGCAGGCTTGAGCCCTCCAGCGTGGCGGCCGCATTCGTCTCCACCGCGCTGCTGGCGTATTGCGCAAATTTTTGGCCGGCCGAGCCCAGGGCGAGGTAGGCCAGTGCGGCCACCGCGCCCATCAGCGCGAACACGACGACGAATCCCAGGGCGATTTTCCGGCCGATAGTCATAGGGGTAGAGAAAGCGGGAGGACGAGCGAAACCCGGCCCGGGCCCCGGAAGGGGGTCAGCTCTCGATGTTGAACCGGATCGGAATCGTCACGTGCAGGGCCACCGACGCGCCGTCGCGCTGCGCCGGCTTGAACTTCCACTGTTTGATCGCCGCGAGCGCCGGCGAGGCGAAGTCGTCGGCGCTGGCATGGAGGACTTTCGGGTTCTCGACGTTCCCCTTCGCGTCGATGACACAGCTGACCATCACGACGCCGGAGACGTGTTGGCGGCGCATCTCGGACGGATAATCGGGGGGCACGGTCCGCACGGGAACGGGCGGCTCGAGTTTGACTTCGGCCCGGGCGGGCGTGAACGCCACCGCCAGGACGAACAGGAGGGGGAGCAGGGCGCGGAGCGAGCGAAGGAGTGGATTCATGGCCGTATGAGGGTACTCGGCTCCGGCCGGGATAAGTTTAATGAAAATCGTCATCACCGCGCCTGCTGCGTTCCGGGCGGCCCGGGCCGCGGGCCGGCGCTTCCACTCCCCGCGCGATGCCGCTCAAGCCTCCTGGAGGAGGCTGAGGACCGTCGCCGATGAACCGCCCGATTGGGCCGACAGCGCCGCATCCGGCTGCCCCGCGATGGAGTAGGCCGCGTACTGGGACGCCGCCTGCCCTTCGTCGGTCGACGCCAGCATCGAGGCGAGATTGTCGGCGCCCAGTTGCACGGCCGAGGCCGCGACGTCGATCTTCGACTGCGCGTCCCCCATCGCCGCCGTCGCCGTCGTCACCTGCTGCAGGGCGGCGTCGACCGTGGCCGACGTATCGGCCGAGCCGGCGACGGTCGTGAAATCGCCCGAGTCGTCCTGCGTGATCAGGCTGGCGATCGCCCCCTGCTGCAGATCGACGCCGGCGACCGTGACAGCCGGCGCGTCGGCGAGGCCGGTGTCCACCGTGACGCCCGCGCTGGCCGGCCCGAACAGAGCCTGCCCCTCGAAGGATGCCTCCGGCGCATCCACCCCGGTCGAGCCCCCGATCTGAGCGGTCGAGCCCCCGACGAGGGCGCGCAACTCCGTCTGCAGATTGGCAAACTGGGTCGCGTCGGCCGCCGTGGTCGAACCCGCGAGAGCCTTCATTTGCGTGAGCAGCTCCTGCATCTGGCTCAGGTAGCCGGTCGCGGTCTGCGTGTAGGACGCCGCGGTCTGCAGTCCGGCCGCGGTGGCCTGCGTGGTGCCGGAAGTCAGGTCCGAGCTGGGAAAGATGCTGGATGCGTCCGCCGTCGCCGTGGCCGGAGCGCCGCCGGTCGTGGCGAGCAGGGAGAGCAACGCGTTGCTCATGGCCTGCTGGTTCTGGAGGGTGCCCAGCGCGGCCGAGCTGGCGTAAGTGGGAGTGGAGGCGATGTTCATGCGGGAGGAATTTTGGCGAGACGAAGCGTGGCGGAGAGGGAGGGAACGGCGCCGGGCTGGAGCGCCGCGGCCTGATTGTTGGCGACGATATCCGAGTGGACCTCCTTGCGGAAGATCGGGATCTCGCGGGGCGCCTCGATGCCGATCTTGACGATGTCGCCGTCGATCCGGTTGATCCGGATTTCGATCGAATCGCCGATCAGGATCGCCTCGTTGATCTTGCGGGAGAGGACGAGCATGGCGGGTTCAGGCGGAAGCGGCGGACGACTCGGCGACCACCGGCGCGATCAGCGGATGGTGCGCCTGGTAGCGGGAATAGTTGGCGATGACGAACTGGCGGCCGATCCGCGTGCGGCGATTGACGATGATCGGACCGACAAGATTCACCGTCGCCTCGACGGGCACCTTCCGGCGCACGGTCAGGATGGTCAGCACCATGGCTTCCGCCGGATCCGTCAGGTCGAGTGCGGCCGCGTCGCTGTCGAACAGCTCCGGTTCGTAGTCCGGGATGATCCCGCCCGGTTCCATCACGACATAATTGATGAACCCGCGCGGTCCGATGAGTTTCATCCAGAGCAGCGGGAATTCCTCGGTCCGGTAGAGCAGTTCCGCCCGGGTGTAATCCGGGAATCCCGCGATGCCGCGCGGCAGCGCGAAGGCGTTGGCGGCCAGCGTGTCGGTTTCGAAGGGCGAGGGATCGGTGAGGACTTTCATGGGTGATCAGGAGGAGGAGGTGAGATAGTTGAGCAGCGTGGTTTCCATGATGCGCGCGGACGACTCCAGGACGGCCTGGTAGGCCGTTTCCGCCTGGGTCAATTTCACGTCCGTCGTCGCCACGTCGGCGCTGGTGTCGCCGGAAATGATCGTGTCGAGGTTCTGCCCCAGCGCCGTCTGCTGGTTCTGCTCCGCCTCGATGCCGGACTGCACCGCCGCGCTCTCCGCCGCCGCCGAGATGAGCGAATCCTCCGCGGTCGAGATCCCCGTCTGGGCGGTCTGCACCCCCGTGTCATCGTTGTTCTGCAGTGCCGTCCGCAGCGCGATCAGCTGATTCATGAACGAGGCCAGACCCTGATTGACCGTGCCGCTGGTCGTCGCCGTCACGCTGGAAGAGGTCGAAATCGGAATCTCGGCCGAATCGCTGTTGCCCGCATAGGCGACCGCGGTGATCTGCCCCGTCGAGTCCCGCGTGACCGTGAACGGTGGCTGGGTCACGGCGGTGCCCGCGTACAGGTAATTCCCCTCGAACTGGCTGTTGCCCAGTTGCACCGCCTGCTCGATGTACTGATTCACCTCGGTCGCATAGTCCTGGAGCTGCGTCGCGCTGTCCGTGCCGTTGCTCGCCTCGGTCGCCAGCTCGCTCACCGTATCGGAAAGGGTTTTGAGCTGACTCAGGCCCGAATAGGAGGCCTGGCTGATCTGGAGCGCCGTGGCGGCATTCGCGCCGTATTGTGACACCTGCCGATTCTCGCTGATCAGGTTGAGCGTGCTCTCCATGGCCGACGGGTCATCCGAAGGATTCGTGAAGCTGAGGCCCGTGGAGATCTCGTCCTGCAGCGTCGACTGGGTGGTGCCGAGGTTCTGGATCTGTCCGACCAGGTTGTTGAAGACGGTTTGAGAGGCGATGCGCATGGCCGGGAAATTAATTGCTGCCGAGTTGGTTGATGACCGTGCCCAGCAGTTGGTTCAGGATGTTGAAGACTTCGGACGAGGCCTCGTACGCGCGCTGATACTGGACGAGGTTGGACATCTCCTCGTCCATGTTGACGCCGCTGAGACCCGAACGCTGGTTTTCCACGAGGGTTTGGATGTTGGTCTGATCATCCAGGTTCGCCGTCGTGCTCGTCAGCGACTGGCCCAGGGTGCCGACGGCCTCCGCGTAGTAAGACGAGAACGTGCCGTCGATCGCGTCGCCTCCGCTGGTGCTAAAGGTGGTGTTCGCCAGCGCGGCCACCGCCGCGGCGATCGAGTTGTCGCCGGCTCCGCTGGTGCCGGCGGCCAGCGTCGTCGGGCTGAGGTTGGGATTCAGCGCGATCGTCCCGGCCGTGGTCCCGCTGGCGTCGAAGAAATCCCCGCCCGAAGTGGACGAGGGATTGTAGGCCGTGTTGACCGACGTCACGAGCTGTTTCGCCAGGCTGTCGAGACTGTCGCGCAGCGTCTGCACCGGGCCGGTGCTCACCGCCAGGGCACCGGCGATGGAGCCGGAGGTGAGTCCCAGGGTGGCGCCGGACGCCCCGCCGGTGACCGTCCCGTTGGCATAGGTGAGGCCGCCGGGGACCGTGCCCTCCTGGACGAGCACGATGCCGGTGCCGCTGGTATCCGGGGTGGTCACCGTCACCTCGCCATTGCTCTGGGCCGTGACGGTCACCGGGATGATCCCCCCCAGCTGCTCGAGGTCCGCCTCGCGACTGTCCCGGAGATCGACCGCCGAGCCCGGAAGATTCACTTCCGCCGCCGCGATCTGGGAATTGAGATTCGCGATATTGGTGAGCAGGCCGTTCGCCGTCGTCACGTCGTTGCCGATCTGCGTGCCGGCGTCCGCCTGGACCTGGGCGAGATTCTGATCCACCGAATTGAAGGTCTGCGTCAGGGTCTGCGCATCCTCGAGCAGCGACTCCTGCGTGCCGTTGTCGTTCGGCTGGGCGGCGAGCGCCGTGAACCCGTTCATGAAGGTGTCGAGCGCCGAGGCCAGGCCGCCGTCGCCGGTCGTCGTCGAGCTGCTCGAGGCGGAGCTCGCCGTACTGGTGAGGGACTCCCCCAGGCCAGCCTGGGCCTGTTGCAGCCAGTTCTGCTGCGCGGTGGCGGAGGCGGTCAGGCCGAGTTCCCGAATCACCTGCTGGTTGATCAGCGGGTCGCTGTATTGCTGGACGCTCGTCGCCTCCAGCCCCAACTCCTCCTCGCCCTGCGGCGTCTGCACCTCGCCCGGACTGCCGAAGACGACGTATTCGCGCGCGTAATTCGGGTTGCTGACGTTCGCGATGTTCTTCGACGTCGTCGCGATCGCCACCGTCTGCGCATCGAGCGCCTGCGCGGTCGCATTGAGACTGGAGAAGATGCCGGGCATGCGGGGGGGTCAGCCTTCGGCGACCAGAGCGGTTTGCCGGCGCACCGGCGTCAGCGCCAGGCGCCCGTTCGGCGCGTAGGTATGGGTGAGCGCGCCGGGGTGCAGTCGGCGCAGCCATTCCTGGTGGCATTCGATCGTGCGAATGAGGAAGAGGCGGTTGTGCCGGGCGATCCGGCGCACGCGGCCGACCGCCTGATTCACATCCGCGACCAAGGCCCGCAGCAGCGGGCGCGCGTCGTCCGCCACCACGGTCAGCAGCGCACGGACCGTCGCGTCCGCCGGCTGGCCCTGGGCCGATGCAAAGTCCGCCGACGCCTGGCTGCGGCGCCGCCGGCACTCCTCCAGCACCGTCACCTGCGCCGCGATGCCGTCGCTCGTCCGCCACACGCCCAGCGGATCGCGCGCGAACAGCAGCCGCTGCTGCTCCTCGAAGAGTTGCAGCAGCCGGCCGTACTCGGAGACTTCGCTGCGGAGGGCGTCCGCCAGGGCTTGCCAGGGTGCGCTCACGGCGTGCCTTTCCCCGCCGCCGCGCCCGTCGCATAGGTCGCGGCCGCGGTCGCCGCGGCCGCCGGATGGGGGGCGCCCGCGGGGGCGAACTGCTGCGAGAGGACCGAGGCGAGGCCGAGGCCGCCGCCGCGCGCCAGCTGCTGCGACATGACGTCGGTGAGCATGGAGCCGTAGACGTCGCCCCCGGCGCCATGGCCCATCATCGAGCCCACGCTCTGATCCAGGAATTGGCGCAGCATGACGGCCTCGAACTGCTCGGCGACGACCTTGGACTGCGCCGCCGGGGAATCGCCGGCCGCATGGAGCTGGCTCAGCAGGTCGGGCGCGAGCGCACCCGAAGCGGTGATCGAATCGATCTGCATGGAATTAGTTGATGATCAGTTCGGCCTGCAGCGCGCCGGCGCGCTTGAGCGTTTGGAAGATGGCCATCATCTCGCGGGTCGACACCCCGAGCGCGTTCAGGGCGGCGGCCAGCTGCTCGATCGTGGGCGTCTCGCCCAGCACGATCAGGTTGCCCTTGGTCTCGGTCACGCTGGTCTGGGTACTCTGCGTCTGCTGGGTCGTGCCGCCGGTGCTGAACGCATTGGGCTGGCTGACGCCCTGGTTCGACGTGACCGTGATCGTCAGCGAGCCGTCGGCGATCGCCACCTCGGAGATCCGCACGGACGACGTGGCGACGATGGTGCCGGTGCGTTCGTTGATCACGATCCGCGCGAGCGTGTCGGGCGTGACATCGACCGTCCCGAGATCGGAGATGAACGAAACTTCCCGGCCGGCGTAACGGGGCGGCAGCCGGACCTGCACCGTCGCGGCGTCGAGCGCGAGGGAGGCGGCCGGCCAGTGTGCGTTGATCGCCTCGGCCATCCTCGCCGCCGAGGTGAAGTCCGGATTGTGGAGCAGCAGGCGCAGCAAGCCGTTGTGGACGAACTGGGCGGGGATCTCCCGCTCGACGATCGCGCCATTGCTGATCGTGCCGACCGTCGGATGATTCTTCTGGACGGTGGAGCCGCCCGATCCGCCCTGCCCGCCCACGAAACCGCCCAGCGCGATCGGACCCTGGGCGACGGCGTAGGTGTGGCCGTCCGCGCCCAGCAGGGGGGTCTGGAGCAGCACGCCGCCCTGCAGCGCCCGCGCATCGCCGAGCGAGGAGACGGTGACGTCGATGCGCGCACCCGACTTGAGAAACGCGCTGATATCCGCGGTGATCATCACGGCGGCGCTGTTCTTGGCCGTCACGTCCTGCGCGGGATTGACGGTGATGCCGTAGCGTTGGAGCACATTCGCCACGCTGTGCAGGGTCGCCTGGGGGTTGCTGTCCCCGCTCCCCGCCAGACCGACCACGAGACCGTAGCCGACCAATTGATTGTCGCGATCGCCCTCGATCAGCGTAATATCCTTCACCCGGGCGGCCTGCAGAGCGCCGCCCCCGACGACCAGGGCCAGCAGGGCGACGAGCCGGCGCGCGCGCACGCGCGGGCGCCGGACCCAAACGAATAAAGCAGCGGAGTTCATCGGGGCCGATTTAGAAGGGACGGAGGAACTCGTAGAGGCTGGCGAACCAGCCGGGCTTCTCGGCGTCCACGACGGCGCCCTTGTTGATGAACTCGACCCGCGCCTCGGCGATGTGGCTGGAGAGGACCGTATTCGTGCTGGTGATGTCATCCGGACGCACGAGGCCGTGGAGCACCACGTATTGGGTCTCGCCCGAGAAAGCCAGCAGCCGCACGCCCTCGATCACGAGGTTCCCATTCGGCAGCACGTCCGTCACCAGCACCGCCGCCTGCGAGTTCAGCGTCTGCGAGTTGCTGACCTGGCCGCCCCCCGTGAAATCCGACTGGCCGGAAAACTGGAGGCTGGGCAGCTGTCCCGCGTGGGTGCCCAGGCCGCTCACCGCGGGGGGAAAGATGAACTGGCTCACCGCGTCGTTCACGCTCGATTTGCGGGTGGTCTGCTTGTTCTGCGTGCTCGACGCGTCGTTGGATTCCTGGATCACGACGGTGAGGATGTCGCCGGCGCGGGCCGCCTTGCGGTCGGCGACGAGGCCGACGCCCTCGGCCGGCCAAAGCGAGCCGCCCCGGAGGACCGGGCGGCCAGCGGCGATCAGGAGCAGGAGGAGCGGAAGGAAGGGAGGACGGAGCATGGGGATTCAGAGGCGGACCTGGACGCGGCTTTCCGCCACCACCAGGGCGGGGATCGTCTTGAGGGAATCGGGATTGCGCACCGGGACCACATCGCCCTTGGCGCCGTTCTGCAGCGCGATCCCCTTCATCGTGATGTGGAGCATGCCTTCGGAAGCGGAGACCTCGACGATCTCGCCCTTGCGCACGAGCGGCCGCGGGCCCACATCGCGCCAGGTCAGCAGCGCACCCGCCGGAATCGCGCGGGCCGCAATCAAGTTGGAGGCGGGGGTGGCCGAGGGGATCGCATCCTTCGTCCGAAACGCATCGATGCGCCGGCGCTCGATCCTCGGCAGTTCGAGGGCGGCCCCGACCGGCAGAGGTTCCGTCGTGAACCAGGCGTCGCGCCACAGCGAGGCCCGCAGCATGAGCATGGCCTCCGGTTCAACCGCACCGTCGCCGTACGCCCGGAAACGCACCAGCATGTTCGCCCCGGCCGCCGAGGGATATTCGGTGATCGCGATGCGCCAGGCCCGCGCGAGGCGCGCCGGTGGCGTCCAGGCCCCCAGCAGTTCGATCTGGAACTCCCCGTCGAGCTTGAACCGGTTGCGCAGATCGTCCGCCAGTTGCGCGGCGAGCAGTTCCGACGACAGGGGCAGCTCGTCCGGCGCCGATACCGGCGCCGCCGCGACGGCCGCGCCGGGCTGGGCCGCGGCTGCGGCGTCCGCCGCCGGCGGCGCTGCGGCGGCGGCGGGCCCGGCTCCTTCGGCGGAATCGGCCCGCGCCACGAGCGCGGCGATTCCGGCGCCCACCCACCACCAACGACGGATCAAGGAAGCGATCATTGTTTCATGTTGTCCACGTTCTGGAGCATCTGGTCGGAGGCCTGCACCGACTTGGAATTGATTTCATACGCGCGCTGGGCGACGATCAGGTTCACCATCTCCTCGACGATGCTGACGTTGGAACCCTCGAGGTAGCCCTGCACGATGCTGCCGAAGCCCTGCAGGGCGGGCTGGCCGGCCTGCGGCGACCCGCTCGCGGCGGTCTCGGTGTATAAGTTCCCGCCCATGCTTTCGAGTCCGGCGGGATTCGGGAAGCGCGTCAGCGTCAGGGCAAAGGTCTGCGTGCCGTTGGGGCCCTGCACCGTCACGTCCCCGCCCTGGGAGACGCTGATCGACGTCGCGCCCGCTTGGATCGTCTGGAAGCCGCTCAGGACCTGCATGCCGTCCGTGGTCACGACCTGCCCCTGGGCATTCAGCTTGAAGGAGCCGTCCCGGGTGTAACCGATGGTGCCGTCCGGCCGCTGCACCGCAAAGAAACCGTCCCCCTGGAGCGCGAGATCGAGCTGCTGTCCGGTCTGGCTGAGCTGACCCTGGGTGAAAATCTTGGAGGTCGCCGCCGCCCGCGAGCCGTTGCCCACCTCCAACCCCGTCGGGGTGAGGTTGCCGTTGCCTGAGTCGGCGCCGGAGGCGCGCGGTTTCTGGTAGAGGAGATCCTGAAACTCGATCTTGCTGCGCTTGAAACCGGGGGTGTTCACGTTCGCAAGGTTGTTGGCGATCGTGTTCAGATTCAGCTCCTGCGCCTCCATGCCGGTGGCCGCTGAATAGAGGGAGAGATTCATGGGCGGTGGCGGAGCGCGCGCTTAACCAAGCGCGTCCATCGTCTTCTGGGTTTGCTGGTCCGCATTGCTGATCACCTTCTGGTTGGCCTCGTAGGCGCGCGAGATCTGGACCATGCTCACCATCTCGAAGAGAGGGGAGACGTTCGAGGACTCCAAGAAGCCCTGAATCAGATCGGGGTGGGTCACCGTCGTGGGCGTGTCGGTCGAGCTGGAGACAAAGAGTCCGCCGGAGATCGGCACGAGGGTGCGGGGATTGGCGAACGATTGCACGGCCAGGCGGCCGATGGGCGTGGTGCCCTGCGAGATCATGCCGTCCTGGGTGATGGTCGGATCGCCTCCGCCGGGGGCGATCACGAGCGCCGATCCCGAATCGCTCAGGATGGGATGATTCGAGCTATCGACCAGCGTCCCGTCGGTCCGAACGCCGAAGCCGCCGTTGCGGGTGTAGGCCGAGGAGCCGTCGGGCATCTGGACCTGAAAGAAGCCTGCGCTTTGAATCGCCACATCCAGCGGCCGGCCGGTCCGCTTGGTTTCGCCCGAGGTGAAATTGACGCCCCCGGCGGCGGTCGGAAAGGAAGCGGGCTGGCTTGACTCCGGTCCACCTGGAGCGTCGGCGGCGATGGTGAACTGGCCGTTGTCCTGGCCCGAGACGTTGACCGTGCGCTCCCGATACCCGGGGATCTGGCTGGAACTGATGTTTTGGGTCACCGCGTCCTGCCAGCGCTCCAGGGCGGAAAGCGAGGCGGCATTTTGGTAGATCCCGATGTTCATCCGCTGACGGATGTAGCATTGGGAATGCCAACGTCGCAAATCGTTCTTGCCGTGTTTTTTACGAAATCATCATTCCGCACGGGGTAAAAATTTCCCCCTACCCCACCCCAACCAATGTCGCGGTTCAGGCGCCGGCGGGATAGAGGCACTCCACCTCCGTCCGCTCGCCGCACGCGCAGGTCACGATCAGCCGGACCACCTTGTCGCCCTCCTTGACCACTTCCACGGACGGTCCGCTGGGGGGGGCGGAAACCACCCGACCCATGGCGGGGAGCAACCCGGGCGCGGGAGGGAGCGACGCGACGAGCGCAAGGCCGGGAATGGACTTTCGTCCCTGCAGGAATGATTTCATTGGAGCGAAGGAATCGGCGAGGGGGCGGATGGGTGGAGGGCGGCGGTTGTCACCGGGATCACCTTCCCCTCGGCGTGTGACATTTCGGCCACCTTCAGGCTCACGGTGATCCGCTGGTTAGATTCGGCGTCGCGATCCGCTCCGTCGACGGGCTGCGTGTCGGCATAGCCGGTCACCCGTTCGATCGCGGCCGGTTCGACCGCGTACAGGACCAGACTGCGGCGGGCCGCGTTCGCCCGATCGGTGGACAGCTCCCAGGCCGAATAATCCTTCTGCGGCAGCGCCAGGTGGGCGCGCGTATGGCCGTCGATCGAAACTTTGAAGCGGTGCCGATCGATCAACCAGGCCAGGTTCTGCAGGGCGAAGCGACCCCAGGGCGTGAGTTCGGCCGTGCGCTCGGCGAAGAGGGGCTGACGGGCGCGATCGAACAGCGTGATCCGCAACCCGTCCGACGTCACCTGGATGTCGATCGGTTTCTGGTCCAGTTCGTTGTCCACCCGCAGCTGCCGCCGGAAGTCCAGCGCCAGCGCGTTCAGGAAATTCAGTTCGATCTTGCGGGCCGCGGAGGCGGATTTGTCCTTCCCGGCGTTGGCGGGTCCGGCGCGGCCGGAGTCGGGA